>ENA-OQDD01000699-OQDD01000699.1-human-gut-metagenome-genome-assembly--contig:-NODE-699-length-12814-cov-2.100575_pt1 | contig 12814 bp, 19 predicted proteins | sample MGYA00242507_ERZ504598 | MGnify/ENA primary metagenome ERZ504598 (study PRJEB26092, sample SAMD00036318) | human gut metagenome | host: Homo sapiens | study: EMG produced TPA metagenomics assembly of... | reverse complement strand
CGCCGCCGTCGGCCACCGCATCAAGGACATCATGGTGATTCTGATTCTCGGCATGATGTTCTCGTCGGGAGTCGGCGCGATTGTACAGATATTGCAATATCTCAGCAAGGAAGAATCCCTGAAAGCCTTTGTCATTTGGACGATGGGGTCGCTCGGCGACGTGACCTTCGACCAGCTTGCGGTACTCGTCCCGTCGATTATCGCCGGACTGTTGTTGGCGGTGGTGACGATCAAGCCGCTCAACTTACTGCTGTTCGGCGAGGAGTATGCCGTGACGATGGGCTGAACATCCGACGCTCGCGCGGGCTGCTGTTCCTCTCCACGACGCTGCTTGCTGGTACGGTGACCGCCTTTTGCGGTCCGATAGGCTTCATCGGACTGGCCATGCCCCACGTCACGAGAATGCTGTTCCGCAACAGCGACCATCGGGTACTCGTACCGGGAACCGTTCTTTCGGGTGCGGCGGTGCTGCTTCTTTGCGACCTCGTTTCTAAAATGTTCACCCTGCCGATCAACGCCATCACCGCATTGCTGGGAATCCCCATCGTGGTGTGGGTGGTCTTGCGCAATAAATCCGTCACCGCATGATAAAGTTACACGATTTTTCCATAGGCTACGGCGAGCGCACCTTGCTCTGCGAGGTGGAAACCACCATAGAAAAGGGCAGGCTGACTGCCTTATCGGGCGCAACGGCACGGGCAAATCGACACTGCTTCGAGCCATCGCCGGACTGAACCGCCGTTATACCGGCCGAATCCTGCTCGACGGGCATAACGCCGCCGATATGCGAGCAGCAGAAATGGCCAGAACGCTGGCATTCGTCACGACCGAGCGCACACGCATCGCCAATCTCAAATGCAAGGATGTCGTGGCTATCGGCCGCGCACCCTATACCAACTGGATTGGAAAGATGCAGGAGGTCGACAAGGAGATCGTCATGCGGTCGCTCGCCTCGGTGGGCATGGAGGCTTATGCGGAGCGCACGATGGACAAGATGTCGGACGGCGAGTGCCAGCGCATCATGATCGCACGGGCGTTGGCGCAGGATACGCCGATTATCCTGCTCGACGAACCCACCTCGTTTCTCGATATGCCCAACCGCTACGAATTGTGTACACTGCTGGCACGGCTGGCGCATGAAGAAAACAAGTGCATCCTTTTTTCCACGCACGAGCTGGATATCGCCCTCTCGCTTGCCGATGCGATAGCCCTTATCGACCACCCCAGTTGTCGTATATGCCGACCGAAGAGATGCGCCGGAGCGGCTGCATCGAGCGGCTGTTCCGAAATAATTGTGTGACGTTCGATGCCACGACAGGATTCATAAAAGTGGGACAATGACTAAGGAATATATCATAGAGAATTTCACAGCAAATATCAGCGTGGACGAATATATTTCACGCTTCCGGGACGAAAAACGTTTTGTCGAATTTTGCAAACAATGCCCCAACTACGGTAATAGTTGGGGATGCCCGCCGTTCGATTTCGATACCGGAGAATTTCTGCGCCAATATGAATATGCCCACCTGATGGCCACGAAAATAATTCCGGTCGAGAAAAATATTCCGATAGACAGAACGCAGGAATTGATTAAACCGGAACGGCTCAGGATAGAAAGGGAATTGCTGGAAATGGAGCACAGATACGGAGGTCGGGCATTCGCCTATGTAGGAAAATGCCTATACTGTCCCGATTCCGAATGCGCCCGCAAATGCAACCGTCCTTGCCTGCATCCGGACAAAGTACGTCCCTCGCTTGAAGCATTCGGGTTCGATATGACACGAACACTCTCGGAACTTTTCGGGATAGAGCTGCTTTGGGGAAAGATGGTATTCTACCGGAATATCTTGTGATTGTAAGCGGATTATTTCATAATTCGGCAGAAAATATTATCAGTCATACGAAGCGTAATCAGGATTCAGGAAACCTATAATCTTATTACCCTCATTGATAACAAAAGTCCCTGCAATCCGAATTATAGATTGAGGGACTCGATGAAAGTGAATGTAAAAACTAAAAGAACAACTCTACTTTCGTATGCCTGTTGACTTCGACCGGTACATGGTCGGCTATGCCGCCTCTGCTTACCTTGACGATGCGTTCGATCGGTATGCCACGCTTTTTCAATTCTGCAACGATATAATCCGCTCTCGATGTACTTAATGAACCATTAAGCACAGGAGTTCCAGTCGAACTGTCGGCCGCACCGGTTACTCTCAAGGATAATCCGTATTTCTTGGCCACGCGAGCCAGTTCATCAAGGTTAAGCATTTGGGAAGCATCCGTCAGGTGCGCCGTATTGAGGTTAAAAAAGAAATAGACAGGCGACCCGATGCAATTCCCGGCTTGTATGAGTTCCGTCCTTTCAGAGACGATTATGCCCGGTTTCTCGGCATCATCTCCGTTGTTGCCATATCCAATACTTGCAGAATCAAGCGGCGAGATTCCATCCCAATGCCGGTTTTTCAATCTTGCCCGTAGTGAGTTCAATCCGCTGTAATTATTTCTGGGATAACCTTGACGCGGTCGGTCTCATCGTCATTAACCAGATGACCGTACTTGTCAAGCAATCCTTCTATTTCCAGAATTTTCTTCAATTCTGCGACCGTCCGTCGGTTGCGGTCGTACCAGTCTTTATAACGCTTGTTTTCTCCGGATAAGATATTGGCATGATCCACGAGCCACTCATTCTGACGAATGTAAGATGTCGCATCAACCGCGCGTTCCAACCGACCTTTCCGAGATGAAACGTGAAACCGGCGGTCAGCGATACCATGTGGTCGCCGAGGCGGTTCGGGCGTCCGTAACCATCGAAGTCCTGAAAGGTGGTCGTGCCGGAGAGTTCCAACATGGCACTTACTCGTTTGGAAATCCGATATTCTCCCTGTACGCCATACGAAACAGTAAAGGATTATTCCCGTTAGAGGCATTGTGCAACAGGCCGACACCGGCAAAGGGAGCAAGATTCCAGCGTACCTGTTCTTGCCGGGCATATCTGCAGCCAAGGACATTCCACAGCAGATCCGCATGGATATGGTGGTAGTCCTGATTGGACAATGTTCCATCTTTGAACTGCACACCGCTGTAATTGATACGTGCGCCGACGGACGGAGTGAACCATTTTCCGACTGCGAAACTGTACGAGGGTTTCAAGCGTCCGAAGAGGTCTTCGCAGCCGAGAGGTGTGCCGAGAAAGGCGGACGTACCCCCGGCAATACTGACAAACCAGTTGCCAGTCAGGGATGCCGGAAGTACCACTCCGTCAAGATAGACGGGCTGTATCGGTTGCAGTTCCTCCGAGACATTATAGTACGGTGTATGTTGTACAGTATCCACCTGTACGGGTTGTATACTTGCCTGTGCCTGCAACGTGCAAAGCACGGCCAATATAAAAAAGATTTGTTTCGTCATATTCCAATGATATTATTCGTTATACTTTTTGATTTGTCATGAGACGTATGCCACTTACCGTTTGGGTTTCTTGCCAATGGCCGGACGCATCATGCGGCTCGCCATCCTCATGCTGCGGAGTGCCCATGCACGGTTGTCCTCGTCCTCATCGCGCCCCCATTTCAGGTCGCTGCCGCCACCTCCGCCGCCACGAGTTTCGGCAAAAGTGGTGGCATCATCGACCATACCGAGAAACAGCATCGTCGCGCAGTGCATCACGTCTGTACCTTGTTCCGCTATGGACTGGACGAGCGAGCCGTCGAACAGTTGCCGTTCCGCCACGTCCATCTGTGCCGATACGTTCCTATACTCGCCGACCACATTTTCCAGCAGGACATCCTTGAGCAACGTGTCCACTTTGGAATGTATATCATGGGAGTATTTGTAGGCTTCCTCCTTGAGTTCCCCGGTACGTTCCTCAATGGCATCCATGTTCTCTTTCAGCTCGGCAAGCTGCCGGTCAGCCGTCTGTAACTTCTCCTGCTTGTCTGCCAGTTGCCTGTTGATGCCTGCCAGCTCTTTCTCCAGACTTTTAACTTGTGCGGCTAATTGTTCCGCATCGCCCTTGTTCGCTTTCAAATCCTGTTCGGCTGCCGATAGCAGAGCCTCTTTTTCGGCTTTCGACTTCTCAAGGTTATCGACCATTGTCGTAAGCCCCTTGACCCTGCGCTCTGCCAGACGGATGTCCGATTGAAGGGTTGCCAGCACCTTTTGGTGGCGGTCTATATTTTCCTCGATGGTCGTACATTCTTCCGATAGCATACGGCGGTATTCTTCGGTAGTCCTGTGCCGTGCGCCTGTTTCGGATATGCTTGTTCCTCTCGACATTCCCCACCTTGTATTGACTTCGGCGAAAAAGTCGGTATGAAGCTGTTTCATCCTTGCGCTGTATTCAAACTTGTCCTTTCCGGCGAATATTTCCTTGTACGCAAAGCGGCCGTCTTTGATTGGCAACAAAGTACAATGCACATGAGGTTCAATTCGTCAAGGTGTACGATGAATGCGGCGATGTTCTGCTCGCCATATTTGCCACTCACGAATGAATAGACGTCTTTCGCCCAGCGTTCAATATCGCTCATTCTTTTGATACGGGTATTGTTCGCACCTTCATCAAAATCCACGTTCTGCGTGCCGAACGCGAGTTCGTGCATCCGCTTACGGGAACCGCCGAAAATGAAGTTCACCACCGTGCGGTACTTCGGTTCTGCCAGTCCTTCGTTGGGGTCTTTGATTCCACGCCTCTCCAATATGTCCGCCATCCGTTCGGGAATGTTGCGGCTCGTGTCAATGGGACGTACCTTGCCTCCGGGCGCAATCTCGAAGTTCAGGTGTTTGCGTGTGGGGTCGTAATTCCCCTTATTCATAGCGTACTTTTCCGCCCTTTCACTGCGGTCACGCAAATGTTCGTTGCTTTGGGCTGCGGTGATGCCTTTCGACACCTGCATATCAAGTACCTGTTTTTGATCTGCCATACTCTTTTCGTGTTGTTTGGACAATCCGTCCTGTCCCAGCTTGCTGCTTGCCCGGACAGCCTACCGACGGTCGGAGACCTATCGGGGTATTAGGCTCCCCCTTCCCTTTGTTTCGTGGCAGACGGGCAAGCCCGTGTGCTCCTATAACCGGCAGGATAACCGTTAAGGGATGGAGGTGGATTGTTCGCGTTATACAATCTGTTTTCGACTCCCGGTTCAATCCACCATCGCCTGTGCCTTTGCCAGAAGCGATAAAAAAAGGTTTGCGAAGCGATTTGAGGCGTTCTTGGTCTTCGTCCATGTCGAAGTCCGTCACTGATGCCTCGGTGTCGAGAATCAGCCCGGCGAGGTCTTTGGCGGACTCGATGAAAGCAGCCCATTCTTCACCGAGGTCAAACCGGAAGAAATCCACAAGCGGCGAACTGTCATCGAATCTCGACTTGTGCAGGATTTTTTGCAGGGCGGCGTGGGCGATGCAGCACAAGGCTGTTTCACGATGTTCCGTGACCAAAGTGCCGGAATGTGCGGAGGTCGTGTTGGAATGGGTGTCCAAACAGAGTCCGGTGTCACGGTCGGCAATTTCAGTCTTTGCCAGACTTACGAGTTGTCCACATATTACGCCAGTTTCGGCAGCGGTCGTTTTGCGATTACCCAATCGGACAATACCTCACGGAGCTGTCTGGCAAAGTCCGGCTGCTCCTGTGCATTGCGGGGCTGTGCTGCCTGACCGGATTGTACGGTCATGGTAATGACCACGCTTTTGGGAAGCTGGATGCGGGTCAGCAAACCGAATGCCTCCATTGCACTCAAAAAAGAACGGACGGTAGCCTGTGCCAATGCCACTCCGATGCGAGGTCGGAAACGGTCAGGTGGCACTGGTTGGGTTGCAGCACGTAGGCCTTCTTTCTTAAAAACGGAGAAACGAAACCTGCCAGTGATTTGTCCAACAGGTCACAGTACGCTTCGGTGCGTGTTTTGCGTTCATCCCCTTTCTCCTTGAGATATTCGAATACCTCCCTGTCTGCCAATATGGAAACAGGTATCTTTTGGTTATTTTTCATTTTCATTCGGTTTTAATGATTCATATTGTGCGGATATATCAGTGTTGCCGCTGTCCGCTTCATGCGGCAGATTTGCGTGATGATTCTCGTGATAGGATTCTGACAACATTCCGGGATGCTTTGCCCATCCGGAAAGTGTGTCCGTATCCTTGCATTCGGACATGACCCGAACGGAGGGATAGAACAGGGCTGCCAGAAGAAGATAGGCAATGGTTATCGCCAAGGTGTACAGATGCGGCACAAAGCCGATGACCAGTGCGCCCGATGCGAGTGTGACAAATGCACGGGGGCGGTCAAGCAACCTGCGTAACCAGTTGTCCGTCCGTCGGAACGAAAACATTGCGGCACAGACACCGGTAGAGAGTAGGATTCCAAACTCACCCATATGTCCACAGGCATATACATAATGGAAAAGAAGCAGGCATATCAGCCATACTTGCACATACAGTTTACGGGCGTTGCCGCTTCGTGCCATTGCCATGTAAAAGGGTGTCATGAACCGCTTGTTGTTCTTGTACAATGACATTGATACCCCGAAAGGTATCGCGCAGAAAATGAGTAGCAGGATATTCAGTAACATAAGTAATAGGCTTTCGGGTATGGGAGTGGGACGCACAATGAGTTCCAACTGGACAATACCGTATGTCGCCAGCCGGATAAGGGTTTCGGCATCCTTGGGCGAAAAGTACATGGCCGCTTTCTTGATGCGCTGCTTGAATGTAATGTCTTGCTTTCGGTAGATGGCCAAAGCCTTGTCCAGTTCGTGTTCGGGAATAGTCCATGTCGTACCCTCGGCGTGTATGCCGTTCGTCTTGAAGGCACGCAGTACCAATGTACGGGAAACGAGGTAGTCGGTGCGGTCGGTTCTTGAGATGATATGCTCCTTGTAGAGATTGTCATCGGCAACCTCTATCCACGTCCGGTAGGCATTGATGCAATAGACCATCTGTCGGTATAAGGTGTTTCTCATATAAAATTCATCAGCACGTCGGACTTGTCTTTCTTGTATTTCAGGAACCCGCTTTTGGAGTGTAGTTCCAAGTCGAGGCATAAGTCCCCGTACATCTGCTCCAAAGAATCATAGATGGTGACAAGGATGCTGTTTACATTGCCCTCCGTATCCGTCTTGGCGTTCATCTTGAACATCTGTCCGAAAGCGGGATTCGAGTATGCACAAGTGCTGTGACCGAATTTTTCCGTCCGCATCGGAATATGGTGGTAGAGCGTGATCAACTCCATGTCGTCCTCGAACATATCCATTACTTCGTCCAGTTCGTAAGGGGTGCGCAACGGAAACGTAAGCAGCACATAGTCGCCGTAGAACTGCGGTTCTTCCATCGTCGTCACATCGAGCAACTGCGGAAGTTGCAGGGGGACGAATGCCATGAAGTCATTATAAAAATGTCGTAACATATTCATATCTTTTTCTGTTGTTATATTTTACAGCGTGTGTATGAATGCCTCCATCAGCATTCCGGGCAGCTCGTCCAAGCGGTTGTCTCCGGGGTGCAGCATCCTGCCCAACTCCCTGAAAGCGTCGGGTGTCTGCGAGGCAAGCATATCGAGTTGCTCTCTTTCTTCGGCTGAAAGCAACGCCAGGCAGAAACCGTCCAACGACGAATAAGGCTGGAGAAGCATCCAGATGTAGGCTTGTGCCTGTGCCGGTGTCTTGACTTTTTTATTGCAGATGTCGTCGATACAGGTTCGGATATTCTGAATCAGCCTGCGGTTGGTGCGCATGGCCAGATAAATCATGGCATTGCGATAGGTGATGTCGTTCCGTTCGGCGGCAAGGAATATCTGTGCACAGCATCGTTCCGTGTCATGAGTGATGTCGGAAAGATTCTCGCCGTCGAAATCAGGCAGACGTGAAAGGAATGCCCGGTACACGGCATCCTCCTTTTCGATAAAGGTCGTCAGGTCTGCCATACAATGAATACCGTAATCAATCGTTTCAGCAAGGGTAGTTCGATAAGTGGCAAGAATGTGTTGTCGGTTTCTCTGACTGACGGGCCGGTTATCCAATGAGGCAAAGAACGGTCGGATTGTTTCAGCCGCACGATGCAACTCTTTGTCTTCAAGATGCGGTGAGATTTGTTCTTTTACCCACAGTATATCCTTATAAGTGCGTGTTTGAGACAGCACCATCCGTGAAAATTCCATGCGGATGGAATCATGTATCTGTTCACACTCTTCTCTTACAGTGGAATGAAGCCGGCCAAGCGTATCACATTCGAGATGCAGGAATACGGAATCCCTCAATGTTTGCCATTGCTTGAGGTGTCCGGCCAATTCTTTAATGGAGAGTTTTTTCTGCCTGCGTATGTCGGACAGGTATTCCCTGTATGTTCCGGCAGGGTCATTCTTGGCTTTCGCCAATCGTTTGCCATTGCCGTTGTCGCATGACGCGCATAGGAATATGGCAATCGAAACGGCAATTATTTTGGCAAAGATTATCGGCTGTTTTAAGTTCGATTTTAATGTTTTCATACTATATCATTTCGTACTATTTAGTGCAAAACTATATATTATTTTTGATACTTCGCATCCGAAAAACCGTATTTTGTGCATTTTTTAATATCGTACTTAATAGTATGATTACCAATGAAAACAAGTGAAGATAAAACACGTGGAAATGTACGATTTTCGTTTTTTAATATAGTATGATTCATATACTCGAATAAAACTTGTATATTTGCACTTGTTATCATGAATATTGTATATTGATATGGCAAAAGTCGGTTATATATTCGAGCTAATTCCTACGATGCGTTTGATGCGGATAAGGAATGGATGCGCCAATATGGGTGTGTACAGGTGGTTGAAGAATCGGTCGGACACGAGACGCTTAGGCCGAGATGGAAACAACTGATGTCGAATCTTGAAAGAGGAGACGAATTGGTGATGTCAAAATTCAGCAATGCCGTTCGTGGTTTACGGGAACTATCGGCATTGATTGAGCTATGCCGCATCAAGGTCGTGCGTATTATCTCCATTCACGATAAAATTGACACCGACAACAAATTGTTTCCGGACACGACACCGGCGGAAGTATTGGCCATGTTCGGGGCATTACCGGAGGAAGTGGCTGTTTTGCGGAAGTCGTCGGATAAAATTATACGCCTGCAGCAGAGTATCAGTATTCCGATTTCCAAAAAAGTATGAGTAAAACTGAACGGGACAAAAAATCGTGGATATGTATAACAATGGGTATTCAATCCGTGATATTTGGAAAGAAAGCGGTGTCCAAAGTAAAAGCACCGTGTACAGCATTCTCAATAAATACAAGGTTCAGCTTAACCGAACACCGGGACGAGTGCCGGGCATCCGGAAATAGAACTTATAAATCAATATGGATATTGAAAATCAATAGATTGCTTGCGTAATTCATCGTTTTTCGTATCTTTAAGTTGGATATAACTATATAAAACAAGACCTATGGGAGATATTATAATTTTATTGCTGGTGTTCTTGGTAGTGGGCAGGCTTTTGAGGGGCGTGTTCGGAGGATTCAGCAAAAGCAGTTTTCGGGATGACAAATAACTCCGGATTGTTGTAACTGGCAGATATTTGTTAATTTTGCACCGTATTCATAAAAATCAAGAACAATATGACAAAAGCGGAAATTGTCGCTCAGATCTCACGGCAGAGCGGAATAGAGAAAACGGTGGTGATGACTGTGATAGAATCATTCATGGAAAATGTAAAAGAGTCGATGGTTGCGGGAAACGAGGTGTTCTTGCGCGGGTTCGGTAGCTTTATCATCAAACGGAGAGCTGAAAAGACGGCCCGGAACATTTCGAAGAATACGACAATTAAAATTCCCGCTCACAATATCCCTGCATTCAAACCTGCCAAAGCATTTCTGAATGCGGTAAAAGAGAACAAGTAGAGTATAAAAGTAACAGATGGTGCAACAACACCGTAATGAGTAAAACAAAAGCGACCCGAAGGCCGCTTTTGTCGTGATAAGGCAAGGATTATTTCTTGCCTTTTTTCGCTGGTTTGGCCGGCTTTTCAGGAGTTTCCTCCTTCTCGACGGGCGGATAGAACTTGACGGCGACCATCACGATACGGTTGTGTTTCACACCGCTTTGGTCGCTCCATTCTTCGGGCTTGAAATACCCCTCGACGGTCAGCATCGTACCCTTGGTCAGTTGGTCGAACGACCCGGTGTTCTCGTTTTTACGCCACGCCTCAAAATTCATAAAGCGGAAACGCGTTTGGATTCCTCGCCATTATTCTCCAATCGCTTACTGCCAGAGGGAAACGTGCTACACTTGCGTTGGTGAACTGACGGATTTCTGCATCCTTCCTACGAAACCGGTTACTACGAAATTGTTTTCAATCTTTTTCATAATGAATTGTTTTTAGAAGTTATTAAATCAATTTTACGCTGCCTCAAAAAGTAGGTGCAGTTAAGGGGATGCACCAAGGCCGGACGCATCAATACTCTTTATTTTTGTCCGTAGGCAAAACCGGAAGGCTCGATAAAGGAAGATTGTACGGCTGCGCCATTGGTCAAGACTTCCAAAGTCGTTCCCGTCTGCATACTATCTTTGCATCGGAAAATGATGATGACTTCGGCGGAAAACTATTCTGAAAATGAGCGGAAAACCGTAGTTGCAGGGGAAGTGAAAGTGCAATCCGTCCACCGGCACAATGGTGCGCGTTTCGGCTGTAAGTCCGCAGAATCGGCAGGTATTTTCGTGTAATTCGGTCGGACTGAATTGAGGTGGCTACAAACAGAACACTGAACTGACAACAGGTTGCGGTACCGCAGAAGGGAATATCAACGAAGTGGCGACAAAAGGCGGAACGGGATATCGGGGTACTGCCATGTTCCCGTCCGGCAGAAAGAAAAGGGGACAAAAGGGAAAAAGGAAAGAACCCTGCTTTTCGGAAAAGCGGACGGAGCTTTTCACGAATGGCTGTTTTTTACAAAAGGATATGGCGCAGCCAAAAGAGAGAGATAGATGTAAAAAAGGGAATGCGGCGTGGCAGGAATGGAAGATTATCCCGTTCCTGCCTGCCTGTATCATCAAAATTCTGCCATGATTACCCGATGCTCGAAAATCTTTTTTGATTACTGGGACGTCTTTGGCAAACCCATAGGTGATGCTTGCCATAGCCGAAGACGAAATAATCATCAAGGCGTGTTTTTTCTTGTAGGCGTTCCATGCCGGTACGCAGTTCCGCTTCATCGGTTGAGAAAAGAATCGTGTTGATGATACGGAAGTAGAGTTCTGTTACCTCGTCACAATAAGGACAAAAGCTATGCTCAATCGTTGCTTTCATGTTTCTTTGATTTTAATTCTACTTCTACTATGTCTTCTATTCGACCATACAGGACAGAGCGCAACGCTGTTTTGTCAATGGCGTAATACTCGGCGATATGTCCGTGCTGTTTTACGAAATATCGTTTGAGAACATCGGAGAAATCAAAGAAGTAGCCCATCAATGCGATACCTCTTTTGAAATGGATGCACTCTTTCACGTTTCGGGTAATCCAGTTCTTGTCTTCACGGCTCAACTTGTCTCCGTTATCAAGTTGTTCCCGTAACTGGTAAACCCTGCTGTCTTTCAGCTTCTCTAATTCGGGTACGTCCCATTGGACGAATTTCATTGCTATCTGCTGCATCGCTCTTGTATTTAATCGTAAATAATCACTTCATCACGATACTCGACCACCTCTTTGCCACTACTAAGACGCACCACTATTTTATTGCCGAAGTCGCCGACAACTGTTCCCTCAGAGTAGCCTTTATAGGGGGTAAGCAAGGTGCAGTGCGCACCTATAATTTCGCTATTTTCTTCGTATTCGTACATAAGTCATGTCATTTTACGGTTACAACTTGATATCCCATTTCCCCTGTGAGAAGATTCTGAAGCTCACGTATTCGTCTGTAAATTCGTAGGACAGAATTTTGATATAAGTTTTGTCTTTGGCTTCCAACGAAGCTATCAGTCTGTCGATTTCTTCTTCCGGATAAACCCAACGAGAGGTAAACTCCGCATCCACGCTATCGCTGTGTCTATTGACAAAGCCGTCGAAAGTGTCATCCAAGAATGCCTCTATCTTGTCGAGGTCTGCTTTGTTTTCCGTCCTTGCGTAGAAAATGTTTGTTGCATAGTTTGCCATAATCCTAAGTTTTAAGTTTTTTATTTTCCCTCTTTTAGCATTTCAGCTACTTTCGGGCTTGATTGAAATTATGTCGCCTCAAAAGGTGTTATGGCTCTTTATGCAGGGTTTCACGACCAAATACGACCTCTGCAAAGCGGAGCGTGGAGATTTTGTCGGGAACCGTCAGGCTGTGACCTTGAATACAAGAAAGACATGACAAGTACCTTTGCGACACAATTCCCATCAGGCAGACCGAAAGTTGGGATGCGAGGATAGAATGCCTATGGCAGAAGTTACGATAAAAGGAACTTCCGTAAAATTGGGATGCAGCGAAAAAAGAAAATATCGGTGCGATTATCTTCTCTTTTGACTGTGAATATAAAAGTAAGGGGGAGAACTTCGGTAAAGGTTTAGTTTAGTCTATTAGCTTATATATATGCTAAACTAAAGTAAACTAAATATAGCAGATATATTGGACTGCCTGTATAGGTGTTTTGAGGGAAATGGTTACCTTTGCAAAAAACAATGTTCCTTGAAAGAAACAGAGATTTGTCCTTTTTTCTTTTGGCTGTAGTTATTCATCCATAGATGACTGCAACAATCACTCTTGGCGAGAGGATGAAAATCGTGTGAAAAGACTTGGAAAAATACTCAAAGTAACGAACAAAGTGAAGAAGAAAGAAAGGTAGTGCAAACAAAAAAACAAG
>ENA-OQDD01000698-OQDD01000698.1-human-gut-metagenome-genome-assembly--contig:-NODE-698-length-12828-cov-1.467680_pt1 | contig 12828 bp, 21 predicted proteins | sample MGYA00242507_ERZ504598 | MGnify/ENA primary metagenome ERZ504598 (study PRJEB26092, sample SAMD00036318) | human gut metagenome | host: Homo sapiens | study: EMG produced TPA metagenomics assembly of... | reverse complement strand
GAAGACCGTCACCGGCGATGTCAAGCTGAAGCTCTACAAGGGCAACATGATCAACGCCGGCGTCACCTCTCCGTACACCCTGTACGACGAGCAGACTGCCTCCTTCGGCGTGGATAAGGACTATGACCAGTCCGATGCTGCCGGCTTCATCAACCTCTTCGGCCTGTCCATCAAGGAGCGCGCAAAGCTGTCCAAGAACTGGCCCGAGGTCAAGGAATAACCAGCTTACCATCCCCTTTGGCGTGTTTTTTACACTTTCACGCTGAAGGCTCAAATTACCGGCATCATTGCTGGCGGCACCGCCGCGGGAGCTTTTTTCCCCTGCGGCGCTTTGCCGTTTCTATAGAGGAGCTTCTTTTATGGCAGAACAACTTTGGAAGGGCCGTTTCTCCAAGGCGGTCGATTCCCGCGTCAACGACTTCAACTCTTCCATCCGCTTCGACCAGCGGATGATCGCGCAGGATATGCGCGGCAGCGGCGTCCACGCCGCCATGCTGGCAAAGCAGGGCATCATCTCCGAGAAGGACTGCGAGGATATTCTGAGCGGTCTGGCCTCCATCGCGGATGACCTGGCCTCCGGCGCTCTCACCATCGACCCCAACGCCGAGGATGTCCATACCTTCGTGGAGCAGACCCTCACCGCCCGCATCGGCGACGCCGGTAAGCGCCTGCACACCGGCCGCAGCCGGAACGATCAGGTGGCGCTGGACATCCGCCTGACTCTGCGGGACTACAGCCACACCCTGCAGGCTTACATCGTGGAGCTGGTCAAGGTCATCTGCAGGAAGGCCGCCGAGAACACCACCGCGTCATGCCCGGCTACACCCACCTGCAGCGCGCCCAGCCCATCACCTTCGGCCACGCCTGATGGCCTATGCATGGATGCTGCTGCGCGATCTGCAGCGCTTCGAGGACGCCACCGCCCGGATGGACGCCCAGTGTCCGCTGGCTCCGGCGCTCTGGCCGGTACGACCTACCCGCTGGACCGTCAGTTCACCGCCGAGAAGCTGGGCTTTGCGGCGCCCTGCCCCAACAGCCTTGACGGTGTGTCCGACCGTGACTTCTGCATCGAGCTGGCAAATGCCATCTCCATCTGCATGATGCACCTGTCCCGCCTGTCCGAAGAGATCATCCTCTGGTGCAGCTGGGAGTTCAAGTTCATCGAGCTGGATGACGCCTTCACCACTGGCTCGTCCATCATGCCCCAGAAGAAGAACCCTGACGTCACCGAGCTCATCCGCGGCAAGACGGGCCGCGTCTACGGCGATCTGAACACCCTGCTGGTCATGATGAAGGGCATCCCTCTCGCTTACAACAAGGATATGCAGGAGGACAAAGAGGCCATCTTCGACGCCGTCGATACGCTGGAACTCTGCCTCAAGACCGTGACCCCGATGCTGGACACCATGAAGACCCTGCCCGCCAATATGCGCCGGGCCGCTGCCAAGGGCTTCATCAACGCCACCGACTGCGCCCGGAATATCTGACCAAGAAGGGAATGCCCTTCCGCGACGCCTACAAGCTCACCGGCTGCATGGTCTCCGACTGCATCAGCAAGGGAGAAGACCCTCGAAGAGCTGACCCTCGATGAGTTCAAGGGCTACAGCGCTCTGTTCGAAAACGACATCTACGACGCCATCGACCTCATCAAGTGCTGCGAGGGCCGCACCAGCTACGGCGGCCCCAGCGAGGCCAGCGTCAAGAAGCAGATCGAGCTGGCAAGCGCCCAGCTCGGCACATGGGAGGCGGCAAACGCATGAGCGTAAAAGTCTTTATCGACGGTTCTTCCGGCACCACCGGTCTGCGCATTGCCGACCGTCTGGCCGCCCGGCCTGACATCGAGCTGCTGAGCATCTTGGCTGAGGGCCGCAAGGATGTGAACGAGCGGGCGAAGGTCATCAATTCCGCCGACCTTGCCTTCCTCTGCCTGCCCGATGCGGCCTCCAAAGAGGTCATGCCTCTGCTCCGCCCGGACGTCAGGGTGCTGGACACCTCCACGGCCTTCCGCACCGACGCGGCCTGGGACTACGGCTTCCCGGAGCTGAAGGGCCAGAAAGAGAAGATCAAAAATTCGTATCGTGTGGCGGTCCCCGGCTGCTATGCCAGCGGCTTTATCAGCATCGCGCGGCCTCTGGTGGAGCTGGGGCTGGCCCCGACAGACTATCCGTTCAGCTGCACCGGCATTTCGGGCTACTCCGGCGGCGGCAAGAAGATGATCGCCGAGTATGAGAGCACCGACCGTCCGGCTCACAGCAAGCTGGATGCGCCCAAGAGCTACGGCCTGGGCCTTGCCCATAAGCATCTGCCCGAGATGCAGAAAGATAAGCGGCCTCGCCCACACCCCTGCCTTTGTGCCGGTGGTGTGCGATTATTACAGCGGGATGCAGGTCCTCGTTCCGCTGGACCTCAAGCTGGCTGGCACCAGCGCCGAGGCGGTGGCCGCAGGCATTGCGGACTATTACAAGGAGGGCGCGACCGTTTCCGTCCACGCCCTCAACGAGCCGCTTCCCGAGAATGGTCTGTACTCCAACGCCCTGTCCGGCAGCGACAGGATGGAGCTGTACATGACCGTCAACGCAGCGGGCGACCAGATGATGCTGGTGTCCCTGTTCGACAATCTGGGCAAAGGCTCTTCCGGCGCAGCCATCCAGTGCATGAATCTGATGCTGGGAATGAACGAAACGGAAGGATTAGAGTAATCTCTCCGTCAGCGCTGGCGCGCTGCCACCTCCCTCGGTAGGGGAGCTGTCGAGCGAAGCGAGACTGAGAGGTTTGAAATTAGGGGGATTTTCAGATGCAGTATAAAGAAGTTGCGGGCGGCATCTGCGCGCCCAAGGGTTTTGCAGCAGCCGGTGTCCATTGCGGCATCCGGGCAAATCACAGTGAAAAGTACGATCTGGCGCTCATCAAGGCCGACGTCCGCTGCGCCGCCGCCGGTGTTTACACCACCAACAAGGTCTGCGGCGCACCCATCAAGGTAGACCGTGCCCACCTGACGGACGGCTATGCACAGGCCATCGTGGTCAACAGCGGCAACGCCAACACCTGCGCCGCCAACGGCGTGGCACTGGCGGAGGAATGCTGTGAGCTGGTGGGCAAGGCGCTGAACATCGACGCAAAGGATGTCCTGCCCTCTTCTACCGGCGTTATCGGCCAGTCCGATGGTCATCGACCCTTTGCCCGTGGCATCCCTGCTGCCGCCGCCAAGCTGGCGGCTGACGCACAGGCAGCACCGACGCGGCGACGGCCATCATGACCACCGACACCCACAAGAAGGAATATGCCATCCAGTTTGAGCTGGGCGGCAAGACCTGCACGGTGGGTGCCATTGGCAAGGGCAGCGGCATGATCGCCCCCAACATGGCCACCATGCTGGCATTCTACACCACCGACGCCGCCGTTTCCCCCGCCCTGCTGGAAAAGGCCCTCAAGACCGTCGTCCCCGGGACCTACAACCAGATGAGCGTCGATCTGGACACTTCCACCAACGATACCCTCATCATCATGGCCTCCGGTCTTGCGGGCAACCCGGAGATCACCGAGGAGAACGCCGACTACGACGCCTTTGTGGCCGCACTGACCGCCATCGCCGAGCATATGTGTGCTGAGCACGCCGGTGACGGCGAGGGCGCGACCCACCTCATCACCTGCGAGGTCACCCACGCCCCCGACCTCAAGACGGCCCGCGCCGTCAGCCGCAGCGTGGTCTGCTCCAACCTCTTCAAAGCCGCTGTCTTTGGCCGGGACGCCAACTGGGGCCGCATTCTCTGCGCCATCGGCTATACCCCCGGTGACTTCTCGATCGATAAGGTCTGCGTTTGGCTGTCCAGCGCCGCCGGTGAGGTCTACGTCTGCGAGAACGCCGCCTACCACCCCTACAGCGAGGACGAGGCCGCAAAGGTGCTGGCCGAGCACGATATTCTGGTCAAGGTGGATATGGGTACCGGTGACGCCAGCGCCAAGGCATGGGGCTGCGATCTGACCTATGACTATGTGAAGATCAACGGCGACTACCGCACCTGAGAAGGAGAACAGCAATGAAAAACGAAGAAATGGCCCTCCTTTTCTCGGAGGCGACCCCTTATATCCAGAAGTACCACGGCAAGACCATGGTCATCAAATACGGCGGCAACGCCATGATCAACGAGACGCTGAAAAACGCGGTCATGAACGACCTCGTCACCCTGACCTGCTGGGCGTGCGGGTGGTTCTGGTACACGGCGGCGGCCCTGCCATCAATGAGATGCTCAAAAAAGTGGGCGTCGAGAGCCACTTTGCGGGCGGCCTGCGCGTCACCGACGACGCACCATGGAGATCGTCCAGCAGGTGCTGCCGGTAAGGTGAACAAGGACCTCGTAGCAAAGCTGCGGGGCCGCGGCGTCGGCCTCTGCGGCATGGACGGCCAGATGCTCCGCTGCACCGAGCTTGACCCTCAGCTGGGCCATGTGGGAGAGATCGTCACGTGGACCCGACGCTGATCTCCAGCCTGCTGGACAGCGGCTATATCCCCGTTATTGCAACGGTGGGCATGGACGACCTGGGCCAGGCGTATAACGTCAACGCTGACACCGCCGCCGCACAGATCGCTATCGCGCTCAAGGCCGAAAAACTCGTCTCCATGACTGATATTGCGGGCCTGCTGCGGGATAAGGAAGATGAATCCACCCTCATCCCCGAGGTGGAGGTCTCCGAGATCGAGGGCTACAAGTCCGCCGGCATCATCGCGGGCGGCATGATCCCCAAGATCGGCGGCATGGCCGATGCGATCTATCAGGGCGTCCACGAGGCTGTCATCATTGATGGCCGCGTGCCGCACTCCATCCTGCTGGAGCTGTTCTCCGACCGTGGCTCCGGTACCCGCTTCTATCGCCGCAGCCATCACGAATAAGGGTTGCGCGATGCGCCGGAGTACCCTATAATAGTTGATAAGAAAACTTTCCGATATGCCAAGGCCTCCCCTCGATAGGCAACAGCGATGACCGCCGCCAGCCGTGACGGAGGGGTTTAGCCCCGCTGCGATTCACGGCTAGGCTCTCCTTCGTACAACCTCTCAGGCGCTTCGCGCCAGCTCCCCTTGTAGGGGAGCCTTTGGCAAAGAGGGAAAGTATGTGGCTCCACCGTCAGGAGGTAGATATTATGGATTCCGAAAAAGTCATCAAACGGGACAACGAGTATGTCCTGCATACCTACGCACGCAACCCCATCGTCCTCGAGAAGGGCCACGGCCTCTATGCCGAAGGCCCCGAGGGGCAGAAGTATCTCGACTTTACCAGCGGCATCGGCGTCAACAGCTAGGCTACTGCGATATGACCTGGGCCGAGGCCGTCTCCGGGCAGGCACACAAGCTGCAGCACACCTCCAACCTCTACTATACCGCCCCCTGCGGCAAGCTGCCAAAAAGCTCTGCAAGCGCACCGGTATGAGCAAGGTGTTCTTCGGCAACTCGGGCGCAGAGGCCAACGAGGGCGCCATCAAGGCCGCCCGCAAGTACAGCTTCGACAAGTACGGTGCCGACCGCTACAACGTCATCACGCTGGTCAACAGCTTCCATGGCCGTACCATTGCTACCCTGACCGCCACCGGACAGGGCGTGTTCCACAACTACTTCGGCCCCTTCAACGAGGGCTTCCAGTACGTCAAGGCCGGCGACATCGACGCCCTGACCGAGATGGTGGACCGCCACACCTGCGCTGTCATGCTGGAACTGGTACAGGGCGAGGGCGGTGTTGTGGCGCTGGAACCCGAGTATGTGCAGGCTGTCCGCGCCCTCTGCGACGAAAAGACCTCGTCCTCATCGTGGACGAGGTGCAGACCGGCGTGGGCCGCACCGGCACCTTCCTGTGCTGCGAGCACTACAACCTCCAGCCCGACGTCGTCACGCTGGCCAAGGGTCTGGGCGGCGGTCTGCCGATCGGCGCTGTCCTGATGAATGAGAAAGTCGCTGCCGGTATGGGACCCGGCAGCCACGGCTCTACGTTCGGCGGAAACCCGGTGGTCTGCGCCGGTGCGAATGTCGTCGTGGACCGGATGGACGCCAGCTTCCTCGCCAACGTCAACGAGCGGGCCGTCCAGCTGCGCACCGGTCTGGAAAAGCTGCCCGCGTCAGGAGCCTCGTCGGCATCGGCTGATGGTCGGCATCGAGGTCCTCGAGGGCATCAAGGCCGCTGACGTGCTGGCCGCCTGCCGCGAAAGGGCCTGCTGGTGCTTACCGCAAAGACCCGCCTCCGCCTGCTGCCGCCGCTGACTCTGACCGCCCACGATGTGGAGATGGCGCTGGATATTCTGGGCAGCGTCCTCGCGGAGATGGACCCCAGCAAAACGGAGGAGCAGGCATGAAGCATCTGCTGAAAATGAGCGACCTCACCCCTGACGAGGTAGCCCACATCCTGGATGTGGCCGATGAGCTGAAAGCGCAGCAGAAGGCCGGAGGCACCGGACCTCTGCTCAAGGGCAAGAGCGTCGCGCTGATGTTCTCGAAAAACTCCACCCGTACCCGCACCAGCTTCGAGGTGGGCGTCTACCAGCTGGGCGGCCTCGGCAACTACATGAATGCCGCCACCGAGCTGCAGTCCGGCCGCGGCGAGCCGCTCAAGGATACCGCCCGGGTGCTGGGCCGCTATTATGACTGCGTTGTCTGGCGCACCTACCGCCAGGGCGATTTGGAAGAGTTCGCTGAGTTTGCGGGCGTCCCCGTCATCAATGGCCTGACGGACTATGCTCACCCCTGTCAGGTGCTGGCCGACCTCATGACCATCCGGGAGCGCCGGGGCGCGCTGGCAGGCCAGAAGCTCTGCTTCGTCGGCGACGGCAGCAATATGGCCAACAGCCTCATCGTGGGCGGCCTGCTCTCCGGCATGAAGGTGGACTGCGTCTGCCCCCACGGTTACCGCCCGGCGGCAGATGTGCTGATGTTCGCCCATAAGTACGGCAGTGCGTTCCGCCTGCTGGAAGACCCCGCCGAGGGCGTCAAGGACGCCGATGTGGTGGTGACGGCTGTCTGGAATACCGCCGCCCCCGGCACCTCCGAGAGCGAGAGCCGCCTGCGGGACTTTGCAGGCTTCCAGCTCACCGGCGGCCTCCTGAAAGCCGCAAAGCCGGACTGCATGGTGCTCCACTGCCTGCCCGCTCACCGCGGCGAGGAGATCTCTACCGCCGTCTTTGAGGCCCACGCCGACGAGATCTTCACCGAGGCAGAAAATCGACTGCACGTCCAGAAAGCTGTGCTGGCGGTATTGCTGGCGGGAAAGTAAAATATGCAATGAAAAAGGGGCTGCTGCAAAATGGCTCCAAATAAAAATGAGATAGACTTCCCCGAAAGGGGTTGCCTATCTCATTTTTTGTTGTAAGCTGAAACTGCAATGAACCAACGATGAACGCCTTTTGAATTGCAAAATGATTTTTCGGTTGCTATACTGGACTTATCAAAATCTTTTTGGGAGGCTGCCGCAATGAGCGCACAGACAATGCAAATCGGGAACAGACCTTGCCGCATTTACGGTGAAGCCCATGCGGAATACCTGCTGCTCCAAATGACCGGCGAACACGAGCTGCAAAGCATGGATGACGAAGTGGCTGCTATTGCACAGAGCATACATCAATTTTTGTTTGCCGCTATTCCGGTAGAGAACTGGAACGATGCGCTTTCTCCCTGGGAAGCCCCTGCTGTATGGGGAAAGCAAGGTTTCGGCGGCAATGCTGCGGACACCCTGCGCTTTCTGACGGAGCAGGTCATTCCCACACTGGAGCAGCAGTTTCCTCTCCCGGAGAACGTCAAAATCATTCTGGGCGGCTACTCGCTGGCAGGGTTGTTTGCGCTGTGGGCATCTACGCAGGTAAATCTATTCTGCGGCATCGCTGCTGCATCTCCCTCGGTGTGGTTTCCGGGTTGGATGGAGTTTGAACAGCAGCACCCGATGCAGGCACAGCACATTTATCTGAGCCTTGGCGACAAGGAAGAGCATACGAAAAACGCTGTCATGGCTGCGGTAGGTGATAACATCCGCACCCTGCACAGCCGGCTTATAGAGCGTGGCGCAGACTGCGCCCTTGAATGGAACAGCGGCGGGCATTTCAAAGACGCTGACCTGCGCACGGCAAAGGCATTTCGGTGGGCGATGGAGGAACACACATGACCATTTTGATTGATGCAGACGGCTGCCCTGTGGTGGATCTGACATTGCAGATCGCAAGGCAATTCAGCGTTCCTGTCATCATCTGTGCGACGCCTCTCACCAAATCGAGCGGGAAGGTGCGCAGACGCTGGTGTTCGATAAAGGGGCTGACAGCGTGGACTTTGCACTTGTCAACCGGGTAAAACCGGGGGATGTGGTCGTGACGCAGGACTACGGGCTGGCGAGTATGTGCCTTGCCAAATGCGCCCGGGTACTGAATCAAAATGGTCTGGAATACACCGCCGACAATATAGACGCTCTTATGCTGCGGCGATACGAAAACAAAAAGCTTCTCCGTGCCGGAAAGCACCCCAAGGGGAGCCTAAAACGGACAAAGGAGCAGGATGCCAAGTTTGCGGATACGCTCGAGAAGATCCTGAATTACAACCATTGATACACGCTTTTTGAAGGCTGGAGAAATTCAGCCTTCTTTTTTCATGAGAAAATTGTAACATTTTTTTCAATTTGGTTGCGTTTTGAGGGGGAGTGAATCGGCCCCGTCGTTCTTTCGGCTCGTTTTCTTGCATCTGCTTTCCCGAATCTGCTATACTGAAGTCACTTTTTTAATCGGAGGCTTTCATGACAACCCTTCTTCTCCTGCGCCATTCCATCCCGGAGCGCGGCGGTTCCAGCCCCGACCCCGGCCTTTCTGCCGAAGGTCTTCAGCGGGCCGCCGCAGTCTTTCAAAATGACGCTTTCCGCACGGTCTCGCTCGTCTGGTCGTCCCCTTCGCTGCGTGCGCTCCAGACCGCACAGCTGCTGGGACTTCCCGTCCGGCAGGACACCCGCCTTGCCGAGCGCCGCACCGGCGACACGACCGGGCAGGACGCTTCGTTCTGGAAACGCCAATACGAAGACCCGGACTTCAAAAATCCGGACGGCGAGTCCTTCCGTGAGGTCAGCGCCCGGATGGCAGACTGCATCCACGAACTGCTGGATTCGCTCCCGGAGGGGCAGAACGCCCTTGTCGTCTCCCACGCCGCCGCTATTTGCAGCTACTTGCAGCGCTTTTGCACCGTTGAGGTGACCGACGCCGCACAGAAGCTCCGCCGGATTACATTTCAGGGCGAAGTTCTGTTGGATGGGCACTTTTGTGAGGCTGATGGATTTGTGCTGCACATCGAAAATCGCCGCCCTGTTCTCATCCGCACCATCTAGCCGCAAAAAAGGCACCAGCCTGAGCTGATGCCTTTTGTTGGCGGAGATGGTGGGATTCGAACCCACGTGCGGTTAAGGACAAAACGATTTCGAGTTTTACCCGCTTCGCAGTACTCAGTGGAACATAGTGGAAGTTATCCGACTTTACCGGAAGATACAAACCATCGAGATTACGCTCAAAATTTCATCAAAGTCCGAAAGATCTAGGCTTCATGCGGATTTGAACCCACTTGAAAAAAGTGCGAAAAATCCGCCCAAAAGAGAGAATTAGGAGAGATTTCCCGCCCGTTGGAGAGAACGAGCGAGAGAGATTCCAGAAGACTATCATCATCCATGAAATATGTTGCTTCTGCCGCTGACGAAAAACCAAGCAGCAAAGGATGGATAAAAATGACGACCCTGTTGGAGTGCTATAAAATTCTTGAACAGTACCCGGACAGCATGACAAAAGACCAGTTCTACCGCATTGCTCACATCAGCAAGCGTCACGCAAAATACCTTCTGGATTCGGGACTTGTGCCTTGCCACGATTCCGGAAAAAAGACCCGCCGCTATACGATTCAAACCCGCGATGTCGTTACCTTCCTGTGCGACCGTGAGGACAATCCCGACAAGTACAAAGCTCCCAAGGGACTGTACATCGGAACAGCGGCAAGGCAAAACGCCGCAGGTCAACCACCGAATTATCCGGTTCCATTTTACAGAGCCGGAAAAGACCGGGCTGTACAAAGAGTGGGAACGGCTTGCCGCCGACTATGACAATCTTCTGACTACCTCTGATGTAACCGAACTGACCGGCTACTCCGCACAGAGCATCCAGAGATGGTGCAACCAGAAAATCCTCGTTGGCTTTCAGATTCGAGGGAAGCTCCTTGTCCCAAGATTGTCCATCATCGAGTTTATGGCAGGCAACCGCGCAAACGCTATCGCCAGAAAATCTCCCAAGCATCTTGAAACTTCTCCGCACTATGCGCAGGAATGTCACGAAGGTGCAATGACCATTACATACTAAACAGACAGGACTGCTCCACAATATCTTGTGAGGCAGTCCTGTTCGTTTAGAAAATGTATGATTTTGCCGTAGGAGTCCGGCCTATTTCAACTATTATCCTCTGCTTTCAAGATGTTGAATATGCTTCTTTAGCCAAAATATTAAAATCCCGACGTATTCAACTTTTTGACCTCTAGGTGTTTCCAGCTCTCTTAACTTTCTTCTGCATTCTTCAACATCTTGATCTTTATGCTGCTTTTGCAATACTGACAGCATACCATCAAGAGCACTTTTTCTCTTGGCTTTCAAATCCTTACCATCGTTTAGGTTCAGAATATCATTTAGTTCATAATCGAGTTCTTTTCTGTCCTCCTTATCAGGTATCGTTTCGGCAGCCTGTATCTTACCGCTGAGAGAGTATTGTATCAAATGATTGCACTCAGGATTTAATGGTGTCAAAAAAGTTTTTGTTTCCTCTTGATTTATCGCAGCTATAAAGCCCTCGGTTTCATTTCCTGAGCATACTGCAAGGAAGTTACTGTACTCCAATTCCTTCTTCAAGTTTTCAGTGCCCCTCGTCAGGCTCTGAGGTTCAATATGCTCAATCGTACACTTCAATGTACTTCCTGTTTTTTTGTCGGTTTCGGGAATTCTGCACATACAGTATGCGCACAGTCCTCCCTGTTCTTCCACCAACTTTGACAAAACATACTCATGCAGGTCGCTACTCATGGAATCATAAGTCGGTCGTACACCAGTGCTTGATTCGCTTTCACGGTATTCCGTTAATTCCCTTGGCTCGTGTTTTTTCACAATGTATATCATATGTTTCCTCACATACGGCTGAAATCCAACTGTGTACGACACTTCACAATTTCAGGGTCATCACCCAGTTTAGAATTCATCTCGTCGAGAACGGTTTCCGCAGCCGTGTAATCATCTTGGTCAAGAGCATGATAAAACCTTTCAAACAATTCTTCAGCTTCGGATGTGCGAACAGTAACATTCATATCCGCACGAAGAATGCTGTCAGAATCCTTACCGTATAGATAACGATCGTGTAGCTCACTTTCGCCAGTTGCATTTTTTCAAGCATGAACAAGTTATAGCTTCTATCCACTTCTCCAAGAATCTGCGGAGAGTGCGTTGTAATCAAGAACTGAATATTCGGAAAAAGTTTCCGAAGCACAGACAGTATTTTCCTCTGCCACGCAGGGTGCATATGCAGATCAAGTTCATCAATCAGTACGATGCCCTCTCCCTCCATCGGGTTCTCTCGGCAGGGGTTCGCCATTGCCACGCGGCGAGCAATGTCTCCCAACAAGGCTAGCGTACACTTTTCACCATCTGACAGTTGGTCTACACGATACTCTTTATCATTGCGTATGACAACCATTCGGAGAGGATTCCGACGCACCTTAATTTCTTCAGCATCATCCAGCATTGAGAGGGCAGCTTTTCGCACACACTCCAACGCAGGATCTCGATAATCCCAATCGCGTTTTATACTTTTTTGCTCATTTTCAAAGTCTTCCTGATTGCGAAACCACTCGAAAAAAGTACGGAAATCAAAGTCGGTTTTCCAATGCTCTCTCTAACGCTGTTCTTTTTGAGAAAGAATGCTTTTTGCGTATCCTTAACGGAACGTCCAGAACAAGTCTGTTCGTTCCGTAATTTAGGAACACAGGCATATTCTGCTTCGGACAATCATCTCCGGCAACTGTATCATCGTCCGCCAGATAATGTTCATTAAAAAACTGTGCTAAATCAGCCGTTTGCTTACTTTGCTGACTTGCATTGACCGCATTCACCCGACCAGATGCAGCCTTTTCCATTTCTTTTGTAAGCTCGAATGTTTCTCCTCCAAGCTGTAGCACAATACCGGTACCATATCGTGCATTGCTTCCACTACGCTGACCAATATGCAGTTGTTCCTTATCTAATGTTCGGTATCCCGTTCCTTGAGCATTGTTCAGCCTGTTGATAAAAGGCCATGCAGCATAGCAAACTGCACTGAGGAGAGTCGATTTACCTGAGCCATTGTTGCCATAAAAGACTGTGGATTTACCATTCAAAGCGATTTCAATAAAGCCACCATCTGCTGCTGAAGTGAAATTTTTGAAATTTTTCACTCGAATTGTTTGCAGTTTCACCGTTTGTCCTCCTATCCAACATAGTTTTGGGTTGACTCTTTTACTATCTCCCATTGTAAGCGTTCTCGCTGGCAAATGTCAACCTGTTTTTACATTCATTTCTGAAAGAAGGTGGTTTTCCACATGAATAAGCACTCACAGTTGAAAATCCGAGGTCACACCAAATGACGCTGGACTACTTCTATGGTCAGTCGGGCGAATTGTTCTCCTATTTCCGCATCCCCAAGGCACTGTTCCAAGACTGCCGTTTCCGGCAGCTCTCCACCGATGCCGGACGCTGTACGGCATTCTGCTGGACCGCATGAGTCTGTCTGCAAAGAACGGCTGGCTGGACGAGCAAGGCGGTGTATATCAT
>ENA-OQDD01000696-OQDD01000696.1-human-gut-metagenome-genome-assembly--contig:-NODE-696-length-12853-cov-1.836005_pt1 | contig 12853 bp, 15 predicted proteins | sample MGYA00242507_ERZ504598 | MGnify/ENA primary metagenome ERZ504598 (study PRJEB26092, sample SAMD00036318) | human gut metagenome | host: Homo sapiens | study: EMG produced TPA metagenomics assembly of... | reverse complement strand
TCGCTATGGGTTGGAGGCTCCTGTGTGAACAGGAGTCTTTTTTTCGTTTTCCTGGCGGATGATTTCTTTTTCTGGTTGGGTATAGTATAATGAGCAGAGAACATAGGAAAAACAGAGTTTTTGCTGCAGAAAGGGGATAGTTTTTGTGAAGTTGTTTCATTTATCGGATCTTCACATTGGAAACGCGTGCATGAGTTTTCCATGATCGAGGACCAGAAATATATGTTGACACAGATCCTGCAGGCGGTTATGCGGGAAAACCGGATGGAGTTCTGATTTCCGGAGATGTATATGACCGGACGATTCCAACGGCGGAGGCAGTGCAGGTGTTGGATGCCTTTTTAACCAGCCTTTCGGAGCAGGAAGTTCCGGTTTTTATCATCAGCGGCAATCATGACTCGGCGGAGCGGCTGGCATTTGGGTCGAATCTGATGGGGAAGAGCGGAATCTATTTGTCGAAGGTATATGATGGAAGAATAGAAAAGTTCGCGTTACAGGATGCATATGGAACGGTGTGGATTCATCTTCTTCCTTTCTGCGTCCCGTCACCGTACGCATGCCCTGCCGAACGCGCGGAGGAGATTCAGTCCACGGCAGATGGCGTGAGGGCGGCACTGGAGCAGACCCAAATAGATCCAGGAGAGCGGAATATCCTTTTAGCGCATCAGTTTGTGACAGGCGCGCTGCGGTGCGAGGCAGAGGAACTGCAGGTAGGTGATGTGGATCAGATTCCGGTGGAGCTTTTTGATGCGTTTGATTACGTGGCGCTCGGCCATATCCATAGTCCGCAGAAGGTTGGCCGCGAGACCGTGCGCTACTGTGGTTCACCACTCAAATATTCGTTTTCCGAGGCTGGACAGGAGAAGTCGATTACCATTGTAGAGCTGAAGAAAAAGGAACCGTCGAAACTTCGCACGATTCCATTGAAACCGCTCCACGATCTTCGAAAAATCCGTGGAACGTATCTGGAAGTGACAGCAAAAACGTTCTATGAAAACAGCGACCGTACGGATTATCTGATGGTAACCCTGACGGATGAGGAGGATGTTCCGGACGGCATGGCGAAGCTTCGGACGATTTATCCCAATTTGATGCGTTTGGAATATGACAATAAAAGAACGCGTTCCAATGCGGAGGTAACGGCGGCGGAACGTATCGAGGAAAAATCGGAACTGGAGCTGTTTCAGGAATTTTATGAACTGCAGAATAACCAGAGCATGACGGAACAGCAGAAAGCATTTGTGAAAGCATTGCTTAGGGGGATAAAAAGATGAAGCCAAAGAAATTGATTATCAGTGCATTCGGACCATATGCGGACCGGACAGAACTGGATTTTACAAAACTGGGCAGCGGCGGCCTGTATCTGATTACAGGTGATACCGGTGCAGGAAAAACAACAATTTTTGATGCGATTACCTTTGCGCTCTACGGCGAGGCAAGCGGTGAAATCCGGACGGGGAGATGTTCCGCAGCAAGTATGCCGCGCCGGAAGTGCGCACTTTTGTGGAGCTTACCTTTGCGCATCAGGGAAAAGATTATATGGTAAAGCGGAATCCGGAGTATGATCGGCCGAAGGAGCGCGGTCAGGGAATGACGAGAGAAAGAGCAAATGCAGAACTGATTTTTCCGGATGGGAGACAGCCGGTGACGAAAAGTACGGAAGTGACAAAAGCTGTAACGGAACTTCTCGGACTGGATCAGAAGCAGTTTCGACAGATTGCCATGATCGCGCAGGGGGATTTCCAGAAACTTCTCCTGGCAGAAACGGCAGATCGAAGTGAAATTTCCGGAAAATGTTTCATACGGAAATTTATCAGGAGCTGCAGAATCGTCTGCGGGATGCCGCGAAAGAGCGAAGCAATACGTATAGTGAAAAGCGGAGGAGTATTCTCCAGTATCTCGACAATATCGTCTGCCCGGAGGATGCGGTGTTCAAAGAGGAATTTGCGCAGTTGAAAAAGGCAAATTTCGACGGTCAGGTGATGCGGGGGATGGAACTGCTGGCACGTTGCATCGAGATGGATCAGAAAAGACTTTCGGATCTTGAGCAGGAGCGGAAAGCGGTGGAAACAGAGATGGAGCAGAAAACCCAGCTGCTCGGCAAGGTAAAAGAGAGCCAGAAGCGGCGGAGGAAAAGCACAGAAGGAAAAGAAACTGGCGGGACTGGTTCCAGAGGAAGCGGAAAAACAGCAGAAAAGCGAACGGGCAGAACGGGAGGCTTCCATCTGCAAAGAACTGGAGGAGCAGATCCGCGCAGAACAGGAAAGCTGGAACTGCTGAAGAAGATGAAGCAGGAACAGGCAGAGCTTTTGGAAAAGCAGAAAGAACTGCAGACGGCAGCGGAAGAGAAGGACAGACTGAAAGCAGAGCAGGAACAGGCGAAAGCGCAGCTGCTTGAGAAAAGAAAACGGGAAGAAGATCTTTCCGGCGTGGATGCGGTTTTGGCGAGGGTACAGCAGAATGAAACGCGGGCGCAGGAGCAGATTATGGCAATCCGGGGATGCCGCGAAAAAGTTCAGGAGTCCGAGAAGAAGACGGGGCTTCTGGCAGCAGAACTGGAAGGCCTGACACAGCAGGACACCGAGCTGGCATCCCGGATGGAAGCAACGACGGTATTTCTGAAAGAAAGACAGGATGCTGCATTTGCGGAGGAAGAATATCGCCGGGCGCGGACCGAATTTTCGCAGCTACTGCGAAAATGGACGGCAGCGCAGAAGGAATGGAAAGAAAAGCAGGAAGCGTATCGAAAAGTCTGGAATCAGAAATGATGTGCGGGAAACGTGTCAGGAACTGGAACAGCTGTTTCTGGATGCGCAGGCGGGAATCCTGGCAGAAAATCTGACAGAGGGAATCCCATGTCCGGTCTGCGGATCCGTGCATCATCCAGTGCTGGCGAGAAAGGCGGAACATGTGCCGGATAAAGAAACACTGGATCAGCAAAAAGAAAAACTGCAGAAGCAGAACGAAGTGACTGCGGCATTAAGCGAAGCGGCAGGAAACTGTAAAAGACAGGCTGAAACGGCAAGGGAAGAGCTGACGCAGCGGATTGCCCGGGGAACCGCTGCTCCGGCAGAAACAGCAGATCAGGAATGCAAAAAAGAGCAGGAACGTCTGACACAGCTTTCGGAAGAGCAGTTTGCACAGGCTGCGGATGAAACAGAAAAGCAGCTTGCGGCAGAAGAAAAGCGTCAGAAAACACGACGGGAAGAATATGCGGCATATGAGAAACGTCAGCAACAGGAACAGAAGCAGCGGGAAAAACTGAAACAGGTGATGGCAGAAAAACAGGCAGAGCTTGGACGGCTGGGCGGAGAAAAGCAGACACTTCTGGATCAGCTGAAACAGAAAATGGAAGACGCACAAAAAGCGATCTGTGAGGAAGTGGACATGGAAGAACAGCCAGCTGCTGTGGCAGCAGCTTACTGTGAAAAGCGTCTGGAAGAGAAAAAGAACAGAATCATTCTCTATAAGGAACGAATGCTGGAAAGACAGAGCGAATGGAAAGCTCTGAAACAGATGATTCCAGCAGAAACTGAGCGGGCAGAGCAGCGGGAAAAAGCAATCCATGCGAAGGAACTGCTGGAGGCGAAAGGAAAAGAGGCGGAAAAAGCGCTGCTGGAAAAGATCGGAGAAAAAAAAGAAAAGCTGGAAGGAAAAGACGAAACACAGCTCCGAACAAATATTTCCGTATGGAGTGCAAAAAAAGAGCAGCTGGAACAGGCGCAGAAGAAAGCAAAAGAAGCATATGAAACAGTGAAAGAACGGCTTACCGAAGTGCGCGCGGCACTAGAGACGATCCGCTCTCTGGAAGAAAATGAGGAGACAGATCGGACACTTCCTTCCGAAACAGAGCTGCAGGAAAAAATAGCGGAGCTGACAGAACAGAAACAGCAGCTGGAACAGAAATACAACGAACAGTATCATGCGGCAAATACAAACCGTAAGACGTACGAAAATGTACAGAATCAGCAGAACCAGATGCAGGCATTGGAGGAAGAATACAAATGGGTGCGGGCGCTTTCGGATACGGCGTGCGGCGGCATGAGTCAGAAATTGAAAATCGAACTGGAAACGTACGTTCAAATGACGTATTTCGACCAGATTCTGCGAAAAGCCAACCTGCGTTTCATGACGATGAGTGATGGTCAGTATGAATTGAAGCGTCGTAAAGCCTCTGGAAAAAATCTGAAAGGTCAAAACTGGTCTGGAATCTGAATGTCATTGGATCATTATAATGGAACGGAGCGCAGCGTGCGTACCCTCTCCGGCGGCGAATCATTTCAGGCCTCCCTCTCTCTGGCCCTTGGCCTTTCCGATGAGATTCAGTCGCACGCAGGCGGAATCCAGCTCGATGCGATGTTTGTGGACGAAGGGTTTGGCTCTCTTGACGAGGAATCCCTGAATCAGGCTGTGAAAGCACTGGAGGGACTGGCCGGTGGAAACTGTATGGTTGGAATTATCTCCCATGTGCCGGAACTGAAAGAGCGAATTGAGAGAAAGATTGTCGTAATGAAAAGCAGAAGCGGCGACCGCGTAGGAAGCATGGCGGTTATTGAATAAGTGAAAATCCAGGAAATGAGTTTTTAAATTTCTTGTCAGAAGGCGGATGCAATGGTATAATAAGGTTCGTTGAGCCCGAAAGAACGGGCGCAGCACAGTATTTTACCTGACATCGGCCTTTTGTGCCGATTTGCAATAGAATGGAGGAAACCAATGAAAACTTCAGATTTTTACTATGATCTGCCAAAAGAACTGATTGCGCAGGATCCGCTCGAAGATCGCAGCGCCTCCCGCCTGATGCATCTGAATAAAGAAACCGGTGAATATGAGCATGGCCATTTCCGTGATATTCTGAAATACTTAAAACCGGGCGACTGCCTTGTGATCAACGATACCAAAGTAATTCCGGCGCGTCTCTACGGTTCGAAAGTCGGCACCGATGCAGCAATCGAAATCCTTCTGTTAAAAAGAAGAGAAAATGATATCTGGGAGACCCTCGTAAAACCGGGCAAAAAATGTAAGGTCGGCACGGTGATCTCCTTCGGCGACGGCATTCTGACCGGAGAGGTTGTAGATATTGTCGATGAGGGAAACCGTCTGATCCAGTTCCATTACGACGGCATTTTCGAGGAGATCCTCGACCAGCTTGGCGAGATGCCGCTGCCGCCGTATATCACACACAAACTGCAGGACAAGAACCGCTACCAGACGGTATACGCGAAACACGAGGGAAGCGCAGCCGCTCCGACCGCAGGACTGCACTTTACAAAAGAGCTTCTGCAGCAGGTACAGGATGCCGGTGTAAAGATCGCCCATGTAACCCTGCATGTCGGCCTTGGCACCTTCCGTCCGGTGAAAGTGGAGGATGTCACCCAGCATCACATGCACTCTGAGTTCTATGTGGTAGAAGAAGATCAGGCAAAACTGATCAACGATACGAAAGCAGCAGGCGGCCGTGTGATCGCAGTCGGAACAACGAGCTGCCGTACTCTGGAGTCGGCAACCGGCGAGGACGGCATTTTAAAAGCCGGAAGCGGCTGGACCGAGATCTTTATCTATCCGGGTTACTGCTTCGAGATGATCGACGGACTGATCACCAATTCCATCTGCCGGAGTCCACACTGGTGATGCTGGTATCGGCACTGGCTGGAAAAGAGCATATTATGGCAGCTTATGAAGAGGCTGTAAGAGAAAAATACCGCTTTTTCTCCTTCGCGATGCCATGATGATTGAATAAAAAATTCGTTTATGACAAAAATACGATGCTGAAAGAAAACGACCATATAGGAACACCCGTGAAGCCCTATATGGTCGTTTTTTTCTCTGCGAATCTTCTAAATCTTTCTTTTTCCCTGCCGAAAAACAGAAGATTTTATTAAGGTTTCTGAAAACGAGCGGAACTGGGTTGTGTCAGGGAATGTTTTTGCGTATACTGATACGTGTTTGAGACAAGGGAGGACGGATTTTGAAGAGAGACGAGAGAAGAAAGTTTCCATACTATGGTATCCTGCCGCTAATTCTGACGCTGACAGCGAATTTTATCGCTTATTTTGGAACGCGGCCGTTTACCAGTTCGTGGAAACATTACAATATAGAAACGATGCTGGACCAGCAGATCCCGGTGATCCCGTGGACGATCGTGATTTATTTTGGCTGTTATCTGGTCTGGATTGTAAATTATCTGATTGCCGCAAGCAGAGAGAAAGAATTTGTCTGGCGGTTCTTTGCAGCAGATGTTCTGGCGCGGCTTGTCTGTATGGCATTTTATCTGCTGCTGCCGACAACGAACGTAAGGCCGTCGATCCCGGAACAGGGATTCTGGAATCATATGCTTGCCTTGCTCTACCAGATGGATGCGGCGGACAATTTGTTCCCATCGATTCACTGCCTGAACAGCTGGTTCTGCTATATCGCAGTCCGTGGCAGACGGGAGATTCCGCGCTGGTATCAGCGGTTCTCTTTCTGGGCGGCACTTGCCGTGTTTGTCTCTACACTGACGACAAAACAGCATGTGATTGCAGATGTGATTGGCGGAGCGCTTCTGGCAGAAGTGACGTGGCAGATCGCGGGACGCACGCATCTTGGGCCTGGTATGGCATGATATTGGAACGAAGGAGGTGGAAACGCCGTGCAGAGTAAGAAAAAAATGATCGTGAATACCGTTTTTCTCGTTGCGATTTTTGCGTTGACGATATACGGTGTTTTCACGGCGAAGACCTTGGCGCAATGATGGAGCAATGCGGCGCGCAGATGTGCGGTGGCTGCTGCCGGGACTGCTCTGTGTCGTGTTTTTTATCTGGGGAGAATCGATCATCATCTGGTACATGATGCATTCCTTCCAGATTCCGGTGAAGAGGCGGACGTGTTTTCTGTTTTCTTCCGTCGGATTCTTTTTCAGCTGTATCACACCGTCCGCAAGCGGCGGCCAGCCGATGCAGCTCTACTATATGAAAAAGGAGAAAATATCTCTTCCGGTATCAACGGTGATTCTGATGATCGTCACGATCACTTACAAAGCGGTGCTGGTCGTGGTGGGACTTGGGCTTGTTCTGTTCGGACAGGGCTTCCTGCACCGGTATCTGACGGAAATCCTTCCGGTTTTCTATCTGGGAATCGGTCTGAATGTCTTCTGTGTCACAGCCATGCTTATTCTGGTTTTTCATCCGGCGCTTGCGCGGACGATTCTGGTTTTTGGACTGAAAATCGTGGAAAACTGCATTTGATGAAACGAAAAGAAAACCGCCTGAAAAAACTGGAAGCTTCATGGAAGTCTACCAGAATACGGCAGTGTATCTTGGCACCCACAAAATGGTGCTGGTCAATGTCCTTGCGATTACCTTTGCACAGAGGTTTGCTTTATTTGCAGCAACATGGTTTGTATACCGCGCCTTCCATTTATCAGGCATTTCCTTTATCACCATTGTGCTGCTGCAGGCGGTCATTTCCGTATCGGTTGACATGCTGCCGCTTCCGGGAGGAATGGGAATCAGTGAGACACTGTTCCTGAAATTTCCCGCCGGTCTTTGGAAGCGCGCTGCTTCTTCCAGCAATGGTGCTTTCCAGAGGGCTCGGCTACTACGGGGAGCTGCTGGTGAGTGCAGTCTTTACCATCGTCGCACAGCTTACGATCGGGAATACGAAAAGAGAAAAAAGAGGGGGAACTACATATGATAGGGTTCTATGATTATACCGTAATATTAACATATATCAGCTTTGCATCGTCCATCAGCGGCATTTTTCTTGCAACGCGGGGACACTTTAACTGGGCGATTTTTTGTCTTGCTTTTTCCGGACTGTGCGATATGTTCGATGGAAAAATTGCGCGGACGAAGAAAAACAGGACCGAAGATGAAAAGCGGTTCGGCATTCAGATCGATTCGCTCTGCGATGTGGTCTGTTTCGGCGTCTTTCCGATCGTGCTCTGCTATGAGCTTGGCATGACACATTTTTACAGCATTCCGATTCTTATTTTCTACGGTCTTGCGGGCGTGATCCGTCTGGGATATTTTAACGTGATGGAAGAGAAGCGTCAGAATGAAACTTCGGAGAACCGGAAATATTACCAGGGACTGCCGATTACCTCGATGTCAGTAGCTCTGCCGCTGCTGTTCGTCTTTGCACCGCTCTGCCGCGGATACTTTCTGATCTGGCTGCATCTGCTGGTGCTGGCGGTCGGCGTTCTGTTTATCACGGATTTCCGCTTCCGCAAGCCGACGAATAAAGAGCTTGCTGTGCTGGTAGCGGTCGTTGGAGTGGCTGTGCTCCGCGGACTTCTGATCTGGAAGGGAGGAAGAACGATTTGAGACTCTGCGCTTATCCTTACCGAAAACAGGGGAAAAATCATCCAAAGCTTGATCTGATCCGCGAGGAAAATGATCTGCAGGACCGTTTTCTGCACATGATGTACAGCCATGCCGCCGGAAGAGCCGCGATGCAGCCGCTGGTTCAGTCATTTGTATCTCGTGCGGCAGGCTGCTTTCTGGACAGCCGCTTATCGGTGCCGCTGGTTGCACCGTTTGTAAAGAAAAATCATATTTCACTGAAGGAATGTACCGCAAAGCAGTTTATCTCGTTCAATGATTTCTTTGTGCGGAAGCTGAAAATGGATGCACGTCCGTTTTCCAATGCGCCGCAGGATTTTATCAGCCCGTGTGATGCGCGGCTTACGGTTTATCCGATTCATGAGAACGGGAAGTTTGAGATCAAGAACACAGAATATACACTGGAACAGCTTCTGCGCGACCGGAAACTGGCAAAACGGTATGAGGGCGGAACGTTATTTCTGTTTCGGCTTTCCGTGGACGATTATCACCGGTATCTCTTTGTGGATGACGGCGTCTGCTCGACGGAACGGCGGATTGAGGGTGTGCTCCACACGGTCAATCCGGCGGCGAATGATTTTTGCCCGATCTATAAAGAAAATACGAGAACCTACACGCTGCTGCAGTCCGCAAATTTCGGCACACTGCTGCAGATGGAGGTCGGCGCGATGATGGTCGGAAAGATTGTCAATGAAAATGCCGGAGCGGCGAGACGTGTACAGCGCGGCGAAGAGAAAGGCTATTTTGCCTTCGGTGGTTCGACAGTGATCGTTCTGGCACAGAAGGGAAGCGTAGTGCCGGAAAAACGGATCTGGAATTATTCGCGGCTTGGAATCGAAACGCGGGTACGGCAGGGAGAAACGGTTGGAACGGCCGGAAGAACAGAATTATGAGAAACACGATTATGAGAAACACGCTCCGCGAGTTTCTCAAGTTATCGCGGTAGTCACCAAGGTCTCGTGCAAGCACGGACTTTGGCTCGTTGCCCGCGTAAATAAAAGTAAAAAATGGATTGTGAGGAAATGATCTTCACAATCCATTTTTGTTTAAACGTTTTTTATGCCTGCAGCCGTGCCAGATCCTGGTAGAATGTCGGATACGAGATATCCACACAGCCGGCGCGCAGGATTTCCGTCGGTGTCTCTGCGGCAAGCGAAGCGATTGCAAACGACATCGCAATGCGGTGGTCGAGGCGGCTGTCGATTTGGGCGCCGTGGAACGGTTTTCCGCCTCAATGATCATGCCGTCGTCCGTGCCTTCCAGGGAAACACCCATCGCGGTGAGTTCGTTTACCATGATATCAAGACGGTTCGATTCTTTGACTTTCAGCTCCTCCGCATTCCGGATCACGGTTGTACCGTTCGCTGTGGCGGCAAGAACCGCGATGATCGGGATTTCATCGATCAGGGTCGGGATCAGTTCGCCCTCGATGACGGTGCCGGAAAGAGACGGCGTATAGCGCACGAGAAGGTCTGCAACCGGTTCTCCGCCGGAGTTCTGCTCATTCAGAAGTGTGATGTCAGCACCCATGGCGCGGCAGACGCGGAGCATACCGTCGCGGGTCGGGTTGATGCCGACATTTTTCAGGAGCACCTCAGAGCCTGGAACTATCAGTGCGGCGGCGGATGAAGTAGGCGGCGGAGGAAATATCTCCCGGCACACGGACGAGATTTCCATGGAGATCCGGGTTCGGCAGAACCGATGCGGTCAGCCCTTCGGAGGCAACGTCGGCGCCGAAGAATTTCAGCATCAGCTCCGTATGGTTTCTGGAAAGAGCCGGTTCGGTAACGCTTGTTTTCCGTCAGCATACAGTCCGGCAAGCAGGACACACGATTTGACCTGTGCGGATGCGACCGGCGAAAGATAGGAGATGGCGTGGAGCGGATGGCCGTTGATCGCAAGCGGCGCACAGCCGTTTTCCGGAATACTGCGGATGGAAGCGCCCATCTGGGTCAGCGGATTGATGATGCGTCCCATCGGCCGTTTCTGAATGGAGGCGTCACCGGTCAGTGTACTGGAAAAGTTCTGGCCGGCAAGAATGCCAGAGATCAGGCGTGTCGTTGTTCCGCTGTTTCCGCAGTCGAGAACGGCGGACGGAGCCGAAAGCCCGTGCAGACCTTTTCCATGAATGAGGATGCGCTCCGGCGTGTTCTCGATCTCAATGCCCATACTGCGGAAGCAGGAGATGGTGGAGAGACAGTCGGCACCCTGTAAAAAGTTTGTGACTTCTGTGGTTCCCTCTGAAATGGCACCGAACATGACGCGCGGTGGGAAATGGATTTATCGCCCGGCACGGAGATTTCTCCGCGCAGAGGACGTACTGCTTTCTGGAACTGCATAACGTAACTTCCTCCTGTCAAGATATACGCGCTTTTAATTGCGGATATGAATGGTATAGCCATGGTCTTTTAAGACCTTCCGGGCAAGAATGCCTGCCTGCTCTTCATAAAATTCAATGCGGAGAGCACCCTCTTCGAACTCGCGGTTATGCGTAATGCCGATATTTTTAATACTGATCTGGTTGATGGCAAGAATTGTTGTAACGGCTGCGATTCCGCCGGCTTCATCGAGCAGGTCGCAGTAAACGACGTATTCTTTCTTTGTCGGTCCATAGGAAGAATCTTCCATGGAATTCCGGTATTCGCGGGAACTCTCAAACATATTGTAGAGCTCGTGGCCTTTTTTGTTGTCAACCAGGTATTTTGCCTGGACGAGAAGGCGGATATAGGAATCCAGCACATTCGAGAGCTGCTTCTGGTTTGAGAGACAGATCTGCTGCCATACCTCCGGGAGGAGGAAGCGATGCGGGTGATGTCCTTGAAGCCGCCTGCAGCAACGGTTTTCATCTGCTCTTCCGGTGTGTCCAGGGATGCGGAGCGCATTGACCAGGGTAGCGGGCAACGATATGCGGCAGATGACTGACACCTGCGGTGATGTAGTCGTGCTCTTCGTATGTTAAAACCATCGGGATCGCCTTTAAGGACTGGACAAGATCAACGAAAGCGGAAACTGTCGCGATCTCAACATCTGGTCCGGGTGTAATCATATAGTAAGCATTTTCCAGCAGGTAATCGGTGGCGCTGGAATATCCCGTCTTTTCGGAGCCTGCCATCGGATGGCCGCCGATAAACTGGTGCGTCATGCCGAGGGTCTCAACCGCCTGATGGATTTCTCCTTTTACACTTCCGACGTCTGTGATGATACAGCCCGGTTTTGCGATGCCTTTCACGAACGGAAGATAGGAGATGTTGGTGCTGACAGGAGCACATAAGAAGATATAGTCACAGTCGGCAAAGCGGTCGTCCCGTTCTTCCAGCGCGATATCAATCACGCCTTCCTGAATTGCCTCTTCGATCGTCGCTTTGGTGCGGCAGTAGGCCATCAGTTTATACTCCTGGTGAACCTTTCTGAGGGTTTTTGCAATGGAGCCGCCGATGAGGCCAAGGCCGATAAAGCCGATACAGATTTTTTCGGATGTATCACACATAATTCAAGTAGTCCTTTCTGACAATTTTCGTAGGTAAATCGTATAAAAGACATTGTAAAGCATCTGAAATCAAATGTCAAAGATTTCTTGCTTTAAAGCAACAAAGCATTTTTGAAAGGCAGCAATTTTTGCTTGTTTTGCAAAATCCGGCAGATTCCACAGAAAAGCCGGACAGAAAAGCGGAAGAAGGGCAGAATAACCAGCTAAAATACATATAAAATTTAAAAATTCAGCTTTATCGTCTCCTTTCAAAGGAATATCATCAAGCATAATTTTTAAATAAATATTTTTCCCAGTTTTATTTGAGTATTTCAACCCGAAAGCATGTTTTATAAATTGATAATAAAGCATGGAATATTCTTTTCGCTTATGTTCTTTGTCTAAATTAACGGCAATAAATTGATTATTACGAAAGAATATTCTAATCTTTATTAAATCATTTTCAATAGGAAGAAAATAAAATCAACAACCTTGAGGTATTTTTCAAAAGTAAAAGCATTTACTTTTTGCCATTTGATTTCTTCGTTTATCCCGTTTTCAGAGACAAACGTACGCATCATATATAGAACTTTCTCTACGTGTTCCGATTTTATCAAAATTCCGCCATAGAAATTTGAATAAACTCGCCTTTCTTTATCGACTTTCATCAAACCAAATATGATACATAACATTATTTTTAGGCAAATGTAATCAAAACAAATGAAAGAGAAGCAAAATAACACCACATAAGTTTTGATGGAATTTTACGATATGCCACAAAACAAGAAAAGCGGAGAAACTCCGCTTGATTTGAATACCTAATCAAAATTAAAATTGTCCCAATCCGTAAATGTATCGTTTTTATATTCACTTCTTGAAAAAGGCTTATTGGATGTTATATATTCACTATTTATAATATCAGATGGAATATTATTTAAAAAATATGACAAATTAGCATTTATGGAATTATGCTTCTTTTCCGACATATATGATTTTCTGAAAGCCCATTCTGTTATACTTTGCGAATCATTCTTATCCGCATTCTCATCTATTAAGGAAATATAAT
>ENA-OQDD01000694-OQDD01000694.1-human-gut-metagenome-genome-assembly--contig:-NODE-694-length-12885-cov-1.681376_pt1 | contig 12885 bp, 20 predicted proteins | sample MGYA00242507_ERZ504598 | MGnify/ENA primary metagenome ERZ504598 (study PRJEB26092, sample SAMD00036318) | human gut metagenome | host: Homo sapiens | study: EMG produced TPA metagenomics assembly of... | reverse complement strand
CTGCGGTGCAAGACTGGCTCCCTTTGATATTCCCCAGCTTCGGGAGATCATGTCTTATGACGAGCTGGAGCTGGATAAGCTGGGGGATGAAAAATCAGCGCTGTTCTTTCTTATCAGCGACACGGACACCACCTACAACTTTTTGGTTGCCCTCGCTTTTTCGCAGATGTTCAACCTTCTGTGTGAACGGGCTGATAACACCTATGGCGGGCGTCTGCCTACCATGTGCGGGTGCTGTGGGACGAGGCAGCCAACACCGGACAGGTGCCGGGGCTGGAAAAGATCGTGGCCGTCATCCGCTCCCGTGAGATCAGCCTGACGCTTTTTTATCAGGCAATGAGCCAGTGCAAGGCATTGTACAAAGACCATTCCGAAACCATCATGGGCAACATGGACAGTATCGTATTCCTCGGAGGCCGGGAGCTTCCACCCTAAAGGATATTTCGGAAAACTGGCTGGGCAAGGCCACCATCTCTATGCAGACCGAGGGCCGAACCGTGGACAGTCTGAAAGTTACAGCCAGAATATGCAGCGGCTTGGCCGGGAGCTGATGACCACCAGCGAGATCACCACCATGCCCGGGGATAAATGTATCTTGCAGCTTCGGGGGCTCCCGCCCTTCCTGTCCCCGAAGTATGACTTGAAAAAGCACCCGAATTACAAGTACACAGCCGAATTTGATAAAAAGAAAAACGCCTTCCGCTTGGAAAGCCTGTTCCGCCACCGGCCATTGAGACTAAAGCCGGAGGACGAATACACGGTGTACGAAGTGGACGGCTCCGACACGGACGAAGAAGCTGACCTGTTGAATTTCGATGATCTGGACAGCGACGAGTTTGTGTAACTTCGGGCCATGATGACCCGAAGCGCCGCCGATGTGGGCGGCTTTTTTTGTACCCAAAACCATCAAACAAACAAAATGGAGGAACGTATATGGAATTTTTCAATCAGGCAATCGACATTCTTAAAATTCTGGTCATGGCTCTTGGCGCCGGTCTGGCGGTATGGGGCGTCATCAACCTTCTGGAAGGTTACGGGTCGGACAACCCTGCGGCAAAAAGCAGGGCATTAAGCAGCTGATGGCGGGCGGCGGTGTCGTTCTGATCGGCCTTCAGCTTATCCCTCTGCTGTCCGGGCTGTTCAGCTAAATGTCACCCGTTGTCCCTTTTTCCAGAAAAGGAGCTGATGTATGGACTTATCATCGACGCAATCGTTGAATGGCTGAAAGGTCTGCTCGTCGATGGTATCATGGGAAATCTGGACGGCCTTTTCGATAACGTCAATCAGAGCGTTGGCGAGATCGCCACACAGGTAGGCACGACCCCGGCGGACTGGAACGCCGGGGTCTTTTCCATGATACGACAGATCTCCGAAACTGCCATTCTGCCAATCGCCGGGTCATCCTCACTTTTGTAATGACTTATGAGCTGATACAGATGCTCATAGAACGCAACAACCTCCATGAAGTTGACACATGGATGTTTTTTAAGTGGGTGTTCAAAACCTTTGTGGCTGTGATGATCCTGACGAACACCTTCAATATCGTGCTGGCGGTCTTTGATGTGAGCAGCATGTGATACAGCAGTCAGCGGGCATTATCCAGAACGGGACAGAGATCACGCCGGATGTGCTGGACAGTTTGCGGACAGAGCTTGAGGCGATGGAGTTAGGTCCTCTGTTCGGACTCTGGCTACAATCCTTCCTAATCCAGCTTACCATGATTGCCTTAAACATCGTGATCTTCGTCATCGTATATGGCCGTATGATTGAAATTTATTTACTCACAAGTTTAGCGCCTATCCCGTTTGCCACAGTCCCCAACAGGGAAACCGGACACATGGGGCAGAACTATTTCCGCTCCCTCTTTGCGGTGGGCTTTCAAGGTCTATTGATCTTAGTCTGTGTCGCCATCTATGCGGTGCTGATCCAGAGTATCGCCACCGACGGCGACCCCATCGGGGCGATCTGGGGCTGCGTGGGATATACGGTGCTGCTGTGTTTTACCTTATTCAAAACAGGCAGTCTTGCAAAATCCATCTTCGGCTGCCATTAAGAGACTTCGGGCCATGCTGACCCGAAGCGGAAAGGAGAAATCCATGCAGGAAAAAACTGCGGGCGGAACACCAGCCGCCCCTATAAAGCTGGATGTAAGCGTGCGGGTCATCGAACCTGTGAAAAACCTCATGGGCTTTGCCAGCGTGAAATTCAATGACTGCTTTGTGGTGGAAAATCTGAAAATCGTACAGGGCAGCAAGGGGCTCTTTCTTGGGATGCCCAGCCAGCCAGACGGCAAAGGCGGCTACCGGGATATGGCCTACCCTGTCACAAAGGAGTTCCGGGAACAGCTCAACACCGCTGTTCTGCAAGCTATGAGGCAAAGCTGGACAGATGCGGAGCGCGGCTCTGTGGGGCGTGCGTCCATCAGCGACCAGCTCAAAGCTGGAAAAGCGGCTGCCGAACAGGCAAAGGCAGAACGGCCTCCGAAGGAAAAGCCCAGCCGCAGCGCAGAGCGTTGACCTCGGGCCATGCTGGCCCGAAGCAGAAAGGAGGCGGAAACCATGCCACGCAAACGGACGGGCTATGACGCGGCCTGCTATTACGACGGAAAACTGCTGGGCCGCTGTACCAAAGCGGACAGCGACGCCTATACCCTGTTGATGAACGCCTGCGGCGGGGAGGCCGCCCGTGTCCTTCGGGAATATGCCTATTTTTCCCCGGAACTGAAAGCCATCTTGGAAAAGGCGGCGCTCATGCAGGCAGACCGGAGCCGGACGGGCGGAATGTTCCATGCGCCGAAAAGCTCCCCGTGGGGCGAGGTGCAGAATTGTGAAACCCTCTGTCCGGGGGTGTTTTTGGTATCTACCGCCAGCCACGGCGGAACGATGGTGGCAAACGAGGTAGCCGCCGTTCTCTCCCCAGCGGCCAAAAAATGCGGCTTCAAGGACAAGGGCTATATTTGCTATGAGGAGGACGCACAGGAAAGCGTAGTGCTCCGGGAGCTGCTGGACAAAAAGCTGTGGAAAATCCCTGACCGCATTAAGGACAAAGGACAGTTTGAAGAAAAACTCAATCAGTCCATCCGGCAGTATCACCCCGAATACTGGCGGGCAAGGCAGAGCGGACGAGAAGCCGTCGAAGCTGCCCGCAGCACAGCCCCGGCCAAAGAGGCCGCAAGATAACCTCGGGCCATGCTGGCCCGAAGCAATAAAGGAGGTGTACCAAAATGGCCTATGTGCCAGTACCAAAAGACCTTTCCAAAATCAAGACAAAGCTGGCCTTCAACCTAACGAAGCGCCAGCTTGTTTGTTTTTCCAGCGCGGCGGTGGGCCTCCCGGCTTACCTGTTTTCCCGTGGCAGTATCGGGAACAGTGCCGCCATGTTCCTGATGATCGGCCTCATGCTCCCGTTCTTCTTTCTGGCTATGTATGAACGAGACGGTCTGCCGCTGGAAAAAGTGCTGAAAAACATCATCCGCACCCGGTTCCTCTATCCCGTGTGCGGCCTTACAAAACCGAAAACTTCTATGCGCTGCTTAGCGCCAGAAAGGAGGCGCAGCCGATTGCGAAACAGCAGAAGGGCCGGAAAGCCCGCAGGCAGAAAGCCTGAAAAGCAGGGCCTTACCGGCCTGTTCACGAAAGGAAAGAACATTCCCACCACCGCCCAGCAGACCCTCCCTTACCGGGAAATGTACCGGGACGGGGTGTGCCGGGTAGCGGACCGCTATTACACCAAAACCATTGAATACGAGGACATCAACTACCAGCTCGCACAGTCCGAAGATCAGGCAGCCATCTTTGACGGGTGGAGCGCCTGCCTCAACTACTTTGACAGCAGCCTTCCGTTCCAGCTTTCCTTCCTCAACCACCGGAGCCGCCCGGGCAGCCGGTACAGCGTGAACATCCCCATGCAGGACGATGATTACAACAGCGTCCGGTGTGAGTATGTGGAAATGCTGGAAAACCAGATCGCCAAAAGCAACAACGGCATTGTCCGCACAAAGCTCCTGACCTTCGGTGTGAACGTGGACGACCTTTCCACCGCCAGAGCAAGGCTGGAACGTGTAGAGGCGGACATTTGCGGGAACTTCAAAAAGCTGGGCGTCAAGTGCCGCTCCTTTCGGGGCTGGAACGGCTGGAGCTTCTTCACGGGCAGCTTCACCCCGCAGCGGCTCCCCCTTCCGGTTTTCATGGGATATGATCCCCAAAACCGGGCTTTCCACCAAAGACTTTATCGCCCCGGACAGTTTCGATTTTCGTTTCAGCCGTCTGTTCCGGGTGGGGACGACTTGGGGCGCTGCCTCCTACTTGCAGATTTTGGCCTCGGAGCTCTCGGACAAGCTGCTGGCGGAGCTTTTGGAAATGGATGCGGAAATGACCATCACTCTCCATATCCAAACCGTCGATCAGGCCGCCGCCGTAAAATCCATCAAGGCCAAAGTCTCCGACATTGACAAGATGAAAGTGGAGGAACAAAAAAAGGCAGCCCGGTCAGGGTACGACATGGACATACTCCCGCCTGACCTTGTAACGTACAGCAACGACGCAAAGACCCTTCTGGAAGATTTACAGAGCCGGAATGAAAGAATGTTCCTGCTGACCTTCCTTGTGGTAAACATGGCCCCGACCCGCCGGGAGCTGGACAATGACCTGTTCACGGTGTCGGGTATCGTCCAGAAATACAACTGCACCTTGAAGCGGCTGGACTTCCAGCAGGAGGACGGTTTTCTTTCCAGCCTTCCGCTGGGCCATAACGGCATTGAGATCAAGCGTGGCATGACGACCAGCTCCACGGCCATTTTCGTTCCCTTTATGACGCAGGAGCTCCGCATGGATGGCGAAGCCGTCTATTACGGGCTCAACGCACTTTCCCATAACGTCATCATGGCAAACCGGAAAAAGCTCAAAAACCCCAACGGCCTGTTCCTCGGCGTGCCGGGCTCCGGCAAATCCTTGCCGCAAAGCGGGAGCTTGTGAACGTGTTCCTTGCCACCCGTGACCGGATCATTGTGGTGGACCCGATGGGCGAATACTCGCCCCTTATCAAGCGGCTGGGCGGTCAGGTCATCGAGATCGCCCCGGACAGCCCCCACCACATCAATCCGATGGACATTGATTTGAGCTTCGACGAGGAAAACCCGATGGCGCTGAAAGCCGACTTTATCCTGTCGCTGATGGAGCTGATCGTCGGCGGCAAGGACGGCTTGCAGCCGGTGGAGCGTACCGTCATTGACCGCTGTGTGCGCCAGATGTACCGGGAACACTTGCAGGACCCGGAAACAAGCAAAATGCCGACCCTCCAAACCCTGTATGACCTGCTCTGTTCCCAGCCGGAGGGCGAGGCGGTACGGCTGGCAACGGCCCTTGAAATCTATGTGTCGGGTTCCCTTAACGTGTTCAACCATGAAACCAATGTGGACTTGAACCGCCGTCTGGTATGCCTTGACTTAAAAAAGCTGGGGGCCGGGCTTCGGACGATTGCCATGCTCATTATGCAGGACTTGGTAAACTCGCAGGTGTCCATGAATTTCCTGCGCGGTATCGCTACATGGTGCTACTTCGACGAATTTCATGTGCTGCTCCGTGACCGTCTGACGGCAAGCTATTGTGTGGCGATCTGGAAAATGCTGCGAAAAAAAGGGTGCGTTCCCAGTGCTTTAACGCAGAACGTGAAGGATTTTCTGGCAAGCCGGAGATCGAGAATATCTTTGAAAACTCGGACTTCCTTGTGCTGCTCTCGCAGGCACAGGGGGACCGGCAGATTTTAGCCAAACAGCTTGGGATCAGCCCCACCAGCTTTCCTATGTGACCCATACCAATTCCGGCGAAGGGCTGCTGTTCTTCGGGAACACCACCATCCCGTTTGTTGACCGCTTCCCGCAGAACACAGAGCTGTACGCCATTATGACCACCCGCCCGGAGGACAAAAAACAGGAAATGAACCGGGCATAACACACTTCGGGCCATGATGGCCCGAGGTTTGGAAAGGAGGGATACATCATCGGAAAGAAACCGGACAAACGGAATTTTCAAAGGCCGGGGCCGACGGAGGATACCGGGGGCAATCGCCCCGGACCGGCTGAACGGGAAGGGCCTTCCCCCGCACCGTCCCGACGCCTGCGGTTTGAGGACGAGGATACCGGACAGGACAGCCCTTCGGGCCACGATGGCCCGAAGTCCAAAAGCGGCAAGTTTCAAGAGGACAGCCGGAAAAGCCGTCCCTCTGACCGCATGAGGCAGGAAGATGAAGCGGGCGGGCCGCAGGATACCGGCAAGGCACAGGAGCCGGAGGCTCCGCCGAGAAGGCCGGGAGCAAAAAGGACAAGTACCAGAAAGCACAGGCAAAAGCGGAACACGCCGGGGAAAAGCTGGGAAAGGCCCGGAAGAAACTGGACAAGACCGAGGCAAAACGGGCAGCGAAGAAGCCGCCGGGGCTTGCAAAAAGGCAGTCCGGGGAGCCCGTACAGAAGCGTGGTTCTATGTCCACAACAAGATACACGAGGTTGAGCATGAAAATGTGGGTGTGGAAGGAGCCCATAAATCCGAGCTGGCCGCAGAGGCCGGAGCCCGGAAACTGACCCGCTATGCCAAACGCCGCTGGCAGGAACACCCGGCCCGGAAGGTGGCAAAGTGGGAACGGAAGGACATAAAAGCCCGGGCCAATGTGGATTTTCAGAAGATGGCCTCCGAGCACCCGGAACTTGCCAGCAATCCGCTTTCCCGTGTGCAGCAGAAATGGAAACTGAAACGCCGGTATTCCAAAGAAGCAAAGGCGGCTGCAAAACAGGCGCAAAGGCCGCAAAGAAAACCGCTGCCGCTTCGGGAACTGCGACCCGTCGGGCGGCGCAGTTTGTGACCCGTCATCCCGTGGCGGTGCTGGTCCTGCTCCTGCTGTTGCTGCTCTGTTTTCTTGTGTCGGCGGTAAGCTCCATCTTTCCCACGCTTGGCAGCGGCCTTGCCAATGCGTTATCCGGCACCTCCTACGCCTCGGAGGATACGGACCTGCTGGGGGTGGACGAGGACTACACGGCACTGGAAAACGAGCTGGCGCAGACGGTAGCGAACATCGAAAGCACCCATCCCGGCTATGACGAGTACCGCTATTCCGTGGACGAGATCGGCCATAACCCCTATGAGCTGGCGTCCTATCTCTCGGCAAAGTACCATGTGTATTTCCGGGAACAGGTGCAGGACGAACTGCGGGAGATTTTCGAGGCACAGTATGAGCTGACCTTGACGGAGGAAGTGAGATACGCTACCGCACCGAAACCAGCACGACCCGGAGACCGGGGAAACCACCACCGAGGAAGTCCCCTATGAGTATTACATTCTCAATGTGACCCTCACAAACAAGACGCTGCCCGCCGTGATCCTGCCGAGGCTTAACGAACAGCAGCGGGAAATCTACACCGTTATGCAGCAGCTCAAAGGCAACAAACCCTATCTGTGGGAAGGGATTTACAACGGCGGCGAAGATACCGGCCCCAGCTATGAGATACCCGGCGAGGCGCTGGATGACCCGGCTTTTGCGGCGCTCATGGAAGAAGCCACAAAGTACATCGGCTGGCCCTATGTGTGGGGCGGCTCCAGCCCGTCCACCTCCTTTGACTGTTCGGGCTTTGTCTGCTGGGTGTACACGGCCAGCGGCGTCCACAACCTGCCCCGTACCACGGCGCAGGGCATTTATAACCAGTGCGCTATCATTTCCCCCTCCGAGGCAAAGCCCGGCGATATTATCTTTTTTCACGGGAACCTATGACAGCCCCGGCCCTGTGTCCCATGTGGGGATTTATGTGGGCGACGGGATGATGCTTCATTGTGGTTCGCCCATCCAATACGCAAACATCAATTCAAGCTACTGGCAGACACATTTCTATGCTTCGGGCGTTTGTGAGCCAGAGGAAAGGAGTCCTTGCATGAACAAGATCGACAAGCTCGATAAGGAACTGGAAAAAGCCCGGGAGAAGGCTGCCGAGTGGCAGGCCAAAATCCGGGAGCTGGAAAAGCAGAAACAGGAGGAAGAAAACAGCCAGATCGTGCAGGCGGTGCGCTCCCTCAAATTGACGCCCGCCCAGCTTATGGCTTTTCTGAATGACCCCAAAAACAGCCTTACCGCTTCGGGCCATACTGACCCGAAGCCGGAGGCACCCGAAAAGGAGGACACAGCCCATGAAGAAAATTAAATACCGCAGGCTGGCGGCGATGGCTGCCAGCCTTTTGTGTTGCCTGATCTTTACAGTCCCGGCTTATGCACAGAGCAGCGAGCCGCAGCCGGAGACAGCTCCCTCCCCGGCAGAAACCGAAGCAGAGCCGGAAACCCAGAACCCTTTACCCCGGACGGGACGGGAACCGTGGTGGACAACGCCACCGACGAGGATGGAAAGGAGTTCTACACCATCACCACAGCAGACGAGAGCGTGTTTTATCTGGTGATCGACAAACAGAAAACCAGCGAGAACGTCTATTTCCTCAATACCGTTACCACAGACGACCTTCTGCCTCTTGCCGAACAGGGTAAGGAACCGCCCAAAGAAGTGACCCCGGAGCCAGAGCCAAAGCCCACTGAACCGGTGGAGGAAGTACCGGAACCCGAGCCGGAGAAAAAGGACAGCCCCCTTCTCTCTCTGCTCCTGATTGGTGCGGTGGTGCTGGCCGGCGGTGGGATTGGTTACTATTTCAAGATTTACAAGCCGAAGCATGAGGCCCGGATTTGGAAGATGATTACTGCGAATATGAGGACGGGGAGCTGGAGGAGATCGCAGAGGAACCCGAGGACGAAGATACCCCGCCGTGGGAGGAAGATACGGAGGAATGAGAATGAATTTTACAAGCAGCCCTTTTGAACGAATGATGAAGGAAGTACCGCACCCCGGCTGGGACAATGACAACCCTTGTAAGGGATGCCGTTACTACAAGGAGTGCAAAGGAAAGAAAAACAGTGCCGGAAGAAGTTCCGGGCGCTGATCGTGGAGCCCCGCCCTTCGGGCCATCGTGGCCCGAAGTCTTAAATGGACGCCCGGGAGCTGACCCGTGACGAGAAGAAGAAAATCCGTTCTCTTGTCATGGGGATGTGCGCCAACTATGACCGGGAAAGCGGCCTGTGCCTTCCTCTTGACTGTGCCTGCTATATGCTGCACAAGTGCTGGACAGGGGCGTACTGCCGTTACTTCCGTGAGGCTGTCCTGCCCCTTGACCCGGAGCTTCAAGCGGCGCTGACAACGGAAGGCATCTCCCCGGAACTGCGGGCCTGTGCGGTCTGCGGAAAGGCGTTTTGCCCGAGGGGCGTCAAGCTACTGCTCCGACGTCTGCAAGGCCGAAGGAAACCGTCGGAAAAGCCGGGAACGCATGAGGAAAATGCGGGAGAAAAGGCCGGGCGGCTGTTACGATTTGCCGCCTCCAAAGGCTTGACATTCCGGGCTTTTTTGAGGGTGTTTCCGGGGTGGGAATATCTTATTACATTCCTCCCCGGTCTGCCCTCTTATTTCGTAACATCCAGCACTTCGGGTCATGTTGACCGAGGCACAGAAAGGAGGGATCTCTTGGAGACAGTACAAGGATATGTGATTTTGAAAGCTGCCACCTTTGAAACCGGACACGGCTTTGCGCTGGGGCATAATCCGGGAGCGCCGAGCCCCTTTGTGACCTGGCAGTTTACCGAGGGGGAAAACGGCCATCGGGATTACTACTGGGGCCGCTATGGAACCAGTCAGGCGTGGGCGCAGCGGGACTTTGACCGCCGGGTGGACGACTATCAGCAGTTTTACCATGCGGCGGTCAAGCATACCGAGCTGGGACCGGAGGGCGTTTACCGCTATTATTCCACCCAGCGGCCCGTGGACATAGGAACTTACCCGAAGCCGCCGGATAACCAGCCTCTTTCCATCGTCAACTACGATGACGACAGGCGGCGTCCTGTGGCAGACGGCAGGCTGATGGCATGGGGCGAACTGACCTACGCAAAGCCGCTGACCGAAAAGCAGATGGAGGATTATGAACTGAAACCAGCACCGGGCAATCCTGACCGGGTGCGCCCATCCATTACCGCCCGGCTCAAAGAAGGAACCAGAGGCAGGAACCCCGAAGGAGCCCGGCCAGAAGCGGAGCCATAAAAACCATGAGGAACGATAAAGGAGGATCGCCATGCACGAAAAAGACAACTATCTGAAAACCGCCGAGCTCTCCACGGAGCAGAACTGCAACATGATCGACGGCGTACCCAACAACACGCCCATCCCACCCACGCCCCCGGAGCTGGACGCAAAACCGCTTGATAAGGTAAAGGAACCCAAAGAGCGCCGGAAAGGCCGGGAGCTGGAACGCTGATGGAGAACCGCAAGCGGAATGTCCATCTGCACGTCATGGTAACGCCGGACGAGCTGGCAGCCATCCATGAACGGATGGCTGAGGCGGGCATTTCCAACGCCGGGGCTTATGTACGGAAAATGGCTCTGAATGGGTATATCCTGCACATCGACCTTGCGCCCGTAAAAGAGCTGATCTCTCTGCAACGGCGCTGTTCTAACAATCTCAATCAGGTTGCCATACACGCACATACCTATGGCGTGTACCCGGAGGAAATCGACGGATTGAAGCGGGACTATGAAAAGCTGTGGGGCGAGGTGTCAAAGGTGTTGCGGGAGCTCTCCGAGCTGGTGGCAAAGTAAGACGAGGGCGGCAGGCTTCCGTTGCGGGGCTTGCCGCCCTGCTCTTTTTTTACCACTTCGGGCCAGTATGACCCGAAGGTTTGGGACAGGATTTACTAATCTTTCGCAACATTTATGTCCCCGGGCAGGCATGATAAAATAGAGGTAGGAAGGATAGATAAAGGAGGTTTTGAAGATGAAGATACTGCTGAAAATATTGGTTGCTCCCTTTGCTTTAGCGTTGTCCCTTCTGGCGGCTCTGCTGGTGTTCCTGTTTGATATTTGTGCCGTCCTGCTGACGATTGCCTCTGTGATCCTGGCGGTGCTGGGTGTCGCTCTCTTTTTCACGCCGACGCCCATAGGCGGGATTGTATTTCTGTTTCTTGCCTTCCTTCTTTCGCCGTATGGACTGCAAGCGGCGGCGGGCTCCCTTCTTTGGGCGCTGGACGGAGGCAAATCCGCTCTGTACCGGTTTCTGGCAAGTTAAGCAGCCTCGGGCCATACTGGCCCGAAGTCGGGGCGGTCTGAATGGGCCGCCCCTTTCTCATGGAAAGGAGGAATGATTTTTGGCTACCACAACTTTGTTGCAGCGCCATGCGGGCGAAGGCGAAACGATTGCTGAGGCTATCCGGGATTGTCTGGACTATGGCAAGGACCCGGAGAAAACAGAAAGCGGAAAGTATATCTCCGCTTATGAATGTGATCCGGCCACCGTGGCGGACGAGTTCCTTTTGGCAAAGGCCAGCTATGCCGCTATGACGGGCCGGGAACAGAAGAAAGAAAATGATGTGCTGTGCTATCAGATACGACAATCCTTCTATCCGGGCGAGATCACCCCGAAGGAGGCGAACCGTATCGGCTATGAGCTGGCTATGCGCTGGACAAAGGGGCGGCACGCTTTTATCGTTACCACGCACACCGATAAGCAGCACATCCATTGTCACATTTATTACAACTCCACCACCCTTGACTGCACCCGGAAATTCCGAAATTTTTGGGGCTCCAGCTTCGCCCTTCGGCGGCTCTCTGACAGGCTGTGCCTTGAAAACGGGCTATCCATCGTGGAGAACCCGAAGCCCCGGAGCAAGGGCAAGTATCGGAACTATGGAGAGTGGCAGAAAGACCGGAAAGGGCCGCTTTCCTATCAGGACAGGCTGCGCCTTGCCATTGATACTGCGTTGGCGGAACGCCCCGCTGATTTGGACGAATTTCTCAATTTGATGAAGCGGGCCGGGTATGAGGTCAAGACGGTTCGGGGCGGCGGTATCAGCTTCCGGCTGACCGGGCAGGGACAGGAACGCTTCACCCGTCTGCGTGCCTCCACGCTGGGGGACGGCTACGACTTGCAAGATGTTCTGTCCGCCATTGAGGGCAAAGAAAAACGCCCCGGACATTCGGAGCGGAAAATCAGTCTGGCGCTGGATATTCAAGCAAAACTGGCTGCCGGTAAGGGACCGGGATATGAACGCTGGGCGAAGGTATTTAACATTAAGCAGATGGCCGCTGCCCTTGCCTATATACAGGACAATGGACTGACCGATTATGAGCAGTTGGCACAGAAAGCCACCGAGGCGGCAGACCGTTTCCATGCCATTTCCGAGCAGATCAAGCAGACGGAACAGGCCATGAAAACCAATGCCGGGCTAAAGGCCGCAACGGTTCAGTATGCCAAAACCCGTCCGGTCTTTGAGCAGTATAAGGCGACGAAGTACAGCCGGAAATTCCTTGCGGAGCATGAGGCCGACCTTGAACTGTACCGGGCTGCACAAGCGGAAATGCGCTCTCTGCTGGGCGGGGCGAAGCTCCCTAAAATGGATGTGCTGAAGGAGGAAGGCCGCAAGCTCACAGCAAAGAAAAAACAGCTCTATGGAGAATACCAGAAGGCACGACGGGATATGCAGGAGATCGTCACGATCAAGGCGAACATTGACACTCTGATGGGCTACACCGAGCCGGGAAGAAAGCAGGAAAAGGAGCGTTAAGGTTATGAAAACAAGGAGCAAAGCGACGCTGACACTTCGGGCCATGTTGGCCCGAAGATACGGGTTTGGGGCGAGCCCCAACAAGCCGCCTTTGTGCACTTGTGGCCACAGAGGCATTGCTTGCCACTTAGCGGCAGCCCCTAAAATGGCGCAAAAAACAGAGGCCCTTATTCTGGAACCTCCGTTTCTCTGGCTTTCTTAATGCCCTCGCTGTGGCTTCTATCACGACAAGCTCTTTTTCATTCATGGAGTTTAGATACATCA
>ENA-OQDD01000693-OQDD01000693.1-human-gut-metagenome-genome-assembly--contig:-NODE-693-length-12892-cov-3.392871_pt1 | contig 12892 bp, 12 predicted proteins | sample MGYA00242507_ERZ504598 | MGnify/ENA primary metagenome ERZ504598 (study PRJEB26092, sample SAMD00036318) | human gut metagenome | host: Homo sapiens | study: EMG produced TPA metagenomics assembly of... | reverse complement strand
TGCAAGGAGTGAGTAGAACCATCCACGGGTCTGGGTCTACTGCCTCGGAGGATAAGTTTGCAGGGAACTGCTGCTCAAATAATTCTTTGTTTCAAATGGATAATGATGCTGTGCGAAAGGCATTGCTCCTGAGTCGAACCAGCAGTCGTAAATAACCTCCGGTACACGATGCATTTCTCCACCGCACTCCGGACACTTCAGTGTGATCTCATCGATGTATGGACGGTGAAGCTCTACTGTCTTGGCTTTCTCATCACCGCTCATCTCGAATAATTCCTGACGGCTTCCGATGGAATGCATATGTCCGCATTCACACTGCCAGATGTTCAGTGGTGTTCCCCAGTAACGGTTACGACTGATACCCCAGTCCTGAACGTTTTCAAGCCAGTCGCCGAAACGTCCTTTACCGATGCTCTCAGGGATCCAGTTAATAGTATTGTTATTTCTGATCAGGTCATCCTTAACTGCTGTCATCTTGATGAACCAGGATTCTCTTGCATAGTAGATCAGTGGTGTGTCACATCTCCAGCAGTGTGGATAATCATGCTCGAATTTCGGAGCATCGAAGAGCTTGCCTTCTTTGTCCAGATCTGTGAGGACCATAGGATCTGCTTTCTTTACAAAAACGCCTGCGTATGGTGTCTCTTTTGTCAGGTTACCCTGTCCGTCTACGAACTGTACGAATGGCAGTTCATAGTTACGTCCGATTCTGCTGTCGTCTTCACCGAATGCAGGTGCAATGTGAACGATACCTGTACCATCACTCATAGTAACGTAGTATCACAGGTTACGAAATGAGCTTTCTTTTTCTGTTTTGCTGCTGCCTCTCCTGCACATGCAAAAAGCGGCTCGTATGCTTTGTATTCCAGGTCTGTTCCCTTGTAGGTTTCCAGAACTTCATATGCTTTCTCGCCTTCTTCTTTTGCAAGTTTGCCAAGGACTTTGTCAAGGAGTGCTTCTGCCATATAATAGGTATATCCGTCTGCTGCCTTTACTTTGCAGTAAGTCTCATCCGGGTTTACGCAGAGTGCAACGTTGGACGGAAGTGTCCATGGTGTTGTTGTCCATGCAAGGAAGTATGCATCTTCACCAACAACCTTGAATCTTACAACTGCGGAGCGCTCTTTTACAGTTTTGTATCCCTGGGATACTTCCTGTGCGGAAAGAGGGGTACCGCATCTTGGACAGTAAGGAACGATCTTGAAGCCTTTATACAGAAGCTTCTTGTTCCAGATTTCTTTTAATGCCCACCATTCGGATTCAATATAATCGTCATAGTAAGTTACGTATGGATGTTCCATATCAGCCCAGAAACCAACTGTAGATGAGAAATCTTCCCACATTCCTTTGTATTTCCAGACACTTTCCTTACACTGTTTGATGAATGGCTCCATACCGTATTCTTCGATCTGCTCTTTGCCATCCAGACCAAGTTTCTTCTCTACTTCCAGCTCTACCGGAAGTCCGTGGGTATCCCATCCTGCTTTACGCGGAACCATGTAGCCCTTCATTGTACGGTATCTCGGAATCATATCCTTGATAACGCGGGTAAGTACATGGCCGATGTGCGGTTTACCGTTTGCAGTAGGCGGTCCATCGTAGAATGTATAGGTTTCTCCCTCTTTTCTGTTCTCCATACTTTTCTCAAAGATATGGTTCTCTTTCCAGAATTCTTCTACTTTTTTCTCACGGTCTACAAAGTTTAAGTTCGTATTAACTTTCTGGTACACAGTAATTTACCTCCTGTTTAAATTATTTGTATCAGACACCTGAAAATATGCAGGACGTTTATATACGCTGAAAAATATTTCCAGTGTCCTTTAAGAACGAAAATAAGCCCATAAAAAAATCGCCCTTTTGTAAAAGGACGAAGGTTTATTGACGTTCGCTATACCACCTGTTACATTGTACGGGCATCCTCTGCCGATACATGAATCTTTTAACGGGGATTTCCGTCAGCTCTTACCTGTCTGTACACCCTTCAGAGCTGCAACTCCGGAGTGATCTTCACTGCATTTACTCACCACCGGGCTCACACCCTCCCCGGTTCGCTGTCTGCTTTCCCCTGCAGTTACTCTCTCCATCAACGTTTTGTGGACATATCATTTATTTAACTATGCGGATTCATTATAAGGTCACAAAATTCACTGTGTCAAGTATTTTTTTGAATATTAGGGTAATCCTGTTACTGTTTAATAACACTGGTTACTGTCAAACTCCCGAACAGTAACACACTGTTAACATACTATCATATAAATTTTACACAGGCATTGTAATTAATGATATAATAAGGTAGAATATTTTGTCCGAACGTCATTTAAAACGATGTACTAGAGCGTGTCTAAAAAATCATTCCCGCAATCTGCACGCCCCACTTTGCGGTATATTTCACCCGAATTCAGTTGCCGTAGCCCGCTACGCGCCCTCATCCGGGCAAAATATACCACAAAATTGTGACGCACATCTTGCAGAAAGCCTTTTTCAGACACGCTCTAGGATATGGAAAGCAACTACTATGTATATTTAATGAAGGGTAATTTCAAATGTTTAAAACAAAATTTCATAAATTAATGAAACGTTTCCTCACCGGAATGCTTTGTGCAGGGATTCTGACCTCCCAGCCTGCAGTCACTTACGCTGCCGAGACCTCTGCCACTCCTGAAGCCGGTCATTCAGAAACCTATTCACAGGCCTCAGATATCGATTCTGTCAAAGGATGGCCCACAGGTCCTAATATCGAGGGACAGTCCGCAGTGCTGATGGATGCAGTCACTGATACTATTCTTTATTCCAAGAATGCCAAGGATAAGCTATATCCCGCCAGTATCACTAAGATCATGACCGCTCTTCTGGCCTGTGAATATCTGGATATGGACGATACGATCACCATGTCGCAGGAAGCGGCTTATGGGATTGAGGCCGGAAGCTCCAGCATTTACGCAGAAACAGGAGAGGTTTTCACAGTAGAGCAGGCCCTGATGGCTCTGATGCTGGAATCCGCCAATGAGATGGCTCTTGCTCTGGCAGAAAAAACAAGCGGTTCTGTAAAGAAGTTTGTTGAACTGATGAACCAGAGGGCAGCTCAGCTTGGCTGTAAGAACACCCATTTTAATAATCCAAATGGTCTTCCGGATGAGACGCATTATACCACCGCAGGTGATATGATGAAGATTGCAAAGGCAGCCTGGTATAATCCCAGATTCCGTAAATTTGTGACCACACAGGTTTATGAGATTCCTCCGACTAATAAGCAGTCTGAAACCCGTTATCTTCTCAATCACCATAAGATGATGCCCGGACAGTCTTATGCATACGATGGGGTTCTGGGAGGAAAGACCGGATACACCGATGCAGCGGGAAGTACGCTTGTCACCTATGCCAAGAGAGGAAATTCCATTCTCATTGCAGTTGTGCTGAATTCTACAAACGGTGCTTTTCCTGACACAACTTCTCTGCTGGATTACGGCTTCGACAATTTTGAAAAAGTAGACTTGAATATAGATACCGATCCGGTACCGGCAGTATTTCTCCCATGCGAAAAGCACCTGTTAAAGGACTGGAATAATCTGTGTTCCTTCTATTATATGAGGCATGTGTACGTAACTGTCCCCACAGGAACCGATGTGAGCCAGCTTGTAAAGAAGCAGAAACTTCTGAACAATTCTGTCGGTCCAAAGCGAATTAAAAGTAAATATTATTTAGACGGCATATGGTCGGATATGGAATGCAATATGAAAAGGAAATCCTTTCAGATTTCCTTCTCAACGCTTCTTTTTAGTTTTCGCCTGAGGCGGAGGACTTCTTTTCTTTCACGAAGTTCCTCTGCTTCTTCTGTATCTGTGAAACGCAATGTCTTCACAGCGAAATATTTCTCATCTTCTGTTTTTCGGATGCGGATCTTGCCTCTTATCAGCCCATGTTCTTCACAATTGGATATGCTGTAATAAACCTTTGGATTATTCATAAACCATCGGAGTTTGCGCTTTGCAGGCAGATGACAGACCGGACATCTGGTGCTGGTCACCTCGCGGTCTTTCATGATTCGCTCTCTTGTGGCAAATTCTCTGGATACATATTTGTCATGATCCGGATAGGAAATATGTATCTCGTCTTTTTTCTTCTTTGGATTCTGGTAAACATCCAGTGACGGATGATTGATGATGATTATGTTATTTATTTTCTCCAGGACTTTCGCTGTATACCACGCATCTGCAAGCGCCCGGTGAAATCCCCTGGATTTCTCTATTTTCAGCTCATCGATCGCATGCTCCAATGCACACCTGTGTGTACCGTCATCATAACTGATACTGTATAGTTTCTGCACATCATAATAGGTCACAGGTCCGGGAAGCAGATCCAGCAGGCCATAGAACTTCATATTTCTCTGAAGTTCCATCACGTCCTGATTTCCCCAGGTAAAAAAGTACCAGTCTTCTCCGCACCAGTCAATAAATTCCCTAACTGCCTGCTCAAAGGCACTCCTTTCATTAGATCTTTATAATCTACATGAATTACCTCATGGATGCTGTCATGAATCCATTTATAGACCTGTGGTTTGATCAGTCGGTGAAAATGATCCGTTATTTCTTTTTTGCTGTTTACTTTTACAGCCCCAATCTCGATAATCTCAAATGGAAGCCTGTCGTTACGTGTTTTCTTTCCCGAAGGATTCTGATTCCATTCCAGGTCAAAGACAATATAGTTCATTCATCCGGTCCTTTTTGTTTATTACTTTTTCGCATTTATTTTCCACTGCTGATAAACATATTATTTCACAATCTTCAATTCATACTGTCTGGTTCCCAGACCAATCTTCTCTGCCTGATCCAGTGTTGCCTGCCATTCAATGTTCGGGTTGGAATCTTTGAAATGGTCGTGGTGGCAATGCCAGTCAGGTTTTGCCAGGTGTTCTCCAAGCTGGCTGTTCTCGATTGGAGTTGCTTTCAGACAGGCATCTGCGCAGGCCTGATCCAGAGCAACCGGGTCAAAGCTTGCAAACATTCCGATATCAGGAAGGATTGGTGCATCATTTTCGCCATGGCAGTCACAGTTCGGGCTGATATCCTGAACAAGCGCTACATGGAAATGCGGACGGCCATGACAGACTGCCTGTGCATATTCTGCCATCTTACGGTCAAGAAGTTCATTCGCACTGCTGTTTGGATTGTATACGGCATCAAAACCGCAGGCTCCGATACAACGGCCGCAGCCTTTACATTTATCATAATCAATGACTGCTTTTTTATTCGGATATGTAATCGCATCACTTCCGCACTCTTTCGCGCAGCGACGGCATCCGCGGCAGAGTTCTTCATTTACTGCAGGTTTTCCGCTGGCATGCTGTTTCATCTTACCTGCGCGGCTTCCGCATCCCATTCCGATATTCTTCAGTGCACCGCCGAAGCCGGTTGCTTCATGTCCTTTGAAATGGCTTAAGCTGATAAAAATATCTGCATCCATGATCGCATGTCCGATCAGTGCAGTCTGACAATATTCACCGTTAACTACCGGTACTTCTACTTCGTCTGTACCGCGTAAGCCATCACCGATGATGATCTGGCATCCTGTTGAAATGCTGTTAAATCCGTTGAGATTTGCGCACTCCAGATGCTCCAGTGCATTCTTACGGCTTCCCGGATAAAGAGTGTTGCAGTCTGTGAGGAACGGAAGTCCTCCCTGCTCTTTACAGAGATCAGCTACTGCTTTTGCGTAATTTGGGCGCAGGAAAGCCAGATTGCCAAGTTCTCCGAAATGCATTTTAATAGCCACGAATTTTCCATCCATATCATTGTCTTTGATTCCGGCTGTAACGCAGAGTTTCTTCAGTTTATCAAGCTGGCTGGTGCCAACCGGACATCTGAAATCAGTAAAATAAACGATTGATTTTTCCATCGTTTTTCCTCCTGTTTTTATTGATCAAAATTTGATTTTCTTTTTTATTTTATCACAAAATGCAGGTTCTTTTCGAGATATTTTTTGCTTACATCTGTTCGTAAAATTTTGTCACCTTTTTGTATTCTGCAGGCAAAGTGATCTGCTCTACCACAACATCTCCATCTTCTGCATTGTGATAACGGTAAATGTAAACGCCCTCCTGGATCTCATCTCCTTCGATCAGAGAAACTGCCAGATATCCCTGTCCTTCAAATTCAAAGGTATCCATGATTGCAAAATCCCGTTCTGTTCCGTCAGATACCGGGATGCTGATTACTTCATATTCTTCCATAGTATGTTTTCCTTTCATTCATAAGCAGTCTTATTCTTATTTTCGCTGTTTTTTATTGTAGCAAAGAGTGTTAATTATATCAATCCTATTTAACCGAATCAAGTAAGTCGTTACTGTGAACGGAGTGAACAGTAACAGTAAGGCCCCTGCGGGTTACAAAAAGAAAGACTGCACCTCCAATGAGCACAGCCTTTCCGGTTTAGTATATTTTATTCAGTTCTGCTTACAATTGCTTATGCCATAATCGGTTTTAATGCTTCTGCAAGCTTCTCTTTCTCAGCTTCTGCCTCTTCCAGGTTCTTGCCGAGAGTTGTGTAATAGATCTTGATCTTTGGTTCTGTTCCGGATGGGCGGACAACTACTGTCTCGCCGTTATCCAGCTTGTAGATCAGTACGTTTGCTGCAGGAAGTCCTGTTTCTTCCGGTTTCTGGTAATCTGTTACTTTTACGATGGCATGACCTGCGATCTCTGTGAGAGGTTTGTCACGAAGTCCCTGCATCAGAGCTGACATCTTATCCATTCCGCTTAATCCCGGGAATTCGAAGCTGTCTACTTTATTCAGGTAACGTCCGTACTGTGCATAGATCTCTTCCATTCTCTGTTTCAGGGAACTTCCGATGCTTCTGTAATATGCAGCCATTTCACAGATCAGCATAGATCCGATAACAGCATCCTTGTCACGTACATATGGTCCTGCAAGGTATCCGTAGCTCTCTTCAAATCCGAAGATAAATCTGTCTACTTCATCTGCTGCTTCAAGCTGTGCGATCTGATCGCCGATCCACTTGAATCCTGTAAGTACGCTTCTGAGTTCTACTCCATAGTGCTCTGCAACTGCATCTGCAAGTGGTGTGGAAACAATGGATTTCACTGCTACCGGGTTCTTTGGCATTGTACCTTTTTCGATACGGCCTGCACAGATATAATCAAGAAGGAGTACACCTACCTCATTACCTGTTACCAGCTCATAGGAACCATCCGGGCATTTCATTGCGATACCAACACGGTCTGCATCCGGGTCAGTTGCAAGCATTAAGTCTGCACCTGTTTCTTTTGCGAGGTTTAATCCAAGCTCCAGAGCTGCAAAGATTTCCGGGTTCGGATAACTGCAGGTTGTGAAGTATCCGTTCGGATATTCCTGTTCCGGAACGATTGTGATATCTGTAATTCCGATGTCCTTTAATACCTGAGTTACAGGTACAAGTCCTGATCCGTTTAACGGGCTGTAAACCAGTTTCAGTCCTGCTGTCTTGCAGAGACCCGGACGAACCTGACGGGATTCGATAGCTTCATAGAGAGCCTGCTTGCAGTCATCTCCTACAAAACGGATCTTTCCCTGTTCTACGCCTTCTGCGAAGGACATATATTTCGCACCTGTAAGTACGTCTGTTTTCTGGATCTCTTCATATACAATGGCAGCTGCATCGTCTGTCATCTGGCATCCGTCAGGACCATATGCTTTGTATCCGTTGTACTTAGCCGGGTTGTGGGATGCTGTTACCATAATACCTGCATTGCATTCATAGTAACGTGTTGCAAAGGAAAGTGCAGGTACAGGCATCAGTGCGTCATAAATTCTGACATTGATATCATTTGCCGCCAGTACGCCTGCTGCTGTTTTTGCAAATACATCACTCTTAAGACGGCTGTCATAGCTGATGGCTACTGTCTGATTACCGCCCTGTGTTTTTACCCAGTTCGCAAGTCCCTGTGTTGCCTGGCGAACTACATAAATATTCATACGGTTGGTTCCGGCTCCGAGAACTCCGCGAAGTCCGGCTGTTCCGAATTTCAGCGCTACTGCGAAACGATCTTTGATCTCTTCATCATTTCCTTCGATTTTGGATAATTCCGGATTAAGATCCGCATCCTGCAGATCTGCTGCCAACCAGCGTTTGTATTCTTCCTGATACATTTTGACCACTCCTGCCTTATTTTTATAGATTTTTTTGTATATATTAGCTGAATATAATTATATAATACCATAACTCAGACAAATCAGCAACAAGACAGCGAGATTTCAATCAAATTTTAAAAATTACTTTCTTTTCTGTTTGTCCGCTCTCTGCAGGCGTTTCCTATATTGGTCAGGCAGAGTACTGTGGTGATCAGGAAAAGTCCGGGGATCAGAATGATCCACCAGGAACCTGTCATTAATGCCTTATCTGACAGAGACAGCATACTTCCCCATGTGATAATCTCTATGGGAAGTCCAATGCCCATAAAGCTTAAAGTAGCTTCAGAGATCATTGCAGTTCTTACATTCATGACTACCATAAACATAATGGATGAGAAAAAGTTCGGCACCAGATGCTTCCACAAAATACGGAAGAATCCTGCTCCCATACATCTTGCAGCGATGATATACTCACTGTTTCGTATCTGCCGTACCTCTGTGCGTACTACTTTCGCAATACTGGTCCAGCTGGTCACACCGATCACAAAGGACAGACTCAGGATATTTGCATCTCCCATAATAGCCTGCAGCAAAATGATCAGGAGCAGAGTTGGTATACTTAAGAATATTTCTGTAAATCTCATGATCAGTTCATCAAGCCAGGCAGGTGCCACTCCACTGAAGGCACCGACTACCACTGCAATAAAAGTAGAAATAACTGTGGCTAATCCACCGATTAAGATCGAGATTCTTCCTCCATACCAAATCATGGAAAAAATATCCCTTCCCATAGTATCTGTTCCAAAAAGGAACTCCCTGTCAGGAGCTTTATTATAGTTTAACAGATCCATATAAGCAGGATCCTTTGTCATGATCAGTTCCGCACACAGGCAGCCCAGTACGATAAGAATCAGGATTGCTGCTGAAACAACGGGTTTTCCCTGATACCACTTTTTCTTTGATTTGGGAATTACGGTTTCTGTCTTTCTATTTCCTGCCAGTTCAAATAAATGATTGGTCATCCTTCTACTACCTCCGATTTCTCGGTTATTACTTCATCCTTCATACGGGGATCTATCTGTTCATTAATCGTCTGACTGACGATATTACAGAAAATAACCAGGATTCCTGACATCATACAAAGCAGCATCAGCAGATTGTAATCATGGTATCTGGCGCTCTCATAGGACAGAGCTCCGATTCCGGGATAAGAGAATACACTTTCTACCACATAGGTTCCTCCAAGTACATGGGGGACTGCAATGGCCATAATACTCAGATAAGCAGGCATTACATTTCGGACACAATGTCTGAACATAAGCTTTTTCTTATCCAGTCCCTTTGCCTTTGCCAGAAGTACATAATCTGCGCGAACCTCTTCAAGGATCTTATTTCGGATCATGTAAGCATAATACCATAAATGCTCCATGACGACGATGGTCAGAGGCATGATCAGATGCAGCACTCTGTCACCCATATCTCCTGCATTTCCTGTACTGTAAGCACCACTGCTTGGCAGGATCTTAAGATTTACGGAAAAAACAAGGATCAGGACCAGAGCCATCCAGAACTCAGGAATACAGCTGGATATGGTTCCCAGCTTACACAGGATCCGGTCTGCCAGCCGGTTTTCGTACCAGGCACACAGGATTCCCAAAGCAAGGCTCCGGCAAACATAATGATAAATCCGATTCCTCCAAGTACAAGTGTATTGCCAATACGGCCGCCGATCACTTCTACCACATCCTGTTTATATTTAAATGAAATTCCAAATTCTCCATGAAAGGCATTTTTTACCCACTTTACATACTGCACAGAAATTGGTTCGTTCAATCCCAGTTTCTCCATAGCCCATTCACGTTCTTCCGGACTCATCTTCTCCGTACGGTCACCATAATAGGAAATCAGCGGATCTCCCGGCGCAAGACGGGCTACATAAAATACAGCTACAGACAATATAAATACTGATATCAGGAATATCAGGCATTTTTTACCATAGTAGACTAACTTTTTTTGTCTCATTATATACTGCACCCCTTTCCTTCAGCCGGAAGCATTGCAAAATGTCCGGGTGACACTTCTGTCCACACGCTGTTTTCCATTCCTTCGCCATCATAGTACTGCAGAACTCTTTTTCTCTCCCTGATCGGGTCAGGAACAGGAATTGCAGACAGCAATGTTTTTGTATAAGGATGCACCGGATTGGAATACAGTTCTTCTGATGGCGCCAGTTCTACCAGTTTTCCATGATACATAACTCCCACACGGTCACAGAGGTACTCAACCATAGCCAGGTCATGGGCAATAAACAGAAATGTAAATCCATGTTCCTCCTGCAGATGACGGAACAGATTAACAATCTGTGCCTGTATGGACACATCCAGAGAAGCTATGGGTTCATCAGCCACCAGAAATTCCGGTTCCATACACAGAGATCTGGCTATGGCCACTCTCTGTCTCTGTCCCCCTGATAATTCAGATGGATAACGGTCCAGGAAACTGTTCTCAAGTCCTACATATTCCATCTGAAAAGCAGCTTCCTTCACAAAGCTTCCTCTCGGAGGTGTAATATGCTGGATCCTCATTGGTTCCGTAATAATATCTGACACCTTCATTTTCTGGTTCAGACTGGATGCGGAATCCTGAAAGATCATTTGGCGGCAGGTCTGCAGCATTTTTTTATGCTTTTTGAATTCCTTTTTGTCGCAGATATTTACATCTTTATACCAGATTTCTCCCTGAGCCGGCTGATATATATTCATCAGACATCTGGCAACTGTGGACTTTCCTGAACCGGATTCCCCTACCAAACCAAAGATCTCACCTTTATGGATCTGAAATGAGACATCATCTACAGCCTTTACCTTGATCTTTTTTGTCAGATGAAACTGCTGAGTCAGATGCCTGACATCCAATAAAATTTCTTTACTCATGGACGATTCCTCCCATAGGTGATTTGATCTGCGGTGCTCTTGAATCCAGCAGCCAGGTTGCCACATAATGAGTATCTGTTATCTTAAACATAGGCGGCATTTCTTCATAATCAATATTCAGGGCATATTCGTTTCTACATGCAAAAGCATCACCTTTCGGCGGATCTATCAAAGTAGGAGGCATGCCGGGGATAGTGTACAGGCTTTCTTTTCCATTTGCAAATGCAGGCAGTGATCTCATCAGCCCCATGTGTATGGATGTCTGGGATCATAATACACTTCCTCTGCTGTACCCGATCTCTACGATCTTGCCTGCATACATGACTGCACTCTGTCTGCACACGTGCAACCACTCCCAGATCATGGATACCAGTATGGTAGCTGTTCCAAGCTTCATCTGTATTTCCCGCAGAAGATCCAGGATCTGTGCCTGTATGGTCACATCCAATGCAGTGGTTGGTTCATCTGCAAATAAAATATCCGGATCTGCTGCCAGAGCAATGGCCATAACACATCTCTGACGCATTCCTCCGGAGAACTGCCAGGGATACTGATGATATCGTTCCTTTGGATGGGAGATACCTACCAGTTCCATAAGCTCCAGAACCTTCTTATTTACCTGTTCCTTCGTGTAGTTCTTATTGTGGATCACCACTGCTTCCCCAATCTGTTTTCCAATTTTAATAGTTGGATTCAGGGATGTCATAGGATCCTGAAAGATCATAGAAAAAACTCTTCCACGCAGTTTCTGCATCTCCTTTTCCCTGTAACAGGTGATATCCTGTCCGTTCACACAGATGCTTCCCTCTTTTATTTTTGCGCTTGGTGGCAAAAGCTTCATGATACTTTTGCAAAGCACACTCTTCCCGCATCCGGATTCTCCAACTATAGCCAGCACCTCTCCCTTTTTTAATGAAAAAGACACATCTCTTACTGCCTGGACTTCTCCGGCAGGACCGTCAATGCTGACTGAAAGATTTTTAACCTCTAATAATAAATGTTCCATTTTCAATCCTTTTTCCGCTCGTGTAAAAAGGGGGCACCTTTAGTGCCCCCGTCACAACCTTTATCTTTTTATTCAATAGTCCAGTCTGCTACATTCCAGAAGATTCCAACTCCATGATGTCCCATAATTGTATCAGGATCAATTCCTTTAATATTGCTGTCAGCAACATAGTTGGCATCAATATAGCAGATCATTGCATAAGCCGGATCCTCTGCCAGAGCTTTCTGGAAATTAGCATAGGCTTCTGCACGAACTTCCGGATCAGCTGACTGTCTTGCTTCTGTCAGATACTTGTCAACGTCTGCATTAGAATAGCCGGAGTAGTTTGCTCCCTTATCTGTTCCGAATACTTTGTATGTATGGTCGTCAGCGTCAAATGGGCTTCCCCATCCGATCAGGAATGCCATCTGTCCTGCCCAGTCTGTCTGTGCAGGGATCTCTACTGATACATCCATGCCGATTTCTTTCAGTTCCTGTGCTGCGATCTGAGCCATATCAATACGTACCTGATCTCCTGCACTTACGCTGATCACAAATCCCACTTTTTCACCGTCACGATAATAGAATCCGTCATCACCCATCTCGCATCCTGCAGCTTCCAGAATTTCTTTTGATTTTTCAGGATTGTAATCATAATGCTCTACATCTTCATAATTGTAGACATTTCTCTGCAGAGGTCCATAAGCCGGCATTCCCTGTCCAAGGATAACTGCGTCGATGATTGCCTGACGGTCAAGCCCATAGCATACTGCCGGGATCAGATCACGGTTTTTCTGCCAGTATTCGTTTCCAAAGTTAAACATGATTCCACGATAGTCAGAAGTCTTCA
>ENA-OQDD01000690-OQDD01000690.1-human-gut-metagenome-genome-assembly--contig:-NODE-690-length-12906-cov-1.725800_pt1 | contig 12906 bp, 15 predicted proteins | sample MGYA00242507_ERZ504598 | MGnify/ENA primary metagenome ERZ504598 (study PRJEB26092, sample SAMD00036318) | human gut metagenome | host: Homo sapiens | study: EMG produced TPA metagenomics assembly of... | reverse complement strand
CTGTGCTAGGCACGCCACGGGCCCATACCGGCGGCCAGCAGGCCCAAGCGCACAGCGGCGTCGCAAGCGTGGTGACGAGGCTGCCTGGTCTGCTGGTAGACGAAGCGCTCGTGCGCCGTGATGTAGGAATTGAACACGACGGTGAACAACGTCGAGGCGACGTTGAGCGTATGATGGCGAGCAGCTCCCGGGCGAGCGAGACCTGCGCCTCGGTGAACCCGGCCGAGAACACCGCGCCGGCGTTTGCGGAGAAGCCCATGCCGAGGGCGACCGCCGCGGCTGTGACGGCGACGTAAAGCGTGAGGTACATGCCGTTCAGGTGCCGGATGTCGCGCTCGCCGCCGTGCGCCACCGTCTGCGTGTAGAAGCGCACGTAGGCCTCGGAGAAGCCGAAGGACAGGAGCGTCAGCGAGAAGACAAAGGAGTTCGAGCTCTGGAAGACGCCGTAGTCCGCCTGCCCCACGTAGGACAGTAGCATCGGCGTGTAGACGAGGTTGACGAGGTTCTTTGCGAGGATGTTGCGTAGCCGAGGAGGGCGCCCGCCTTACGCTGCTAGCCACGGGCGGCCTCCGAGGGAATGCTCAATCCACATCTATCGAGGAATTCAACAACGATCTTCCTCTGAGCTGCCAACCTGTCATACGCCTTTGAATAGTCACTCTCGAGCAGTTCCGAATTACATACGGAAAGAATTGACCGCCCAACGAAAGAAACACCCAGCTCGCTGGCTAGCGTGTCGAATCGGCTGCTCATGTCTGGACCAGTGGACTCACGAGGGCAATAAATCAGCGGCTTCCCGAACAAGATCGAGAAAATTGATCCGTGATATGAATCTGTCGCTACAAGCTTTGCGTGACGGACGGCATAGAGGAACTCTGAAGGCCCGAGGGCGTAGTAGCGCGCATCCCCTAGTAAATCGACCCTCTTGCAGCTAAGTGAATCACAGATTTCGGCAACCCTCTCTTCGTAAGCTGCACTCCCGAGGAAGTACGTCAATACATAATCATTTGGAAGCCCGCAGTGCGGCTCTTTTTCATACCTTTCCCACCAGGAGCCGTCAAACATCAGTGTTGGGTCAATCAACACCTCGGCCTTTAAGCCGTACAGACTGTTTATAAGCTCGGCGCTCTTCTGCTCACGAACGGACAGCCTATCAAACCCGTCGAAATAGCCGTGGAACAGCTCACGCTTCTCCTCGGGAATCGTCGGAGCTGCCAAGCTTGGCGAAAAAGCAATGCGCTTTTCTCTTGGCGAAAACGTGAGAAACATAGTGGAGTTAGCGTCAGGGGAATACGGAGACCAAACTTGGTCGCTCCCAGCAACGAAAAAGTCATAGGATTTAATGTCACGTGGAGGGTTGGAATCAGATATAACCTCCCGGCTAAAGGAAATGTTACGGGAATTGAAATCCTCAAACGAACGATGCCTCTGGATGTGGGCAACGGCAAGCCCCTTTGGAATGAGCGAAGCCAAAGACTTGAGCTTGTATTTGGCAGATCTCGAGTCCTTCTGTCTGAACGTAAGGACATCTGCACCCGAGAGTTTGAGAGTTTCTTGGACAGCAAGGTTCTGGAGCCTCTGCCCATAGTTGTCCCCATGCGTAAATGTGGAAATGCCTATTTTCATGTTCAAACCTGTTCTTCGTCTCTATCAATAATCAAATAGTCTGCAGCCGAGGAATTCCACGACCAAGCCAGCGCTCCACAGAGCAGCAGTAGGCACAAGCAGCAGTTCACCCTTGTAAAGCACTGCGTATACAGAAAGGTAATAAGAATTGTTAGCAAAAGGAGCAAACGAACAATCCGGCCATTAGATCCTTTTTCCTGCTCCATAAACTCACTAACCACGGAGTGGAAAAACGCTACATACGCTGCCGTCTCCCAAACCCCCATGAGAATCAAGAAAGACCCCATATCCGCTTGACCAAAGTGGTTAAACGACATGAACCCGGACGCGTAGAAGCTTGAGGCTCCAAGACCCTCTCCGAGACTCCATGTAGCCGGTCTCAAGAGAGCGAAGCCGATGATAGCAATCCTCTCGTTACTGCCGTCGGCAGCAGTACCGACGGAAGCTGAACTGCCAACCATATCGAACAAACCAAACACTTGCGTATCCACGAGGATCTGGAACGCAGGCACCAAGGCGTATGCAATTGTCAGGATAAAATACAAGGCGACAAGCCAAAAGAAGGGACCCGAAACATCCGCTTCTCCTCTCATGACTGAAATAAGCCAGAACATCACTAAAACGAGAGGAAGGATTATGAAGAGCGCCTTATTATCGTTGAGTGTCGCAAGATAGAAGGACAGGACGATAAGGCAGACGTTGTAAGCGATGGCAAGGGATGGCCAGAGAGGACCCCGAAGCCTCCTAATCCAGACGAAGTTGTAGAGCACGACGAATGAAGTGTAAAGGGCCACCGCATGGACGGACGCATAAGAGAACAGGCCGGAGATATTGTCCTCGAAGTAACTGATGTCGTTCGTTGTCGCAGCGATCATCCCATGGGTAGAGTACTGGATAAACATGATCGCCATATTGAGAAGCAATATGCGTTGAAGACCGGAAAACCTGCATCAAAGAGTCCAAGAAGAAAATCCCTCTTGTTAGTGACCAAAAGAAAGAAGTAAAGCGTATAGACAAACGGGTAGAGGAGCAGCAAAATATTCGCCCTAAACGTTTCCATATTGCCACCCAAGAGGGCACCAGACAGCCACCCTGCAACGGTAATCAGCCCAAGTAGTAGCGCTCTACCGCTATATTTCCATCCGGAGAAGAGCGCCCTCACGCAAATCATGCCGGTAATTACCCAGTTGAGGTATCGCCCCAGACCATAGTACTCAAGGAAGAAAACCTGCGCCAAGATACCTATAACGATCGTCGCATCCGCCAGGTCACCCATGCAAACGGTTAGAACGCCTTGCTTATTAGGGAGATACCAACGACCTCTTCGACCAGCCCGCTCCTCCGCTTTATTTATAACGAGCCTCGCATGCCTATGATCTTGCATTGAGTACCTCCAGCAGCACACGTTCAATCAGCCTCGTGTGCATGTGAACTCCCGTGTTGAGACCTACCGAGGAGCATGGAAGCAGGTCTACGATCTCATCTGAATCGACAAGATCGAGCGGACCAGGCTTTCCGCTCCTGAAACGATTGACCTCCCTGATAAGCCGGCTCTTATCCCTAAACAGCCCGATTAGCTCCTCCTCGTTATTCAGCACCAAACCGGACCCATGCTCAACGACAAAGTCGGCGACATTGCCTGCACATGCACTCGAAATCGTATAAGCGTTTGCGGAGTAAGATTCCATACAGGTGTAGCTATAGGTCTCTGGACAAGATGGCCACATGACAACGATGGCAATCTCGCACTCCCTGAGAGAGTCGGTCATGGCATTTGGGTGCTTCTCATCAAATTCGACAAACCGCTTGTTCATCCCTGGATACATATCGTTCGAGCTGTTGAAGACGAAGACTCGTACTCTTGTTCATCGACCGCAGATACGAGGCGAAGCCAGGTCTCCCAGCCCTTTGTCTTCCTCGGCATCCCCAGAAAGGCAACCCTGATGCGCTCCCCTGCGTTCAGAGGACGTCTGTTGCCAGATACTCTCCAAGCAGCTTTTGGTGCGGTATTACATCAACAAGGCCCTCGTATTGGGGCCTGAATGAGAGAAACCGATTCTTCGTATAGGTCGAAGGTGCAACAAAACGGAGATTTTTGATGGAGTCAAACAGCCCTTGGATCTTCGACTCCACACGAAGGCTGTTACTGAAGTGGGGGCATTTCTCGCAGGGAGCGTCGCCGAGCCTTGAGCTGTCACAAAAGCCGCTCCTATTTTGGAGGTTATAGCTTGTACAACACAGGTAATAGTCGTGGAGAAAGGCCCTGACCGGTGTTTTGCCTGTAACTTTTAGCAGTTCGGAGACTTTCTCAAGGCTCACGTACAGAAGGTGGTGGATATGAAGCTCAAGAAGGCTGAAGCCGCTTTTTTGCCAGCTGCAAAGGGCCTCGCACACCTGGGCAATACTGAAAACACCAGCCTCCACCCCGTCGACCGTAACCCCGAATTCGCAAAATAGCATCTGGTCGTCCCTGAACAGGGTCTTCTTAACCGAGTGGAGATAGACGTAACTTATGCCGTGCGACGCCATGGCCTGCTGACTCGCCATAATAGCCTTTGGGGTGCCGGTCTTGTCCTTGAGATAGTCGCAAAAGGCAAGCGCTAGGACGTACCCACTATTGTGCGGTTTGGGGATGCTTTTACTCATATCATCGCTTCCCAAACAAGAGGAGAGATCTATTGAAAAGGCCCTCTTGTAGACTGCCGAAATTCAGCCTCGAAGAGAAAGAAACCCTGCACCTAGCCATGAAAGAAGCGTCCATTTTCGATACCAACTCTCCAAGAGCACGCTCTGGAGGAAGAATGCAGTCGGAATAAGTTGAAAGAAGTCCAGTAACTTGCTTTGCAAGAGTAATCTCTCGCGGATGACAAAAACTATTGATTTTCTCAATCACTTTAGATGGTAAATCAGTACTCACACCGACCACATTACGACCATGCTGGCGATATCCCATATGAGGAGAAGCATCGAAAACAATCCGATAACCCAGCAGCACGCATAGATTAGCTATCAGCTTATCATGCATGATGACGGGATGGGGCAGCTCATGCAAGCAAACAACTTCCCAAATACGCCTATCAAATACTTGCGTACATCCCATAGGTGACCCAATGCAAAGCTGGTTGAGAGGGTCGTTATCTCGATAAGATATGCACCTTTGTTGCCCATAGGTTAACCGGCCCATCTCATTACCAGCTGAATCTACAAGTCTTGAATTGCAATGATAAAGAGCCAAATTCTCCTGCTTCTTAAGCTGTTTAATCGCAGTTATCAGTTTATCGCTATCCCAAATATCATCTTGGTCGGAAAACGCATAGTAATCAGCTTCGGGAGCATTCCGCAACAACGTCAAAAACCCTAAAGCAGGTCCTAGGTTTTCTCCTGTTAACAAAGTCAGACTGCCCTCATCTGCATAGCGCTGCAGAAGATCACGAGTACCATCAGATGACCCGTCATCACGGACAAAAAGACGTACGTCAACTTCAGCCTGCGAGAGAATGCTGTCAATTTGTTCTGAAATAAATGGGATGCCGTTGTATGACGCCATTAATACGACGCACTTTGGCACCTTGGAATTACTCAACATATGGATTACCTTATCATTAATGCCTAAAGCAAACGCTCTCGATGTGTTAACCCCTGAGCAAACCCAGTGCAAGCAGTATATCCTTGACCAAGTACTTGGCGCAGTCTTTTGGCCTCGCCCTGAGAACGAGTCGGTTAACCCGTACCCCGTTACGAAAGCCGTCCATAAAGGTATTTCTTTCTATAGGCTTCGTCGAAGGACGTTGAAGCTGTTCATTGTTGGCCACAGCTAGACCAGGATCAACCGGCAAAAGCTCAAGGTCCGTCATTTCTAACAGTTCTCGACCCTTGTCTGTCTGCACAAGTGCGAGGGATATCCCGTTCGCGACCTCATCAGAAAGCTCGCTACCCCATGAATCGCCAAGCGTAATATCGGAGACACGATCACCCTTGGCGTAGCGGCAGGAGTAGCAGCCTTCCGTATACGGTAAACCCGAGAGGAAAGCAATCGAGTAGCGATCGCGGACACCCGTCCTACCCACAGTATCAGCTCCGCGATAGCGGAGCTGATACTGGACTTTCTTTCGAAAGTCCAGTATCAGCTCATTAGACAGGTTGTTACCTGTCTCTTCCAAGAATCGGCTCAGGACCTTGGGGGACGGTGAACCATGACAGATAAGGTCGATGGTGTAAAGGGAATCGGCTAAACGGCTTCCAACGAAGTTACGCATCGCAGCAACCTGACAAGGAAGACCGATAAAGAGAACCCTTTGACCACCTTGCAGGGCCTCCCTAACCTCGCGGTACGCACCAAGCGGATTGCTTTTGACGTATTTGGAGCCTTGGGCCCTCCTCAAGTAATCCGCATCAGAAGTGAGGTGGAACCGGAACTCACCGCCCTCCTGTGCACATGAACACACTAATCCATTTGACGCCACAAACGCCTCCGAGATGGCCGTAGCCAGACCCCCGGACGAAGATGACATTCTGAGCGATGTATCTTTCGCCCACCCCTGTAGCCACTCGAGAGGACGCAACGAAGATGGGGATACCATCTGGGGACACGTTTTCTCGCACAGTCCACATCCCACGCACCTTGTAGGATCAATACGGGCGTTATACGCTCAATCGTATCCTCAATGGCAATCGCTCCATGTCGGCATGAATCGACGCAGGCCATACAGCCAGTGCACATATCCTTCTTGCATACCGTCCTAGTGCCAACGTTTGACAATGCCCTACTCCTCAATCATGCTCTTGAGCTGCGCTAGGGACTTCTCCCTCTCCGCACCCATCACATCGTTGACCCGACCAAAGTCAATCTGCTTGGATGCTAACTCGACATCATCTAGATTCTGAAGCACTCTGTCCGTGAGGTCCGTGAGTCGCAGAATACTCACGTTCCTGCTCGAGGTTCCGTTCTTGGGCAGCACTTCTACCAGCGGCGTATTGAGATTTATGCAAAAGCCGTACCGTGGAACGAGTCCGTGACTAGGCATGCTGCGTTGTCGACATACGAGAGAAACTCAGCAAGCGTCGGCAGCCACTTGAACTTGCCCTCGCGTGAGGCCTGGTGCAGGCTTGCGGAGATCCGTATCAGGGGCAAGCCAAGCTTTTTGGCAACCTTCACGGCGTACTGCCCCACCGTCGGGTCGCTGTGAATCTGGTAGACGAGGATGTATTCGCCCTTCGGGGCAGGTGCCGCCATCCTTCTCCACGCCTCGCCATCAAGCAGCAGCGTGGGATCGACAACCTGTCCGGCCTCTATGCCCCACGAGGCAAGCTGCTCGCGCGCGGCATCCTCGCGTACGAACACGGCTCATATGCTCGAAGGTCCTCGAGAAACCTGGGGCGCACGCTATCCGGGATATTCTTCTTACCAAAGCTTGCCGCATATGAGATGCGCCTTGCGCCCTCGGGAGCAAACTCAAGCGCGTATGACAGGTCGTATGCGCCCGAGCTGATGGGACCCCACACCTGATCGCTTCCAGTCATATAGACATCGGCCTTTGGGCGGATTAGCCTTCAGCTCCTCCAGGGATGCATAGTGAGGCTCATCTTAAGCAGCTGGGAACGCTCACGCGCAAACCGCTTGCCCGCCACCCTTGTCTCAGGCTCCATCAGAAGTCTGTAGACAGACTTCTTCAACGGGTTCCCGTTCCAGGACGGCTTTGTCGAAAGAAGCGTCCTCACCTGCTGGGATACGTCCTCACAAGCAGGTACATAGTCCATAATCTCGAACTCATGCCCCAAGCTCTCTACCGCTCGTTGTGTCGCATATGCCTGGAGCAGGGAGCCATAATTAGAGATTGCGTGCCTGGTTATGCAGGATACTTTCACGTGTTTCCTCCGATTGATATCGAGCAACCGCTATTTCTGAATTTTTGCATTCGATTTTTCCACCCGGCTGCACTACAGCGCCTCCTCAGTCTCGTACACGTGCGCGTCGGCTCGGCTTGCGTCGGAAAGGCCGTCGTTGATCGCGGCGTGCATGTCGCAGGTGGAAAGAGCGTCCAGCTCCTCCTTCGTCACCTTGCCCGACTCGTAGTCGCGCACGATGGGGAGCTCGTGCATGTCGAACTTCTTGCCGGGCTTGAGCTTGTGCGCCAGCACCCACGACGCGGGTTTCCAGATGTACTTGTGCATGGCAGGAGACACGGAGCCGATCATCCAGCAGTTGCGGTCGCAGTGGCGCACGCAGCCGCGCACTTTCTCGGCCTGGGCGCTCTCCCACAGCTCATCCCAAGACTCGTCGTTAAGGTTGCCCATAACGAGCTTCTCCTTGGTGCCGTTGCAGGGCATGACGTCGCCGTAGGGGTCGATGAAGAACGTGTCGAACGCCATATCGCACGGGAGCAGGCGCTTCTGCCCATAGATGTAGTTGATGAGGCCCATGTTGAAGTACGCGCGGAACCACTTCTTGGGCTCGTTGGACTTGAGGAGCTCGTTTACCAGGTCCTCGAAGTTCTGGGCCACCATGGGACGGTCCTTGATGATGTTCTTCGCCTCGACAAAGTAGAAGCTGTTGTGCAGGCTGGCGGTGGCGAACTCCATGCCGAGCTCGTCGGAAAGCTTGTACAGCGGCACCAAGTCCGCAGCGTTGCGATCCTGCACCGTCATGCCAAAGCCCACGTCCGGGTGCTTCATTTCCACGAGCTTCTTGAGCGTCTCGTAGCCGCGGTTGAAGCCGTTCTGGAGACCGCGGATCTCATCGTTGGTCTGCTGCAGACCTCGATGGAGATGCGGATTCCCACCTGGGGGAATTCCTCGGCAAGGGCGATGATGCGGTCGGTGAAGAAGCCGTTGGTGGAGATGACGATGCGGTCGGACTTCTTGTACAGCTCGCGCACGATATCCGCAAGGTCGGTCCTGATGAAGGGCTCGCCACCGGTGATGTTGGTGAAGTACATGCGCGGGAGCTTCTTGATCACGTCGAGGGAGAGCTCCTCCTCCGGACGGCTGGGAGCCTTGTAGCGGTTGCACATGGTGCAGCGCGCGTTGCAGCGGTACGTTACGATTACGGTTCCGTTGAGTTTCTTCTCGGCCATGGGTTAGGCCACCACCTTCCGGTCAATTAGTTCTTGATACAGGGAGACGAGATTCCGGATGTATTTCTCTTGATTACAGTTCTCTGCCACGAATGAACGGCAATGCGCGCTCATCGCGGCGTAAGCCGCAGGATCGGCGGCCACCGCCGCACCCCTACGGATTGCATCTGCGAGTCCTGCCTCATCGTGGGCTTCAGCCAGGAAGCCCGTTTCACCCTCACGTACCAGCTCGGGTATTCCGCCCATGTTCGTACCGATAACGGGCTTGCCCGCGGCGAGTGCCTCGAGAACCGCATATGGCGCGTTCTCGAGCCACTCTGACGGCGCAGCCGCCAGAGTGCCTCGATTCACAAGTCCGCGCAGGGCGTCACCGGTTTTATATCCAACCAGCTCAATCCTCGAGCTTATTTCGTTTGGCATTGCGGAAACTTTGACCTTCACAGCATCACATTCAGGGCCATCGCCTGCAATAACAAGACGCCAATCAGGAATCACCGGTGCCGCCTTCTCAAAAGCATGCACGAGCGTTAACACGCCTTTCTCGCGAGAAAGCGTCCCAGATACAGCATGTAGGGATCTTCATTATTTTGGTTGGCAACTTCCCGTGACATCGAATCGGGATTCAGGAAATTCCGCATGAGGACAAGCTGACGCTCGGGAAGCCCCGCTTCAATAAACTTGTTCCGCATGAATCACTCGGGCAGATGATGCGATCGAGACGTGAATAGGTTTTGTGCCGTTTAAGCCACTCCGCCTCAGCCACCGCTAACGCGCTTTTTGCGATCGAACCCTTTACGCACTTCTTCTTAAGCAATTGCCAAAATGACCCCGAGACACGAATCGCAAACGTTGCCCTCGGAATCAAGCATAAGATAGCTCGGGCAAGCAAGAATCAAGTCGTGCGAGGTATACACAACCGGCGTTGGATGCTGCTTTAGCCAAGGAGCGTCCAAGATGGAAAACGTAATCTGCCTATGAGTGAGATTGAGATGGATTACATCGGGCTGGAATTCACGGCACAGCGCATCGAACTTCTCGCGCGCCTCTTTGGAATACACAAGTGCCTGCGCGGCCTTCGCCTTATCGACAATAGAGCTCGGTCCGTTATAGTCGCGATTCGTTACAAAGTAACGCGACCACTCAGTCGGCTCATTACGCTCATCCCTCATGCTGAAGAAGGCAACTTCATGCCCAAGAGCGCGAAGACCATCGGCAAGAGCAAAGTAGTACGTCTCGCTTCCACCCTTGCGCCAATGAAACTTATTTACAAGAAGGATCTTCATTACGCAACACCCTCATACAAAGCAAGCGTCCTTTGGACGACGCTGTTCCAGTCATAGCCATTAATCGCGCGGTCACGTGCATGCGCCCAGCCTCTCCGCTTGGGCAGAATCCGCTATCAGGCCTTCAAGCACGTCGCGCAGCGCCCCCGCGTCTCCGTGTGGGAACGTGAGCCCGCAACCCTGCAGAACATCCGCGCACTCGGGAATATCCGAGGTAACGCATGCCGCACCGTGAGACATGGCCTCCAGCAAGCTCATGGGCAGGCCCTCAACGTCGGAGGGGAGCGCGTAGCAATACGCGTTGGAGTACAGCTCGGAGAGCAGGTTGCCCTCAACGTGGCCGGTAAAGAGCGCGCGGGGGTCGGACGCGGCAGCCTCTTTGAGCGCCACGGCGTAGTCGTCCGTATCGGAGGAGTCGCCCGCGATAACCAGGCGCTTATCCGTCTTTACCTGCTTGTACGCCTCCACCAACAGTTCCGGTCGCTTCTCGGGCACAATGCGACGAGGTAGAGGACATAGGAGCCCTGGGTGAGCCCCAAGCGCTCGGAGATCTCCTTCGCGGGAAGATCCGCCTCGGGAGTGATGCCGTTGGGAATGAGCGTAGCCTCGCGGCCGTAAGCCTCCTTGAAGTACTCCTGATTGCCCCGGGAAAGCACGATGAGCGCATCCGCGCACTTGGCCGCCGTCGCCTCGCCGAACTTGATGTACTTGGAAGCCAAGCCGCCCCATTTTGCACGCTGCCAGTCCAGGCCGTGGATCGTTGCCACGGTCCTGATGTCCGCGGAACGCGCAAAACGAAGGGGGACACACGGCCCCTCTGCGTGATAGTGAATTACGTCTGCCCCGTCTTTGATGGCGGCCCTTGTTGCGGCAAAGCTGCTCGTGAGCGCAGAGAGCCCCTTGATGTCCAGAGCCTTTACGGGAACGATGCGGTAGCCATCCTTCTCGTAGGGCTCGGAAGGAGCTCCTTCGCCCATACGGTCGTAGCAGGTTACTTGGTGACCAAGGTCTGCCATACGGCGAGCAAGCTCGCCTACCACCACTTCTACGCCGCCCTCGCGCGAACCCGTTCTCTTTTGGCCTATCATGCGATGCGCATGCTACACGGCACCTTCCCCAGAGAACATCGTCTTCAGCGTGCCGAATATCAACCGCAGGTCCTGGCGCAGGCTGCGATTCTCTATATAGCGAAGATCCAGCTCAACCATTTCTTTCGAAGCCCAGGTAGCTGCGGCCCATTACCCTGCCAAGGACCGCTGCAGCCGGGTTTTACCGCCAGGCGCTTCATGTCGTGCTCGCTGTACAGGCAACCTCGCGCGGCAGGCCGGGGCGCGGGCCAATGAGGTTCATTTGGCCCAAGAACACGTTGATGAGCTGGGGCAGCTCGTCGATGCTGTGCTTGCGAATGAAGTTACCCACACCGGGAATAATGCGCGGGTCGTGCTTCATTTTAAACATGGGGCCAGTGGCCTCGTTTTGGGCCTGCAAGTCCTTGAGCATTTGGTCTGCGTTGGGAACCATGCTGCGGAACTTGTAGATCTTAAACAGGTAGAACGTGCCGTCTTTGCGCACGCGGCCCACGCGCCACTGTGAATATAGGGGCTGGCGCCCGGGCTCTTTATGCAAATGACCACGCTCAGAATTACCCCGGGAATAAAGAGCAACACCAGGCTCCGCCGGCGGCGACAATGTCCACCGTAGCTTAACAACGCGGTAGAGCCTGTGCCCAAGCTCGGGCTTCACGCCGGAGTTGGCACCGCGCAGCATCTTGTACGCTTCTTCGTTTGTAAGGTAATCCCCCGCAGCACCGGCTGCGGCAGTAACGGAATTCGCCGTGGCGGCCGTGCGCGTCTCCCACGCGCCCTGTGCCATGGTCATCATCGTAGGCTCCAAGAGCCCCTCCCCTGATACTTTTTGCCTTCGGTCGTCCGCTTGCGAGCTTGCAGCTAGGCGATCGCTCTTCTGTGATTGCGCATAACGCGCTGCTCTTTTGAAAGCACCGCAAGGCCAACGCGGGTGGTTACGCGTCGGCCGCACAAGTCGAGCTCCAAAAAGGCAGTGCTCTTGCGTCTGTTAATGGTTTTGATAAGGGCCTCGTGCCCCAGCAGCGGGCCTGCCGTTACTACGACCTGGTCTCCATCCTTTAGAGCCTCGCTCATGGGCACCACGCGGTCTCCCCTATTGGTAAAACTGCCAATGAGCTGGGTCTCTTCTTTTGCCAGCGGCACAAACTGACCGTCCTGGGAAAGCACCCGGGCAAAGTCGTCCATGCGCAGCAGGTACTGTTGCACGGTGCGGGGGTCTGCCGTATCGCAGATGAGATAACCGGGAAAGAGCGGCTTGGTCGTTTTGACCCATTCGCCGTGCACCTTAATCTCGGTTTGATATTGGGGATAAAAGAGTTCTTGCATGGCACTCGCCGGCACCACGCGCTCGATGCGCTCGCGCATTACGTCTTCGCGACCGTTAATGACCTGGATCACATACCACACGAGCACCACCCCCTTGCTGTCTTACGTGTGGCTCACGGGGTTTGGGTATGGCTTCGCCAGGGCGCTTGTGCGCGAAGGCGCTCCATATTCAAACCCTGAGCCCAGTTAGACAAGCACGTGGCTCTGCCCCACCGTGAACGGTATGTATAAAAGCAGCACTGAGGTCACAGGCACGTATCGCAAGAATGCTTACAACCTCAGCTGGCTGCGTGCGAACCGGTCAAGTGATTTCAAAACTGGACCGCACGCAAACAGCTGAAGAACTGCTGTGATTTGCCGTAGCAACTTATTGAACGGGGGTGCGGACAGAAAGTTGGACCGCGGGGCGGCCGGACTGGAGGTTCGCATGTACAGCAGGGAGAAGGTCGAGCTCTTCCTCCTGGCGACGGAGGACGGCATGGGGCCACCGCCGCCGCGGAGTTCGCGGGGGTC
>ENA-OQDD01000689-OQDD01000689.1-human-gut-metagenome-genome-assembly--contig:-NODE-689-length-12923-cov-1.600422_pt1 | contig 12923 bp, 16 predicted proteins | sample MGYA00242507_ERZ504598 | MGnify/ENA primary metagenome ERZ504598 (study PRJEB26092, sample SAMD00036318) | human gut metagenome | host: Homo sapiens | study: EMG produced TPA metagenomics assembly of... | reverse complement strand
TGTTCGGGTGCGCGCGAAGATTACGCTTCTGGTTGAAAATCAGGAGATTCTGACGGAACAGGGAGAAATGCAGCTTACCGATACGGTGTCTCCGGCATTCCGGTATTCCAGATTTCCCGGTTCGCTGTGCGCGCCTGCATGCAGAAAAAACGCGCTGAACTTCTCGTAGACTTCTTTCCGGAACTGACGGAATCGGAGCTTACTGCAGAACTTGTCAGACGGCAGGAAATCTGCCCGTATAAAGCGCCAAAAGAGCTTCTGATCGGTCTTCTTCCGGAAAAACTCATTCCGGTTCTGATCGGAAAGAAAAAGACTCCGGAAGAAATGGCAGGCGCCATCAAATCATATCGTTTACAGATCACCGGCCAGACCGACTTTGGAAAAGCCCAGGTGTGTGCGGGCGGCATCACGCTCGACCAGCTTACGGATTCTCTGGAATCGGTACAGCACCCTGGTATTTTCTTTGCGGGAGAAGCCTGGACGTCGACGGCGTCTGCGGCGGCTACAATCTCCAGTGGGCCTGGTCCAGCGGAAGTGCAGCCGGAAGAGCTGCAGCAGGAGAACATGCATGATTCGGATACAGCAATTAAGCTCCAGTCACCCACACACAGGAGGAACTGGAACAGAAAATAAGAAAAACACTGAAAATCGGAAAACACGATCTGCAGGAAATTGAGCTCTTACGCCGCTCAATTGATGCCAGAAAGAAATCCGAATTAAAATACGTTTATCAGCTTGATGTAAAAGTAAAAGATGAGAACGCCGTACTGCGGAAGGCGAAAAGTAACCAGATCGTAAAAGCGGAGAAAAAGCCATATGTGTTCCCAAAATCCGGAGAACAGACTCTTGTTCACCGGCCGGTTATTATCGGAAGCGGTCCGGCAGGGCTTTTTTGTGCCTATGTTCTCGCAAAGCATGGTTACCGTCCGCTCGTTCTGGAGCGCGGCGAATCTGCAGAACAGAGAAAGAAAAGTGTCGATGCGTTCTGGAAAACCGGCGTTCTGAACCCGGAATCGAACGTACAGTTCGGAGAGGGCGGCGCCGGTACGTTTTCGGATGGAAAATTAAACACTTCAGTGAAGGATCCATCCGGCAGAAACCGTGAGGTACTCCGGATTTTCACGGAATGCGGGGCACCGGAAGAAATTCTGTACGATCAGAAACCGCACCTTGGCACCGATCAGCTCATCGGAATTGTGACAACGATGCGGAAAAAGATCGAGGCATGGGGCGGAGAAGTCCGTTTCGGAGCAAAAGTGACGGACTTTGGGATTGAAAACGGCAGACTCACTTCTGTAACCGTCAATGAAACCGAGAAGATTGCCGCGGAGACGGCAGTCCTTGCGATCGGCCACTCTGCACGCGATACCTTCTTTAAACTCTGCGAAAATAAGATCTCCATGGAAGCAAAATCCTTCGCTGTCGGCGTCCGCATTGAGCATCCGCAGAAGATGATCACGGAGGATCAGTACGGACCGGAGGCACCGGATTTCCTTGGGGCAGCACCGTATAAGCTCACCAATCAGTGTGAAAACGGAAGAGGTGTGTACTCATTCTGTATGTGTCCCGGCGGCTATGTTGTCAACGCATCCTCGGAAGCGGAACGCACCTGCGTCAACGGTATGAGTTATTCTGACCGGGAAGGTAAAAATGCGAACAGCGCTATGATTGTCACCGTAACACCGGAAGACTACCGCCCGTACCATGTAGAGGGAACGCCGGACGTACTCGATGGTGTGGCATTCCAGAGAGCGCTTGAACACGCTGCGTGGGAAGCCGGAAAAGGTAAAGTTCCAGTGCAGCTTTTTGGTGATTTCTGTGAAAACAGAGTTTCTACAGCACTTGGAGAGGTAACCCCTTCCATCTGCGGAGAATGGACTTTCGTCAATCTGCGGGAAGTTCTTCCGACGTTTATCGGAGACTCCCTTGTGGAAGGCATTCGTGCATCTGAGCGGAAAATCCACGGCTTTTCCGTCCGGACGCCGTTCTTTCCGGCGTGGAAGCGCGTACCTCGTCACCGGTCCGCATTGTAAGAAATGAAACGCTCGAAGTTCGTCGCTTACCGGTCTTTACCCGTGCGGAGAGGGCGCAGGCTATGCGGGAGGCATCACTTCCGCAGCATGGACGGATTAAAAACGGCAGAGGAAATTGCAAAAAAATATATGAATTTTTCATAATTCCTATACATCTGCGGAAAGTTGTGCTAGAATGATGGGTGATTCAAACCAATGTATTCCATGAAAATTCCCGGAAGAGTGGTGGGAGGAATACATGAGAAAAAATGGATTACGAAACCTGCCGACGATGGAACAGCCATATGAAAAATGCCTGGAAAACGGCCCGGAAAGCCTTTCCGACGCGGAGCTTCTGGCTGTCATTTTACGATGCGGGGCAAGGGGAAAAACATCCCTGGAGCTCGCAAGAGAAATTCTTTCCCTTCCCGGAAAAGAGGAGGGCCTGTTAGGACTCTATCACTGTACAAGACAGGAACTTCTGCAGATCCGCGGAGTCGGGGAAGTAAAAGCGATCCAGCTCCAGTGCATCGGTGAGCTTTCCAAACGAATGGCCGCGGCCGGAGCAAGAAAAGGTCTCTGCTTTCATGATCCGGCTTCCATTGCGGATTATTACATGGAACGTCTCCGCCACGAGGATCAGGAGGTTCTTCTCTGCATGATGCTGGACACAAAAAATCAGCTTCTCGGAGAAAAGGAAATCACAAGAGGAACGGTCAATGCGACGATGATTTCGCCGCGGGAGCTTTTTCTTGCGGCACTTCAGTTCCGTGCGGTTCATATTCTGCTGGTTCACAACCATCCAAGCGGAATCCCGGAGCCAAGCGGTGACGACATTACCGTGACACGGCAGATCCGGCGGGCGGGCGAAATGCTCGGCATTACCCTGCTGGATCACATTATTATCGGGGATCACTGTTATACCAGTATGCTGGAACAGGGAATCTGATCCCGAAAATCCGAGGCAGAAATGCCCAAAGGAAGGGAACAAGTTAAAGGAGCACGATGCAGATTCGAAATGTATACGGCATAGACCTTGGCACCAGTACCGTCAAAATCTATGACCTGAAGAAAGACACAATCACAAAAGAAAAAAATATGATTGCCATACGCAACCGCGAACAGGTGATTGCCGTTGGAAATTACGCATATGAAATGCACGAGAGAACGCCTTCCAATATCGAGGTAATTACCCCCATGAGCAACGGACGCATTGCGAATGTATTGATGGTAGAAGCCGTTTTGCACACGCTTCTCCACCGCTGTACGCGCCACATGGGATACCGCCCGGAGCTGTACTTTTCAGTTCCCTGCGATATGACAGAGATTGAACGGCGTTCTTATTATACGATTGCACATAAGGGAGCCTTAAAAAACTGCCGCATGTATCTTGTGGATAAACCAATCGCGGATGCGCTGGCACTTGGCATTCCGATCAACCGCACGAAGGGTTCCATGATTGTCAACATCGGAGCGCAGAGCACAGAGATTTCTGTTATCGCCAACGCGAGGGTTATTTTTTCCAGAATCATCCCGGTAGGCGGAAAACAGTTCAACGAATCGATATGCAATCTGAACCGCCGCAAAAACAATTTCCAGATTGGCTCCAAAACAGCCAAACGTGTCAAGATTGCGCTGGCGGATCTTGGAACAGACAAAAAAGAGGCGCGGAAGGTGCGCGGCGTAGATGGTGCATCCGGTCTTCCAATGGAAGGGATCATTACTTCTTCCCTCGTAAACGAAGCACTCCTTTCCGGTGTTAATGAGATCGGCGAGGAAATCAAGCATGCGCTGGAGCGTACACCGCCGCAGATCCACGATCATATCCAGAAAGAGGGTATTTATATCACCGGCGGAAGCACAAGGATTCCGAACATTGACCGCTATCTTTCGAGACAGCTCGGCTGTCCGGTGCAGCTTTCCCAGTATTATGACCTCTGTACCATCTGTGGGCTCAAGGAACTGATCACGCACGATGCGCTGCATCGCTGGGCTTACACGGTAAATAAAAAGAAGTAAATCTATCAAAAAGGACCCGCTATGAATAAGAAGAAAAAATTTCAGCTAAAAAGCAAACATTTACTTTTCATCATGACGTTCCTGTGTCTCTCCGGCATTTTAGGCAGTGCAGCAGACAAAATGCGGTCACGCCGATCCGGGAAGCCGCAGGCTTTGTGATCATCCCGTTTCAGAACGGAATTAACCAGATCGGTGCGTATTTGACAGACTGTCTGACCGGTTTCCAGAACGTCAAAAAACTGTCTGCCGAGAAAGAGGAGCTTGAACAGAAGGTCACGGATCTGACTGAGGAAAACAATCAGCTTGTACAGGATCAGCAGGAGCTGCAGCGTCTTCAGGAGCTGTATCAGCTGGACCAGTCCTACTCGGAATATGAAAAAGTAGCAGCACAGGTCATCTCAAAGGATCCGGGCAACTGGTATGATACCTTTGTCATCAACAAAGGATCAAATGACGGGATTCAGAAAGATATGAACGTTATTGCAGACGGCGGCCTTGTTGGACTTGTCGAGGAGGTAAGTTCCAATTCCGCTACTGTCCGCTCTATCATTGATGACTCCAGTTCCGTGAGCGCCATGACAGCATCTACCTCGGATACGTGCATTGTATCGGGTGATCTGCGCCTGATCAGCGACGGAAAGCTTGCCTTTTCCCAGCTGAATACAACCGACACGGTAGCTGAGGGCGAAAAGATTGTGACATCGAACATCAGTGATAAATACCTCCGCGGTATTCTGATCGGCTATGTCAGTGAAATCACCGAGGACTCCAATCACCTGACGAAAAAGGGATACATCATTCCTGTTGTGGATTTTCAACATATTCAGGAAGTTCTCGTGATCAAAGAATTAAAACAGCAGGGAGGAGAGTAAATGCGCAGAAAAATCACGCTTGCCTTTCTGATTCTGGCAGCTTTCCTGTTACAGACAACTGTATTTCAGTATTTTCAGATCGCGTCCGTAACGCCGAACCTTCTTCTGATTCTGACGTCCGCCTTTGGGCTGATGCGCGGAAAAAAGAGGGACTGATGGTCGGATTTTTCAGCGGTCTGATGATTGATCTGTTCTACGGCAGCCTGTTTGGATTTTACGCACTGCTCTACATGTATATCGGTTATCTGAACGGCTTTTTCTGCAAAGTCTTCTATGACGATGATATTAAGGTACACATTGTGCTGGTCGCTGCCAGCGATCTTGTCTACAGTCTGCTGATGTATGTGCTGCAGTTCCTGCTGCGCGTGCGCCTGCACTTTTTCGATTATCTGGCGCATATTATTCTGCCGGAAATGGTATACACGGTAGTGCTCTCCATTCTGCTTTACCGGCTTTTATTTATCATCAACCGTAAACTGACCGAAAATGAAATGGAAGGACAACAGTCGCCATGGCTAAGAAGATAAGAAAATTTTTCCGCAGACTCGGTGAAAACCGCACCCTATTGCTTGGTGTGGTTTTCCTTGCTATGTTTGCCGTCCTGATCGGAAGACTTTTTATCCTGCAGGTGGTGCATGGAGAAGAGTATGCGGATAATTTTGAACTGCAAATCACAAAAACCAGAACCCTTGAGAGTACAAGAGGAAATATTTATGACCGGAACGGAAAACTGATCGCTGGAAATAAGGTTTCCTACTCCGTAACCATCGAGGATAACGGAACGTACAACACGACAAAAGAACGTATTCTCTCTCTGAACGCAGAACTCTATCGTCTCTGTAAGCTGATTCGTGCAAACGGAGACTCGATTGACACCAGCACCTTCCCGATTGAAGTGGATGAGAACGGTGCGTTTGTTTTTACAGGTGAAGAGGGAACGACCCGCGACCGTTTCCGTGCAGACATTTATGGACAGAAGAAAATCGACGATATGACGGCAGAACAGAAGAGTTCCAGTGCCGAAACGCTGATGACATTTCTTGCCGGACCGGACGGCTTTGGCTGGATGCCTATTCTGACGATGAAAAATATGCATATTCTGCCAAAGATTTTGAAGAGTATGGTCTTCCATACCAGACAGACGAATCCGGAAATGCGGTCCTTTCTCTTTCAAATCAGGAGCGTCTGGAAATTCTGGTGATCCGCTATAAGATGAAACAGACGAATTATCAGAAGTATGTCCGCGTGACAGTTGCTTCCGGCGTCAGCAGCAATACAACTGCATCGATTGCAGAGAATGAAGATGTTCTGCAGGGTGTCAGCATTTCGGAAGATTCCGAGCGTGTATATTATGACGGAAAGTATTTTTCCTCTCTGATCGGTTATACGGGCCAGGCGTCCTCAGACGAGCTGACAGAACTGAATGAAGAGCTGAAGAGCCAGGGAAAAGAAGAAACGTATTCCACGGAATCCATCGTCGGAAAATCTGGTCTGGAACAGTATATGGAGACAATCCTTCAGGGAACCGACGGATCAGAAGAGATTATCGTTAATAACGTCGGAAAAGAGCTGGAAACGGTAGAGGGATCCCTGGTTGAGCCAAAACAGGGAAATAACGTCTATCTTTCGATTGATTATGACCTGCAGATTGCGGTATATAAAATTCTGGAACAGAGAATTGCCGGCATTCTGAAACAGTATCTGAGTGATGTAAAATCCGTTGATACCTCAACACTTGCCAATACGGATGCCGTTCCGATTCCAATTTACGATGTATACAATGCACTGATCGAAAACAGCACGATTGATATTTCCCATTTCTCGGCGGCGGATGCCACGGAGCGTGAGCAGCGGATCTATGCACTGTTCCAGCAGAAGCTCCAGCAGGTGCTTGCCGAGATTACGCAGGAACTGACCGTTGAAACAGCAACCGTTTATAACGACCTCAGCGATGAAATGCAGGAATATGAGACCTTCATCGTGGATAAGCTGCTTTCCAGTACGATGGGTATTCTTTCTTCAACAGCAATTGATGAGAAAGACGCCACCTATCAGGCATGGAATGACGGAACGATTTCTCTTCGTGATTACCTGACGTATGCGGCAAGCCAGAACTGGATTGATGTCTCAGCACTGACGCAGGATGATGCCTACCTGGATTCTCAGGAGGTTTATCAGAAGCTGACGGAGGTTATTCTGGACCGTCTGGCAAACAATACAACATTTGCAAAAAAGATGTATCACTATATGCTGCTGCAGGATATGCTCGATGGCTATGATATCTGCAATCTGATGTATGATCAGAACCTTCTGACGAAAGAGGATGACGATTATGCCGCTTATGTTGCAGGAAATATGACACCGTTCCAGCTTCTGTCCGACAAAATCGCCAAACTGGAAATCACCCCGGCACAGCTTGCACTCGATCCGTGTTCCGGTTCTGCTGTCATTACGGACCCGAATACCGGTGCTATTTTAGCCTGTGTTTCCTATCCTGGCTACGACAACAACCGCCTGGCAAACCAGATGGATACCGCATACTGGCAAAATTGAATACCGATGAATCCAGCCCGCTGTACAACAAAGCAACCCAGCAGAAGACGGCTCCTGGTTCCACCTTTAAACCGCTGATAGCGGTTGCCGGATTAAGCGAAGGCATAATTACTCCGACCAGTACCATCAACTGCAACGGTCTGTTCGGGGAAGGACTTGTCAACGAATCTGACTATGTCCACTGCCATCAGTTGAGCGGCCACGGAGATCTGAACATTGTCGGTGCCATCCAGAACTCCTGCAACGTGTTCTTCTGTACGCTTGGATATCGTCTGGGACTCGATGAGAACGGCACCTTTACACAGAAGCGCTCTCTGGAAATGATCCAGAAATATGCCGATATGTTTAAGCTGGATGAAAAGACTGGAATCGAAATTTCGGAAACCGATCCGAATGTAACCGATTCCCTTCCGATCCCTTCCTCGATTGGTCAGGGTACCAACAACTATACGACGACACAGCTTGCACGCTATGTCACAACGATTGCAAATTCCGGTACGGTTTATAATCTTTCCCTTCTGCAGAAAGCAACGGATTCGGATGGCAATGACATCGATATGGGCGCAGATTTCGGCCCGACGGTAAATTCAGAAATGGATGTTGATTCCAGCATCTGGGATCTGGTACACGAAGGCATGCGAAAAGTAATCAGCGTATCCAATGCGACTATTTTCCCGGAATCCTGGCCGGTAGAGCTTTCCGGAAAAACCGGTACCGCGGAGGAAGACCATACACGTGCAAACCATGGACTGTTTATCGGCTTCTCTCACTATGAGAGCAGAGACGATATTGCTCTTGCCGTCCGCATTCCGTTTGGATATTCTTCTATGAACGCAGAGTTGGTAGCTAAGGATATCTTAGATTATTACTATGGCCTCTCAGACGATATTCTGTCCGGTCAGGCAAACTCCAACGGTGTTGCAAGCGTGAGAGCAGACTAAGGAATTTTTCCGGCAGAAACGAAGCCTGGGAAGAAAGCTGCAAAAGAGAAAGGATGCGTTTTTAAACAAAGGTTTGGACGCATCCTGCGGCATGAAAATGCAGAACAGTTTTCAACAAGGAGGTTCCAGATGAGTGAAGTCATTGTAATTACATCAGGAAAAGGCGGCGTCGGAAAGACGACAACCGCAGCAAATATCGGAATCGGGCTGGCACAGCTTGGAAAGAAAGTTGTGATGGTAGATACCGACATCGGTCTTCGAAACCTGGATGTCGTGCTCGGCCTTGAAAACCGGATTGTCTACAATCTTGTGGATATTGTGGAGGGCAACTGCCGGATGAAGCAGGCGCTAATCCGCGACAAACGGTACGAGCAGCTCTACCTTCTCCCGTCTGCCCAGACGAGGGACAAGACAAGCGTAACGCCCGAGCAGATGAAAAAACTCTGCGATGAATTAAAACAGAGCTTTGATTTTGTTCTTCTTGACTGTCCGGCAGGCATTGAGCAGGGATTTGCAAATGCAGTTGCCGGTGCCAATAAGGCAATTGTTGTGACTACGCCGGAGGTTTCGGCCATCCGGGACGCGGACCGCATCATCGGCCTTCTGGAGGCGCAGGATCTGAGGGATATCTCTCTTGTCATCAATCGTATCCGGCCGGATATGGTAAAACGCGGTGAAATGATGTCGGTGGATGATGTACAGGAAATTCTTGCTGTTCCGCTGCTCGGCATTCTGCCCGATGATGAGCAGGTAGTAATCGCCACCAACCAGGGCGAAGCGATCGCTGGAAGCGGTTCCAAGGCAGGAGAAGCCTTTACGAATATCAGCCACAGGATCCTCGGGGAGAGTGTTCCCTATTTGGATCTTGACAGCAAAAAGGGATTTTTCCGCCGCGTATTCGGGCGATAGGAGGGAACTGGTATGGGTTTATTTTCAGGCAGAAAGCCGCACTCCGGCCTCGTTGCAAAAGAACGTCTGTCCAATCTTTTAATGGCAGAACGTCTGAACTGTTCTCCGGCATCGCTTCAGATGCTGAAAAATGATCTTTCTGCTGCTGCAGGAAAATACCTTACCGTTGAGGCGGATGAAATTTCCGTCACCATTACACAAACAACCCCTGTCATACTGACAGCGAAAATACCATTGAAAAGAAACGAGGAGTATCATGTTAAGACGATATAAGCTGAAAAATTATAATTTCCGGCTGGTCATTCTTCTGATTGCCATCAGCATCATTGGTGTGCTTCTGATCGGAAGTGCAGACAGTGCAGACCAGAAAAACAGGCCATCGGAGTCGTATTGGGCGTAGTCATCATGATTATTGTCTCTTTGCTTACTATAGCTGGCTTCTGAATTTTTACTGGGTTCTTTACATCGGAAATCTGATGATGCTTGGCGTTCTTTATCTCGGCGGTTCTACCGCAAAAAACACGTTTGGTGCGACCCGTTGGATTCAGATCGGAAGCTTTCAGTTTCAGCCGACCGAGCTGTCAAAAATCTTTCTGATCATGTTTTTTGCGATGTTTCTGATGAAGCATGAAGAAGATCTGAATACGGCGAAAACCATTTTTACCGCGATCGGGCTTCTGATTCCGCCGCTCGTTATGATTTACCGTCAGCCGGATTTGAAAAATACGATTACGGTCATGGTTCTGTTCTGCTTTATGATGTATGTGGCGGGCTTAAGCTACAAAGTTATCGCCGTTGTTCTGGTTTCCGGTTCAGCACTGGTACTTGCGCTTCTGCTTGTCATTACGCAGGTGAATTTCCAGCTTCCGGCGGCTCTTGACAAGACGATTGGTTATCAGCTTGGGCGAATTCAGGACTGGTTAAGCGATGATGCCGACAACGCCGACGGCCGTCTCCAGCAGCAGAATTCCATTACAGCCATCGGCTCCGGAAAGCTGACCGGAAAAGGACTCAACAACAATAAAGTTTCTTCCGCAAATAAGGGAAATTTCGTTTCCCAGAACCATAATGACTTTATTTTTGCAGTGGCAGGAGAGGAGCTTGGTTTCTTTGGATGCTGCGGAATCATCCTGCTCCTGTTCCTGATTCTCGTCGAATGCATCCGGACTTCCCGGAAAGCAAAAGATCTGTCAGGAACGTTGATCTGCTGCGGTATGGCAGGACTCATTGCCTTTCAGAGCTTTCTGAATATCAGTGTTGCAACCGGAATCCTGCCGAACACCGGTACACCGCTTCCGTTCGTCAGCTATGGACTGACCTCCCTTGTAACACTTTACATCGGAATGGGGCTTGTCCTGAATGTCGGACTGCAGAACCGGGATTTTGTAACCAGAAACTATGAATTACTAAGGAGGAAAACCATCAATGAACATCGGATTGATCGCGCATGATGCAAAAAAAACGCTGCTTCAGAACTTGTGTATCGCCTACCGCTCGGTACTTGCCAAGCATACTCTTTACGCAACCGGAACTTCCGGCCGTCTGGTAGAAGAGGCAACCGGACTTAACGTCCGCAAATATCTGGCTGGACACGTTGGAGCGTTCAGCAGATGGGTTCTCAGATTGAACAGAATGATCTGGATCTTGTGATTTTCCTGCGGGATCCGGAACAGCCGAAACAGCATGAGCCGGATGTCCATCGGATTATCCGTCTCTGCGACGTACACAGCATTCCGCTTGCCACCAATCTTGCAACGGCAGAAATGCTGATCAAATCATTAGACAGAGGAGAAATGGACTGGCGTGAAATCTACCGGAGAAACGACTAATACTACAGAAAAAGAACAGAAACTGCCTGTAACGGAGAAAAACGGGACTGCTCCGGAAAAAACCGAACATATTTTAAACCGCCTGATCATCGGCGCGGGTGTCTGTGTTGCTGTTATTGCGGTTCTGATCGGTGTGAAACTGTACCGTCAGGACCGCCAGATGGACATTACAGAGCCGTTTGCGCGAAGTATGGTGCTCGCCTCCGATCCGCTTTCGGCAGAAAAACGGTTTCAGGCTGAAACGCTCTCTGCCGATCTCTGTGTCGGTGAGACGAGCGTACCGCTGAATGATATCTCGTTTTCTTCACAGGTAAAGGCCGGACTGTTTGATCTGGATCACAAAAAAGTATTGTTCGCGCAGAATATGTATGATCAGGTCTACCCGGCCAGCATCACGAAGATCATGACGGCTCTCCTTGCCATGGAATACAACCAGCCGGATACGCAGGTAACGATCACAGAAGAGGATCTTGCGCTGGAAGATGGATCCAGATGAGTGGACTTGCCGTGGGCGATACGGTAACGATGGATCAGCTTTTCCATGCATTGTTGATTTATTCTGCCAACGATGCTGCTATGGCGATTGCCCGCCAGGTAGGCGGAAGTGTAGAGAATTTCGTTCAGATGATGAACGATAAGGCAGCTTCCCTTGCCATGACCGGTACGCATTTTGCAAACCCGCACGGTCTTCACGATGAAAATCATTACACTACTGCATATGATGTTTATCTGATGTTGTATGCTGCCTATCAGCATACGGAATTCCAGAATACGATGTCAATGTCTTCCTACACGCTGAACATGACGCATGCGGACGGTACGGCGGGAACGATCTATTTAAGCTCCACGGACAAATATCTGACCGGAGAGAAAAACGCACCGGAAAACGTGACGGTGCTCGGCGGAAAAACCGGAACGACCGATGAGGCCGGTTCCTGCCTGGCACTGGTATCACAGAATGCATACGGAGAACCGTTTATCTCAGTCATTCTTCATGCATCAACAAAAGTGGAACTGTACGAGGACATGAACACTCTTCTTTCCAATATCAACTCCTGACGTAATCTTTTTGCAATCCCCCGGACGGCGTTTTTTCTGCCTCTCCGGGAGATTGTCGTATCCGTTTAGAAAAACAGAGCTCCTTTCCCCTGCAAATTAGAAGATTTTTCAGAATTTTTTCATTTTACCATTGAAAACGTTGGTGAATTGTACTATAATTAAACCATGAACTTAAAGGTTTTTGGTGAAAATATCTTATTCTAATCTAAGGAGGAAACTGCTATGGTTCAATTAATTGTAGGCAAGAAGGGAAAAGGCAAAACAAAACAGCTGTTAGACAAAGTAAATGCAGAGGTAAAAACCGCAAACGGAAATATCGTGTATATTGACAAGAGCACAAAGCACATGTTTGAATTAAACAACAAAGTACGTCTGATTTCCGCAACCGACTATCCTCTGAAAAACAGTGATGAATTTATCGGATTTATCTGCGGTATCGTTTCTCAGGACCACGATCTCGCAAGCGTTTATCTCGACAGCTTCCCTGAAAGTAGCAAAACTGGAAGGAGAGGACATCACAGATTGTGTTGAACAGCCGGAAGGCATTGGCAAGCAGTATAACATTACCTTCGTATTAAGTGTCTCCATGGATGAAGAAGAGCTTCCGGAAGGCATGCAGGATAAGATTATCGTTGCACTGTAACCGAAACTGTATTATAATAATTGCATAGCGACAAAACCAAAGGACGGCGCTTACGGCACCGTCCTTTTAGCGCATGGATTAAACAA
>ENA-OQDD01000688-OQDD01000688.1-human-gut-metagenome-genome-assembly--contig:-NODE-688-length-12925-cov-1.492968_pt1 | contig 12925 bp, 14 predicted proteins | sample MGYA00242507_ERZ504598 | MGnify/ENA primary metagenome ERZ504598 (study PRJEB26092, sample SAMD00036318) | human gut metagenome | host: Homo sapiens | study: EMG produced TPA metagenomics assembly of... | reverse complement strand
CACCAGAAAAGATCCGGTGCATTTTCGATTCGTGGTGCCATGTGCTCATATGTACAAGCCTCATTTGGTGGAAAACAGATTGCCTCAATTCTCACGGCCTGTTCGATCTCATCCCGCCTGATATCGCGGAATTCATATTTCTCGTGTAATGCTTTGTTACTTTGTCCCATAATTCTCTCGTTATTGTTTACATAATAAGCAATAACCTTCTTCTCCTTCTCATACCGATCAAGTATGTATTTTTTCTTTACATATAACAAAAAAAAGTATAACATAAAGATATTACAATTTATATAAAGGTGGGCAAATTCATGGACTATACTATTAATACAAAATGCGTGCAGGCAGGCTACACACCAGGAAACGGCGAACCACGTCAGATTCCGATCATTCAGTCAACCACTTACAAATATGATACCAGCGAAGACATGGGCAAGCTCTTTGACCTTGAAGCTGAAGGATATTTCTATTCAAGATTACAGAATCCTACCAACGACTATGTTGCAGCCAAGATCACAGCTCTCGAAGGCGGTACCTCTGGTATGCTGACTTCTTCCGGACAGGCAGCAAACTTCTTCGCTGTCTTCAATATCTGCGAAGCCGGCAGCCATATCGTTTCCTCCTCTTCCATCTATGGAGGAACCTACAACCTTCTTGCAGTTACAATGAAAAAATGGGCGTAGACGTTACCTTCGTTGACCCGGACTGCACAGAAGAAGAATTAAACGCAGCTTTCAAAGAAAATACCAGAGCTGTTTTCGGTGAATCTATCGCCAATCCGGCACTTACCGTTCTTGATATCGAGAAATTTGCAAAAGCAGCGCACGCACATGGTGTGCCGCTCATCGTAGATAACACCTTCCCAACACCGGTCAACTTACGTCCGATCGAATGGGGCGCAGATATCGTTACACATTCCACAACCAAATATATGGATGGACACGGAGCAGCGCTCGGCGGTGCGATCATCGATGGCGGCAAATTTGACTGGATGGCACATGCAGACAAATTCCCGGGACTCTGCACACCGGATGATTCTTATCACGGAGTTACCTATGCTGAAAAATTTGGAAAAGAAGGCGCTTTCATCACCAAATGTACTTCTCAGCTGATGAGAGACCTCGCTGCGCTCAGTCTCCACAAAGTGCATTTATTCTGAACCTTGGACTGGAATCACTTCATGTACGTATGCCAAGACATGTTGAAAACGGCCAGGCAGTTGCAGAATTCCTTGAGAAACACGACAAAGTAGAATTCGTAAACTATCCGACACTTCCATCCAACAAATACTATGAAACTGCAAAGAAATATCTGCCAAACGGTGGATGCGGTGTTGTTTCCTTTGAATTAAAGGGTGGACGTGCTGCTGCCGAAAAATTCATGAAAAATCTGAAACTTGCAGCAATTGAAACACATGTAGCAGATGCAAGAACCTGCTGCCTCAACCCGGCAACCTCCACACACCGCCAGATGAATGACGAGCAGCTCGCTGCTGCCGGAATTCCAGCCGGACTGATCCGTATCTCCTGCGGCCTTGAAGATAAAAACGACCTGATCGCAGATATCGCTCAGGCACTGGACGCAATTTAATCGAATTAAGTATATCTCAAAAAAGGAAGAACTCGACTCCGTTCTTCCTTTTTTGTGCTTTATTTTGTGGATTTTTCATATAAAAAAAGCCCCCGCAATGCCTTTCAACACCATAGGGGCTTTCTCAGTAATTTCTCTTTATTCTATTCTGCCTTCAGATAAATCTGGAATGCATCATAATTTTGCTCTGGTAATGGAAGCAGGATTCCGGCATGCATCAACGCCGCGCCGGAGAAGTTTCCAGCGTCTTCTCCATCCAGCTGCATCTGATAAACCTTTTTCGGATCCAGCCCTTTCCATTTCACGATCTCAGATGCTGCATTTGCATACATATCTGTATAAACGACAGACATGCAGGCCTCACTGCCATCCCTGTGCCGCATATTCCCATACAGTATAGTCTCTGTTTTCAAATGGTGAAGTCAGTCTGTAATAATCTCCGAACTGGAACAGTCTTCCATGTTCTTTGAAGAACGCAATCTGTTCTCCCGCCATCTTCTTTTCTTCATCAGTCATCTTACTGAGATCCAGTTCATATCCAAATGTTCCCTGCATTGCACAGATTCCTCTTGTCTTGAATGGTGTCACGCGATGATTCTGATGATTCGGGCAAACCGATACGTGTGCGGAAACAGAAGACATCGGATAGCCAAAGGAAGTACCGTACTGAATACGCAGTCTTTCAATCGCATCCGTATTATCGCTACACCAGATCTGCGGACAGTAATACAACATACCTGCATCAAACCGTCCACCGCCGCCACTGCATCCTTCCAGCAGAAGTTCCGGGAATCTCTGAGTCACAGCTTCCAGTACTTTATAAAGGCCAAGCACATAACGATGTCTCAGTTCCCCCTGACGGTCACGTGGAAGCTTCGCACTGTAAGCAGCCATAAGTGAACGGTTCATATCCCATTTGATATACTGGATATCCGCTTTCTCTACAATATCACAGATCCGCTCTGTCAGATAATCTGTCACATCTTCTCTGGACATATCCAATACCAGCTGGGAACGACTTCTGATCGGCTGTCTTCCCGGTATGACCAGTGCCCAGTCCGGATGTGCCCGATACAGATCACTGTCCTCAGAGATCATCTCCGGCTCAAACCAAAGCCCGAAAGAAAGCCCCATATCATGTACTTCTTTCACCAGCTCAGAAAGGTTCCACACAGCTTTTTCTCATTTACAAACCAGTCGCCAAGACAGAGAAATCATCATCCCTTTTTCCAAACCATCCATCATCCAGTACCAGCATATCCAGATTCAGTTCTGCCGCTTCTTTTGCAATTGCAATCAGATTGTCTTTGTTAAAATCAAAATAGGTTGCTTCCCAGTTATTTACCAGAATCGGGCGCACTCTGTCTTTCCAGCAGCTGCGGATCAGATTCGACACGATTGCCTGATGCAGAGTCTGGGACAGCTTTGAAAATCCATCTGCACTGTATGTCAGACATACCTCAGGTGTGCTGAAGCTTTCACCCTTTTTTAGTTTCCAGGAAAAATCATAGTCATCAATTCCAATGACCAGTCTTGTCTGATTAAACTGATCTACTTCTGCCTGTGCATGAAAACCGCCACTGTACAGAAAAGATGCACTGTAGCACTCACCAGTACTCTCTGTAGTGTCTTTATCCGCAAGAATCACAAAAGGATTATGCTGGTGGCTGGAAGTTCCACGGGTACTGCGAAGCTCCGTGATGCCGTGTGGCAGACTGTTTCTTTCCATCTGACGCTCACCGGCATGTTTTCCATAAAAATGAATCAGATCATATTTTCCCATTCCAAGATCCAGACACGCACTCATAATTCTGGAAATCTGGATATCACCCTCTGTACGGTTTTCGACTACTGCTGCTCTTGTAATGATATCCAGCTCTTCAAAGACTCCATAAAGAAGATGTACATAGACTTCTTCAACAGCATCTTTCAGAACGATCTCCAGTGTCTCTCCTTCTGATTTCTCAGAAGAAAAGAATGCCGGAAGCCCCGGAATGTTATATTTTCCTTCTCTTACCTGATAGCTGTCAAAGAAAAACATCCCGTCCTGTACACCGCTTCCAAGGTCTGCTTTCAGACAGTCTACACGATAATCTCCGTCGCCATATACCGGAAACTCCTGCGGAAGAAAATCCAGAGAATATACACGCTCTCTGTCAGTCCCCGGGATATTTCCGCTGAATCCACGGTCTGCCATACGAATCAGATAGGAACAGTCCGTATCATCCGTACGGTTTCCGTAATAAGTGTGAATAAGCATATTCTGCTCGTCCACTTTCATCTGATAAGTACTGTTTTTGTATGAAGAGTAAAATCTGATTCTTTATATTGATAGCCATTGTCGTTTTCCCTTTCTGTCTTTTTCAAGAATTATTTTACTGCTCCGTTTACAACACCATTGATAATCTGTTTCTGGCAGATGATATAAAAGATTAAAATTGGAAGTAATGCCAGAAGATAAGATGCAAATGCCAGGTTATAATTCGTTCCGAACTGTGTCTGGAAATTCAGCTGTGCCAGCGGCAGTGTGTTCTGATCTGTACCGGACATGATGACCAGTGGAGTCATAACGTCATTCCAGGTACTCATTGCTGTGAGAACTGCTACTGTTGCATGCATCGGTTTCATATTTGGAAAAATAATCTTCCAGTAAGTCTGCCATACTCCGGCTCCATCCACACAGGCGGCCTCTTCCAGTGCCATCGGGATATTATTCAGATATCCGGAATAAAGCAGTACATTCATCGGCATAAAAAACACAACATACAATACAATAACACCAAAGCGGTTTGCGATTCCCAGCTGTGCAGTTTCTTTTACCAGCGGCATCATAAGAACCGCAAACGGTACAAACATACCACTTACAATGTAATAGTAAGAAATCTTAAATATCTTACGCTGCTTCATCTTTCTTCCGATCAGATAACCGGCAAGTGAATGTATTAATATACATAATACCACAGTTACCCCGGTAATAAGAAGACTGTTTCCAAGAGAATGCCAGAAATCAGTTACACGCATTGCCTCTGCAAAGTTTTCAAAACTCCATTTCTGTGGAAATGCCAGTGCACCAGCTACATCATTTGTCATTTCCGATGGCTTCTTAAATGCAATGATCACTGTCATATACAGTGGAAATAAAACCGTCAGGCAGCCAAGTGCCAGTAAAATATTAATAATCCTGTTTGTAGTCTTACCACGAACAGCGCCTTCTTTTTTCTTTGTTCTGCTCATTATAACTGCTCCTCCTTACTTCCCAGGAATTTCATCTGAAACAGTGATATCGCAACGATCACAATAAAGAATACAAATGCATTCGCACTCTGGAAACCAAACTGTCCTCCACTCATACCATTGTTATAGATCAGATAAGAAATGGACTCTGTGCTCTGTGACGGGCCACCTTTTGTCAAAGACATGATCTGGTCAAATACCATCAGCGCATTTTTCATACAAAGGACAAGGTTAATTGTTACAAATGGCATGATCAATGGAAGTGTAATGCTCTTAAATTTTTTCCATCCGGATGCTCCATCCAGCATACATGCCTCATAAACTTCTTCCGGTACTGTCTGCAGACCGGAAATATAGATAATCGTATTCATTGCGATTCCCTGCCATGCTCCGACGATCACGATTGCAAGCCATGCCCATTTTGTGCTTCCAAGCAGACTCGTTTTCAGGAAACCAATTCCTGTTACTTCTCCGATCGTCGGCAGAATATAGGTAAAAATGAAGCTGAAGATATAACCGACAACCAGACCTCCCAGAATATTTGGTACAAAATAGATTCCTTCTGAGTGCATTTTTCCACGGATCTTGCTGTTCAGTCCCAGTGCCAGGATCAGGCTGAGGAGATTGACCACAATTGTCATAACCAGTGCATATTTAAATGTAAACAGATATGAGTGACCCACACGGGAATCCTGGAAATTTCTGCAAAGTTCCGCAGTCCTACAAAATCATAACTTCCATATCCGCGGAAGTTTGTAAGTCCGTAATAAAAACCTTTGATCAGCGGTAATGTATTAAAGCAGAAGAAAAGAACCAGAATCGGCGCCAGAAGGCCAAGAAATATCTTTTCATTTTTGCTCCACGCACCATGCTTTTTATTCATGATCATTGCCCTCCTCATATGCTTTTACTTTTGCCACGATATCTCTGTTATAGCGGATCCATTCTTTGTCAAATCGTTTCATAAATGTATCTGTCGCATCAGCACTGTCATCCATCAGATATGTCTGGATCATTGCATCTACCGACATTTCGCTCGGGTAATGATGGTCCTGATTAATCCGCTACAATACCGTTTTCGATATAATCACGCATTTCTTCCAGCTCCGGAGTAATCTCAAAATCACCTTTTTTACATGGAACAGCACTCTGTGCATTCAGATATTTTTTAATGCTTTCATCTTCAAGCATATAACTGAGCACTTCATAGGCTGCCTCTTTATTTTTACAATCTTTCATCACGCAGAACATCAGATCATTTCCGGAATTCAGCACATTTTTATCCGCATCTTCATTTGCCGGAAATACAAAAGAACCAATATTCATATCCGGATTTACAGATTTAATCTGAGAGATCGCATAGCTTCCAATTGTAAACATCGCAGATGCTCCTCTTGCGAATGCAGTGCAGGCATCGTTATATCCCTGAGACACCGGATCTTTCTGTCCATATGTAAGAAGCGCTTTTTCCTTTTCTGCCACTTCTCTGTAATTTTCTGCAAAAGTTGTTTTTCCACTGTTTACCTGATAAGTCAGATCAGAATCGCACAGACTTACTGCAATTGCATTCCACGGTGCCAGTGTAGTCCATGTATCCTTAAAACCAAAATATAATGGCTGGATTCCTTCTGACTGGATCTGATCACAAAGATTCGTAAATTCTGTCCATGTGGTCGGAACCTCCCAGCCATGTTCTTCAAACATATCCCGGTTAAAAAGAATTCCAGCTGCATTTGCCATATACGGAACGGCATAAACACCATCTTTCGGCACATATTCCAGATCTTTGTTCATCTCAAGATATTTCTCTTTAATATCGTTCAGTCCTTCAAAATCAGAAATATCCATCAGCATGTCTGCATCCAGAAAATTGGAATAATTAATATCCCCGCCAATTCCGATGATATCCGGATTATCCTCGCGGATAAATCTTGTTTTCAGGATTGTCATTGCATCGTTCGGTGAATCAATCTTTAAATAAATATCATCATGTGTCGCATTGAACTCATCCTGAAACTGTTCAAAAATATCTACCGCCTCTGGTTTATACTGTACCATTTCAATTACAGTTTTGCCCTCTGTTTCGTCCTTTCCGGAGCATCCTGTCATAACTGTTCCCATTGCCAGAACTCCCGCAAGGAAAACAGCACCTACCTTATGCTTTCCCATTTGTTTCTCCCTTCTTTACAGCTATTCACTGCCATCTGGCAGTTCAGATTCAGACCGGTCATCTCTGTTTGATTTGATTCTAACACCAAAAGAAAAGCTTCGTACATAGATACGATAACATCAAATATACCATAATGCGTTATTTCCAGAATAATGTTGATGTTACTACGCATTATGTATATAATAGTACTAAATAGCGATATTTCGTTAAAATTGTACGATTTCTGTATCTCGTTTTTATGCATATTTTACTATATTTTGTAGGAGGAAATGATAAAAACCATGTCAGATTCTATTTTTCATATATTTTCCGATGAACGTTTTCTTGACCTGACCGTGTATCAGTACGGCTACGAGAAATGTGAACCGCTGCATTCTTATGGTCCATTTGTACGTAATCATTATCTTTTTCACTATATTATTTCCGGCAAAGGAATGCTGAGTGTTACAGAAAAAGATGACAATGCTGTTTACCATATGGAAGCACATTCCGGCTTCCTCATTGAACCGGGGCGTATCAATCTTTACAGTGCTGACCAGAAATTCCCATGGGAATACGTCTGGGTAGAGTTCGATGGACTGCGTGCAAAAGAGCTGATGGAAGAAGCCGGACTGTCCAACGATCATCCGGTCTTTCATCCCATTTCCGATACAGCAGCAGATAAGCTTCGCGATGAAATGCTGCGTCTGACACAATACCCGGACAATTCCCGCCCACTTGGAATCATTGGTCAGTTATATCTTATTATGGATGCCCTTATCCAGGGTTCTTCCAATAAAAAAAGGCTTCAGGGCGGAAAGCTTTCTAGATTTTACGCACAGGAAGCACTTTCTTTTATTGAACAAAATTATGCATTACCTATTACAGTCGAAGATATGGCTAATCGATGCAATCTTGATCGAAGCTATTTTGGTAAAGTTTTCAAAGATATGATCGGACAGTCTCCACAGGACTTCCTGATCCGCTATCGAATGAGTAAAGCAACCTCTCTGCTTACCAGCACCAGCCTGTCCATTGGTGACATCAGCGTTCAGGTTGGATATCCAAACCAGCTTCATTTTTCCAGAGCGTTCCGTAACATTTACGGGATGTCACCAAGACAATATCGCCAGCAGAACAAATTATTGTCCTGAATCACAGGCAGGTTACGTTTCTGTTTACTTTTCTTCATGATATTGCATTTTCTGCGAAAAGAATAGCTTTTACACCAGTCTGATGGTAAAATAAAAACCGAAAAATAAAACTGGAGGAACCCTATGAGAAAGAAAAAAAATTTTTTCCTCTCTCTATGGGAATCGGTTTTCTGTTCACAGGTCTGTTCTGCTGTTTTTCTGTATCAGCAGATGCTGTTGAAGGCTCACCAGGACAGACTGTTTCCGGAGAATATGCCGTTGTTATAAATACAGACACCTCTTCATCTCAAAATACCGGAACTCTGGTTTTTGACGATGGTACAGATACTGTCTCTTCTTATCTCAGCACTGACAGCAGCACAGCCAATCTGCCTGCGTCCCAGATTCTCAAAAAGCTTCTGACACCAGTGATTATAATGTTCTTTCTTCATCTGCCCTTTCCGCTGCAGCTGCACAGTCTGCTGCCACAAGTTACTACATCGGGCAGGAAAAATATATCTATCGTTCAAATAGTACAGGCAAAACTTATGTATGCATCGGCATTGGTGAACACTGCTATATCTGGATGGATAAAGATATGAAAGCCAGTTACGATGCAGCTGGTAAGACTTCCTCAATCGCAAAGGATATGGCAGGTGTATATGACGGACAACCTTATCGAATCCTGAATACTCTGGCCGGTGGTAACATCCCATATGAAGATAATTCCGGTAAAATTTCAATTCTTCTCGAAACTTTATCTTCCGCAAGCGGCATGTACATGTACGACACAGACATCACAGCAATCCATATCAACACTCCTTCTGCATCTGCCTATGTTTCCGGTGAAATGTCCAAAAGAAACGGTCTGCTTGTACACGAAGGACAGCATGCACTGCTCTGGCTGAAAACCAGATTTTCCAATACCGGCAGATATATGTGGCTCAATGAGGGACTGGCTGTGACTGCTATGGACTATCTCTGGGTGGCATTGATTCCAGCGGATGGTTAAACGGCATTGCCGGAAGTACCGCTATTCGAAGCGGCTCTTCCCTGATCTATCAGACCTACCGTGATGATACGGCGCAGGATTACGGCATGCCTTATCTTTTTATGCGTTATGTGATCGACCGTATGGCCGGAAGCTATAAACCAATGGATGTTCTGCCAAAATTTTACCAGATAGATGCCTCCACCCTTACCTGTGAAGAATACCTGACGCAGGTAACCGGCATTCCATTTAAGACATTAATGTCTGATTTCTATACCGCAATCGCTGCCGGCGATCTCTACGGCAATTACAGTTTCTCTGGTGACCGTATTGCCGCCGGAAAGGCTGCAACATTTCCTGTTTTTTCCGGAAACAGTAACCAGAACTATACGCTGCCTGCAGCTTCTGCAGTCATTATAAAACTGAAAAATGGGAAATTCACGGTTCCTGCCAACGGAAGCTCCAGCATTATTTACCGTATCGTCGGAAATCGCACCACTTCTGCAGCTCCATCTGAAGGTAGTGGTACTGCCTCTGATCCATATAAGATCACTTCTCTCGATGATTTGAACCTTATCTCGGATCATCCGGGTGCTTATTACAGTCTGACCAAAGATATTCAGACAAATGGAAATATTAATTTCTCTGTAAATTATTTCAGTGGACACTTAGATGGTAATTCACACACTATTTACGGATTAAAAAAACCGCTTATCGCCCAAAATGACGGAACCATTGAAAATCTGCGAATTGTAGCTGATTTTGACGATGACAGCCAGAATGTACAGGGTGTCATTGCACAATATAATCAGGGAAAGATTCAGGAATGTTCTGTTTCCGGCACGGTCACCGGACATATGGGTGGCGATGGATCCATGGTCTTTCCTGAATTTGGCGGCATTGCCGGTCAGAACGAACTTGCCGGAATCATCAGTGGGTGTACGGCCCGCCTGAATATAAATCTGTCTATGCCAGCTATGAAGGGCTGTGTCGGCGGTATTGCCGGATTAAATATTGGTACAATAGAAAAGTGTGTCAGCAATGGAATCATCTCTGTCACCCAGAAAAACGGCACTTCTTATCCTCTTTATGTCGGTGGTATTGCCGGTGAAACCCAAAAATTCGGTGGTATGGGTGGTGTGATCAAAGAATGTCTGCATGCCGGTCAGATTAAAGTTTCCGGTGGTTCCTCTTCTGTTGGACAAATTTGCGGTCTTGCAGCTGCAAATGTAATAAATTCTTCAACCGGATTAAATGGTCACAATCCTGAACTGTTATTGGAAAACGGGATCTGGAAATCTGGTCGGTTCTACTGCTGCAGTGCCTTCAACCGGTGGTCTGCTGACAGATGCACAGATGAAGGATTCTTCCTCTTACCAGGGATGGTCTTTCGGAGCTGACTGGAAAATGTCTGATGATGGAATCCCGGCTCGAACCGATTCCTCAGACATTACTTCACTTTCTGTAAAATATACTCCGTCCTCCTGTTATATTGGTGAAACACCATGGAGTTTCGGAACGCTTGTTATAAACAACAAAACGAAAGTTTCCATTACGCAGGATATGTCAGCGGTTTGATAATACATCGGCACATACCTGCCAGATTACTGTAACATACAAAGGCCGACAGACCAGTTATTTACTTCCTGTCGTTACTCCAAAAACAAGTGATATTACAAGTCTCCAGATATCAGCAAAACCATCCAGACTTCCTATACAGAGGGAGATCTGTTCAATCCATCCGGTGTCAGCTTCTTTGCTACCATAGGCGGTCGCTATGCCTATATTTACAGCGGATATACTTATGATAAAACGCGTGCGCTGACTTCTTCTGATACAGAAGTTACTTTGACTATTTTGGTGCAAAAGTAACACAGAAGATTTCTGTTGCAGCAAATACACCAACAAAACTGAATATTCTTTCTTCGCCATCAAAGACTCAGTACACCATCGGAGATAAGCTGGATCTTTCGGGAATAAAGCTTCAGATTGTTTACAGCAATGGAACCCTTTCTCCAATAATTACTACTGATACTCTGGATACCTATGGAATTCATATAGCACTTGGCGCTGCTTCAAATGTTACTGCGATTGACAAAAGCATATTATGACTGCTTCGGACAGCGGAAGACTCTCTTCTGTTTTATGCTACAGATATATTACCAGGACAGTATGGAACTTGTAACTGCCAGTTTCCTCGACTCTCAGTCGTACTGGCTCCTCTGCAGATCACAGATACAGAGCTTCATCTGTGCACTGGAACCAAGAACACTCAATATGCTTATTCCGGCAACGTAACCGGCGGCAGTGGCAAGTACAAGACAACCGTTGTCAGCGAGAATCTTCCGTCCGGACTGAGCCGAAATAATATACCTGACAGTTCCAGTTACTCTTATTTCTATTACTCAGGAACAGTTACTGCTCCTGTCGGCACTTACGAGTCACTGTACACCGTTCAGGATACTCAGACAAAAGCGACCTTATCGGTAAAAATTGTATTACATGTACTTGCTTCCAGTGAAGCAAAATTTTACAGTTTCGTACTGCGTGCCTCGGATAACCCGGAACTTAAACAGGATGTCATCGGAGAGATTGGAACGGACACGATCATTCTCCGGCTGCAAAAGGCACAAATGTAACTGCCCTGAAACCATCTATTGATTTTGGCTACAGTTACGGTACTTCCCTTCCGTCTGCCTTTTGGAGTGGAAACCCACATGATTTTACCAATCCGGTCATTTATACATTAACTGCACCGGACGGAGTTACAAAGAAATCCTACACCGCGCAAGTAGAATTCTATGATTCTGCTCAAGGAGTCACAACTCCGACTCCAAAGCCGACCAATACTCCGACTCCGAAGCCTACCAGTACTCCGACTCCGAAGCCTACCAGCACCCCGACTCCGAAGCCTACCAGTACTCCGACTCCGAAGCCTACCAGCACCCCGACTCCGAAGCCTACCAGTACCCCGACTCCGAAGCCTACCAGTACTCCAGTGCCAACAAATACTCCGGTTCCGACTAACACTCCGACTCCAAGACCAACAAATACTCCGGTTTCGAAGCCACAGCCTACCAGTACTCCAGCTCCAAGACCTTACCCAGTTGGAATGCCTGTCAAACATACAGCAAGTAATGGCATATATAAGGTAACCGGCACTCAAACTCTGGAGTATACAAAACCCGTAAATAAAAAATCGAGTGTTATTAATATTCCGGACCGCATTACACTCAATGGTCTGGATTACACTGTAACCTCTGTTGGAAGCAAAGCTTTCAAAAACAACAAATATCTGAAGAAGGTATCCATTGGAAATAACGTTGTTCAGATCAAAAATTATGCTTTCTATAAATGCCCTAAACTGTCTTCTGTAAAAGTTGGAAGATTCGTTCGGTTAATTGGAAAGCAATGTTTCTACGGATGTAAGAAATTAAGAACACTGAACATTCAGTCTCCAGGATTATCGCAGAAATACACTGGTTCAAATGCCTTTAAAGGAACACCTGCAAAATGAAAGTCTATGTTCCAAGAAAACAGGCCAAAAATTATAAAAAATTATTCCTGAAACGAGGGATGCGCAAAACTGTCACTTTCAAAGGCATTCGATAGGTAGTAAAAAGAAGGAGCAGTCCGAAAATATATTTCAGACAGCTCCTTTTTTTCTGACTTAAGAAGGGGAATTTCTGATATAAATACAGTGTAAGCGTCCAATAAGAGGGTGTATCGAAATTTCTGGCTGTTGCATGTAAACTATTGATTAGAGTTTTGGGAGTTGACTCTAAAAACTCTAAATCTAATCTAAGGAGCAGGCTTATGGATCTTTCT
>ENA-OQDD01000687-OQDD01000687.1-human-gut-metagenome-genome-assembly--contig:-NODE-687-length-12926-cov-1.643410_pt1 | contig 12926 bp, 14 predicted proteins | sample MGYA00242507_ERZ504598 | MGnify/ENA primary metagenome ERZ504598 (study PRJEB26092, sample SAMD00036318) | human gut metagenome | host: Homo sapiens | study: EMG produced TPA metagenomics assembly of... | reverse complement strand
GAGAGATACAAGAAGATATAAGAGAGATATAAGAGATATATAGGAGATTATATGATTAGACAAATTCTTGGTGAAGTATCAGTGCCGGTTGCAAACACCGAGGTACAGCAGGTTATTGAAAACCCGGGCATTGTAAAGACATATCTGGAGAAGTATATGCCATCGCTTATCAGCTTTCTCGTGCAGCTTGTTGTTGCGATAGTGATACTGCTTATAGGTATTAAGGTGATTAAATCAGTCGTAAAAATAATTAAAAAAGGATTTGATAAAAGCAGAATGGACGCTGCAGTGGCATCATTTCTAGCAAATGTTATTAAATACTTTTTGTATTTTATCCTTGTCATGGCACTGCTTTCGGGATTTGGAGTGGCGACCGGCTCTGTTATAGCGGTTCTTGGCTCTGCCGGACTTACTGTAGGTATGGCATTGCAGGGCAGTCTGTCGAATTTCGCAGGAGGCGTGCTTATTCTTTTGATGAAGCCGTTTAGCGTTGGCGATTACATAGTTGACGGTTCAAGTGGTACAGAGGGCACTGTAAAGGATATAAATCTGTTTTATACAAGGCTTTTGACAATAGATAACAAGATGGTTATGATACCAAACGGAAAGCTCGCTGATTCGTGCATCACAAATGTATCTATGATGGATAAGAGGATGCTTGATTTGAGAGTAACAGTATCCTACAGCACAGATTTAGCATTTGCAAAGAGTGTGCTGGAATCTGTTGTTACATCAGCAGATACGATGCTTCGCGATGAGCCGAGCAATGTGTTTGTGAGTGAGCTTCAGGATTCGGCAATAGAGCTCGGTGCGAGAATCTGGGTGAAGAACGAGGATTACTGGAACACAAAATGGCAGCTTACAGAAGAAATTAAAACAGCATTTGATAAAAATAACATCGAAATTCCGTTTCCACAGATGGATGTTAATATTCAAAAGAGGAGCATAGACTCTGACTTTTAAAGCCGGATGTTACAGAATATTACTTTAACAGATTTTTTGTGGTAAATATACTTATAATTTAACTATAATATGTAAAAATGTGGTATACTATCATCATCGCATTTTAGGAGGAATAATTGATGACAATTCACGATTTGGCTGAATACGAGATTTAGATGAGCACAGAGTGGAGGATGTCCAGTCGGACGGATTCATTCTGAGACACAAAAAAAGTGGTGCAAGGATTGCCATTTTATCAAATAATGATGATAACAAGGTCTTTTATATAGCTTCAGGACTCCGCCGGAGGATGAGACGGGTGTACCGCATATTATTGAGCATACCACACTCTGTGGTTCAAAGAAGTTCCCTGTAAAGGATCCCTTCATCGAGCTGGCAAAGGGCTCGCTCAATACATTTTTAAATGCTATGACATACCCAGACAAGACAGTTTATCCTATCGCAAGCTGCAACGACCAGGATTTTAAGAATCTCATGGATGTGTATCTGGATGCAGTGTTTAATCCGAATATCACAAAGTACGAGGAAATATTCAAGCAGGAGGGCTGGCACTATGAGCTTACAGGCAAGGATGACGAGCTTAAGATAAACGGAGTGGTGTACAATGAGATGAAGGAGCATACTCATCGCCGGATGAGGTGCTTTCAAGCCAGATTTACCGCTCGCTTTTCCCTGACAATACCTACAGCAAGGATTCTGGTGGTAATCCGGAGTATATTCCTAAGCTTACGTATGAAGCATATCTGGACTTCTATCACAAGTATTATCATCCATCCAATTCATACATTTATCTGTATGGTGATATGGATGTTGTCGAGAGACTTGAGTGGCTGGATAAGGAATATCTGAGCCTGTATGATTATAAAAAAGTTAATTCAGAAATTAATAAACAGCCTGCATTTGATAAAATAAAGAATGTTGAGGCGCAGTATTCAATTACCATGGATGATTCACAGGAGAATAAGACTTATCTATCTTATAACCGTGTGGTAGGGGATACGCTTGATGAGATGCTCTATCAGGCATTTGATGTGCTTGACTATGCACTTGTCAGCTCACCGGGAGCACCGGTTAAGCAGGCATTGATAGATGCGGGAATCGGTGATGATGTGTATGGCTCATATGATGCGGGCATTCTGCAGCCGGTATTCTCGTTTGTGGCAAAGAATGCCAATGCATCTCAGGCAGATGAGTTTGAAAGTATTATAGAAAACACTCTTAAAGAAGTTGTTAAAACAGGAATTAATAAAGAAGCAATTGCTTGCGGGAATCAACAGCAGCGAGTTCAAATTCAGGGAGGCTGACTTCGGACAGTTTCCTAAGGGACTTCTTTTTGGATTAAACTGTTTAGACAGCTGGCTGTTTGATGATATGAAGCCTTTTATACATCTGGAGTGTCTTGGTACCTTTGCTAAGCTTCGAAAGGCTGTAGATACTGATTATTTTGAAAAACTTATACAGGAGTATCTGCTCGACAATACCCATGGTTCATCTGTCACAGTAAAGCCGAAGCGTGGACTTGGCAATGAGAGGGAGGAGGCTTTGGCAAAGGAGCTTTCCGATTACAAGGCATCTCTTTCAGATGAAGAGATTAAAAAGCTGATTGAGGATACAGAGCATTTAAAGAAATACCAGGAGGAACCTTCGTCGGATGAGGACCTGCGCAAGCTTCCAATGCTTACAAGAGCAGATATGAAAAAGAATGCTATGCCTTTTTCAAACATTGAGGATGAGCTTTTGGATGTAAAGGTTGTGCGTCATGACATAGAGTCAAACGGCATTGATTATATATCATTTTTATTTGATGCAGGTGATTTTGCCCAGAGTGAGCTTGGCTATCTTGGCTTCTTCACAAACGCACTCGGGCTTGTGAGCACCGAAAAGTACAGCTATACCGATTTAGCCAATGCCACCAACATATATACCGGCGGAATCAGCACAGGTACTGCAAGTCACCCGGATATTAAGGATAGAAATAATTTCGTGTTTAAATTTGAGGTGAAGCTTAAAGTGTTGGAGAAAAACATCGACAAGGCACTTGAGCTTATGGAGCAGATGCTTCTTACATCGGATTTTACAGATACAAAGAGACTGGGTGAGCTTGTAGCGCAGATTAAGGCAAGGCTTCAGGCTAACCTTAGCAGTTCCGGTCATCTGGTTGCAGCTATGCGAAGCATGTCGAGCTTCTCGCGCTATGCGCTTTATCAGGACGAGCTAAAGGGAATTGCTTTTTACCGCTCTATATGCCACATAGAAAAGGAACTTTCAGAGTCACCAAAGAGTGTGTCAGATAAGCTTGCTGCAATAGCCAAAAAGCTGTTTGCAAGAAACAGAATGCTTATCAGCTTTACCGGAAATAACGAGGCTTACGGCAATGCAAAGCCTTCGTTGGAAAAAGTTATAGCTGGATTTGATAAAATGAGTGCTATAGGCAATCAGGCAGAGGTTCATTTTAATACAGCAAAGGAAGCATTTATTGATGCATCCCAGATACAGTATGTGGCAAAAACAGGTGATTTCATCTGCGAGGGCTATGAATACACCGGGGCACTTAGACTGCTGCGTATCATCTTAAGCTATGATTATCTCTGGATAAATGTCAGGGTAAAGGGCGGTGCTTACGGCTGCATGAATACCTTCCTTAGAAGTGGAGAGAGCTACTTTGTCTCATATAGAGACCCTAACCTTTCAGACACACTTGATGTCTATGACAGGATACCTGAGTATATAAAGAGCTTTTCACCTGACGAGAGGGATATGACCAAGTATATTATCGGTACCTTCAGTGCACTTGATACGCCTATGAATCCGGAAGCAAAGGGTAGCAGATCACTGTCGGCATATCTCGAGGGTATTACTTATGAGCAGATTCAAAAGGAGAGAAATGAGATACTAAATGCACAGCCAGAGGATATCAGAAGGCTTGCAGACCTTGTAGAGGCAGTGCTTAAGAAGGACAGTATATGTGTCATCGGCAATGAAAATATGATTAAAGAGTCGGCAGGCTCTTTGAGAATGTTGAAAAGCTATATGATTAAAGGGTCACAATGTATCATCGATGCATGCTTGCATGCAATTCGATGTATACCTTTTGACCCTCATATCCTTATAAATACAGATTCACATAGGAGGAAAAATGATACAGAATTTCAAATCGGGTTTTGTTACAATAATCGGTAGACCAAACGTGGGCAAGTCAACACTGATGAACAGGCTTATCGGTCAGAAAATTGCCATCACATCAAACAAGCCTCAGACCACAAGAAACCGCATCCAGACAGTATACACGGATATGGAAAAGGGACAGATAGTGTTCCTTGATACTCCGGCATACACAAGGCCAAAAACAAGCTGGGCGAGTATATGGTCAATGTGGCGGAAAAGACATTGAATGAGGTGGATGTTGTGCTGTGGCTTGTAGAACCGACCAACTTTATCGGGGCGGGAGAGCAGCATATCATAGAGCAGCTTAAAAAGGTTAATACACCTGTTATATTGATTATCAACAAGGTAGATACAGTGGAAAAGGAAAAGGTGCTTGAGTATATAGACACCTACCGCAAGGTATACGACTTTGCAGAGATTATTCCTACGTCAGCCTTAAGAGGACAGAATACGGATGATGTTATTAATTCTATATTTAAGTATTTGCCTTATGGGCCACAGTTCTATGATGAGGATACCATCACAGATCAGCCGGAGCGTGCAATCTGTGCTGAGATTATCAGGGAAAAAGCGCTCCATGCTCTAAATGACGAGGTGCCGCATGGCATTGCAGTAGGAATTGACCGCATGAAGACAAGAAAGACAAAGAGTGGTTCTATTATAGATATGGATGCCACAATTGTATGCGAGCGAGACTCCCATAAGGGAATCATTATAGGAAAGCAGGGCAGCATGCTTAAAAAAATCGGCACCAATGCGCGCTATGAGATGGAAAGACTGCTTGACTGTAAGGTGAATCTGAAGCTATGGGTCAAGGTAAAGAAGGATTGGAGAGACAGCGACTTCCTCATCAAGAACTTTGGATACAAAGAGGAAGAATAGTATTTTGAAAGTAAGATTAAGATGTCACAGAGTGTAGTGTTGACCGGTATGGTGCTTTCAGCCATGCCGGTAGGGGATTTTGACAAAAGAATAACGATTCTCACAAAGGAACGAGGGAAAATCACAGCCTTTGCAAGGGGCGCAAGACGTCCAAACAGTCAGCTTATGGCAGGAAGCAATCCATTTTCGTTCGGTGAGTTTGAGCTGTTTGAGGGTAAAAGCGCATATTCTCTTTCAAAGGTCACAATCAGCAACTATTTCAGGGAGCTGACACAGGATTTGGAAGCAGTATACACCGGGTTTTACTTTCTGGAGTTCTGCGGATTTTTTTGTCAGGAGAACAATGACGAGAAGGATATGTTAAAGCTCCTTTATCAATCACTCCGGGCTCTTGAATCACCGGCATATAAAAATGAGCTGGTCAGGGCTGTTTTTGAGCTTAAGGCTATTACGATAAATGGCGAGGGTCCATCGCTGTTTTCGTGTATACACTGTCATTCAAGGGAAGGACTTAATGTCTTTTCGGCAAGGCGCGGAGGGGTGTTTTGTGACAACTGTGGCACGCAGGTGCAGGGCAGGCATATACTAAGCGATACACTCTATACCATGCAGTATATTGTTTCAGCTGATATCACGAAGCTGTACACATTTGCAGTGTCAGACGATGTGCTTGAGGAGCTGAGAAGCATAATGAAGGAATATCTTTCAATCTATGTGCATCATGATTTTAAATCAGCAGCTTTTCTGTGATAAATTAAAGCATGAAATTAAATCATGAAATAATTAATAGATACTATGCATGTCGTTGCCATTTAAAATATGATACTTGAAATCATATATACAAAAGGGTATAATATCATAGATTATATTTTAGGAGGCAGCTATGAATAAAAAGCTATCAATGCTGTTGCCTGTTATTGCGACATGCGGTTTGCTTGCCGGGTGCGGTACAGATTATTATACCAAGGACAGCACGGTGTTTGTTGCAAAAAACGGCAGTGTGGTATCTACAGATGTCGAGGACTTTGATACAGCTGCATACAAGCAGGATGACTTACAAAGCTATGTGGACAAGTCAATAGACGATTACAATAAGAAGAATGACGGTTCGGTCAAGCTCAAAAAGCTGACTGTCGAGAAAAAGAAGGCATCTCTTACCATGAGCTATGCGTCAACCGATGAATACTCTGATTTCAATGGGACAAAGCTTTTTTCAGGGACGATTGCGGAGGCTTTGGCAGCCGGATATGATTTCAAGACCGATTTCGCAGCGATAGATGATGGCAAGGCAAAGAAATGTGAATCATCTGAGTTTCTGGATGAAACCGGCTACAAGGTCGTTGTTTACGAAGGCAGCTCAAATTTGCACGTGAAAGGGAAAATATTATATGCATCTGTCGACAAAGTAAAGCTTGTAGATGACAAAACAGTTGCGATTGGTGACAAGTACAGCCTGCTTGCATCACAAAACACAGGGACAGAGAGTGTCACAGAGAGCACAGAAGCAGTAAAGGCCGATGCGACGGAAGGAACGGAAAACGGAGCGGATGGTAGTGTCAGTGATGATGATATATTAAACTCGGTCAAGCAAGACAACGAGGTCACATTTGACTTTGACAGTGAGGAGGACAATTCGGTGCCAGTGTCATATATCACATATGTTATATATAAGTAGATTAGGACGTGAATTGTTATTTAATTAAGAATACAAGTAACTATTCAGTATATCTGATTCTAATGCGCCTGCGGCTCGCAGCTGTGAAGGTACTGAACAGTTACGAATACAAATAAATCATAAGTAAGATAGAGAGGAAACAAGAATTATGGAAAAGACCATGGACAAAATCGTACAGGTAGCAAAAGCAAGAGGATTTGTATATCCGGGCTCAGAAATTTACGGAGGTCTTGCAAATACATGGGATTATGGAAACCTGGGCGTAGAGCTTAAAAACAACGTAAAAAGAGCATGGTGGAAGAAATTTATCCAGGAGAATCCTTATAACGTAGGTGTAGACTGTGCCATCCTCATGAATCCTCAGACATGGGTTGCATCAGGACATCTCGGTGGCTTCTCAGATCCGCTTATGGATTGTAAGGAGTGCCACGAGCGATTCAGAGCAGATAAAATCATCGAGGATTTTGCGCAGGACAATGGTATTGAGCTTGAGACATCAGTTGATGGCTGGACAAACGAGCAGATGGTAGATTTCATCAAGGAGCACAATGTTCCATGTCCATCATGCGGCAAGCACAATTTCACAGATATCAGACAGTTCAACCTTATGTTCAAGACCTTCCAGGGTGTTACAGAGGATGCTAAGAACACAGTATATCTTCGTCCGGAGACCGCACAGGGTATCTTTGTAACTTTAAAATGTACAGCGTACATCCCGTAAAAGATTCCGTTCGGTATCGGACAGGTTGGTAAGTCATTCCGTAACGAGATTACACCTGGTAACTTCACCTTCAGAACACGTGAGTTCGAGCAGATGGAGCTGGAGTTCTTCTGCGAGCCTGGAACAGATCTTGAGTGGTTTCAGTACTGGAGAGGCTTCTGCCGTGACTGGCTCATTTCCCTTGGAATCAAGGAAGAGGAGATGAGACTGCGTGACCATGATCCTGCAGAGTTGGCCTTCTACTCAAAGGGAACTACAGATATCGAGTTCTTATTCCCATTCGGATGGGGCGAGCTTTGGGGCATTGCTGATCGTACAGATTATGACCTCGGACGTCATCAGGAAGTTTCAGGACAGGATCTTACATACTTTGATGATCAGAAGAATGAGAAATATCTGCCATACGTTATCGAGCCATCACTCGGTGCTGACCGTGTAGTACTCGCTTTCCTTTGTGCAGCTTATGATGAAGAGGATATCGGTACACCGGAGAAACCGGATGTAAGAACAGTATTCCATTTCCATCCTGCACTTGCACCTGTAAAGATTGGAGTACTTCCGCTGTCAAAGAAGCTCAATGAGAGTGCTGAAAAAGTATTTGCACAGCTTTCAAAGACATACAACTGTGAGTATGATGACAGAGGAACAATCGGAAAGAGATATCGTCGTCAGGATGAAATCGGAACACCATTCTGCGTGACATATGATTTCGATTCAGAGGAAGACCATTGCGTAACAGTACGTGACCGTGACACAATGGAGCAGGAGCGTATTGCAATTGATGAGCTTGATGCTTATTTTGCAAAGAAATTTGAGTTTTAGAGTTAAAAATTAAGCAGAAGTGAACTACTGGAAATGCTTTTAGGTGGAGCCAATGGAGCAGGAGCAGTTAGGTCTGTCCGTGTTCAAAAAAATAGTATGAAACATAAGGGAAAAGATAATAAAAATTAGTTGATATTTGCTGAAATTATGGTATTATTAATGTGTGCGCTTGTATGAGTGCACACATTAATCAAGTATATGGATGGTTTTTTTTACCATACCAGAAATAAAATTTAGGAGGAATTGCAAAATGGCAAACAAGTGGGTATATACCTTCAAAGAGGGTAACATGACCATGCGTAATCTTCTCGGTGGTAAGGGTGCTAACCTCGCTGAGATGACAGAGATTGGACTTCCTGTACCACAGGGCTTCACAATCACTACTGAGGCTTGTACACAGTACTACGAGGATGGACGTAAGATCAATGATGAGATTATGGCTCAGACTATGGAAGGTGTAAAATGGATGGAAGAGGTTAACGGAAAGAAATTCGGTGACCTTAAGAATCCTCTTCTCGTATCTGTTCGTTCAGGTGCCAGAGCTTCAATGCCGGGTATGATGGATACAATCCTTAACCTTGGTCTTAATGATGATGTTGTTGCAGCTATGATCGCTGGTAACCCAGATCCAGCATTCGAGCGTTTCGTATATGATTCATACAGACGTTTCATCCAGATGTTCTCAGACGTTGTTATGGAAGTAGGAAAGAAATACTTCGAGCAGCTCATCGACAAGATGAAAGAGGACAGAGGTGTTAAATTTGACGTAGACCTTACAGCAGCTGACCTTAAAGAGTTAGCAGAGCAGTTCAAGGCTGAGTACAAGAATCAGTTAGGAACAGACTTCCCTTCAGATCCTGTAGAGCAGTTAAAGCTTGCTATCGAGGCTGTATTCCGTTCATGGGACAACCCACGTGCAAATGTTTATAGAAGAGATAACGATATCCCTTATTCATGGGGAACAGCTGTTAACGTAATGCCTATGGTATTCGGTAACTTAAATAACGAGTCAGGTACAGGTGTTGCATTCACACGTGATCCTGCAACTGGTGAGAACAAGCTTATGGGTGAGTTCCTTATCAATGCACAGGGTGAGGACGTTGTTGCCGGTGTTCGTACTCCAATGCCAATCGCTCAGATGGAGCAGGAGTTCCCAGAGGCATACGCTGAGTTCCTTAAGGTTTGTGAGACTCTTGAGAATCACTACCATGATATGCAGGATATGGAGTTCACAGTTGAGAACAAGAAGCTCTATATGCTTCAGTGCCGTAATGGTAAGAGAACAGCTCCAGCTGCTCTTAAGATCGCTTGCGATTAGTAGATGAGGGACATAAGACACCAGCTGAGGCTGTTGCAATGATCGACCCTCGTAACCTTGATACATTATTACATCCACAGTTCGATGCTGCTGCACTTAAGGCTGCAACTCCACTTGGAAAGGGTCTTGGAGCATCTCCGGGAGCTGCTTGTGGTAAGGTTGTATTCACAGCTGACGATGCTGAGGCATGGGCTGAAAGAGGAGAGAAAGTCGTACTTGTACGTCTTGAGACATCTCCAGAGGATATCACAGGAATGAAGCTGCTCAGGGTATCCTTACAGTTCGTGGTGGTATGACATCTCACGCAGCCGTAGTTGCACGTGGTATGGGAACATGCTGTGTATCTGGTTGTGGTGATATCAATATGGACGAGGAGAACAAGAAGTTCACACTTGCAGGACAGACATTCACAGAGGGATCTGAGATTTCTATCGATGGTACAACAGGTAACATCTACGCTGGAATCATCCCAACAGTTGATGCTTCAATCGCTGGTGAGTTCGGACGTGTTATGGCATGGCTGATGAGTTCAGAAGACTTAAGGTTCGTACAAATGCAGATACTCCTGCAGATGCTAAGAAGGCTCGTGAGCTTGGTGCAGAGGGAATCGGACTTTGCCGTACAGAGCATATGTTCTTCGATCCAGAGAGAATCGCTGCATTCCGTGAGATGATCTGCTCTGATACAGTAGAGGAGAGAGAGACAGCTCTTAACAAGATTCTTCCATATCAGCAGGGAGATTTCGAGAAATTATACGAGGCTCTTGAGGGATGCCCAGTAACAATCCGTTTCCTTGATCCACCTCTTCATGAGTTCGTTCCTACAGAGGAGGCTGACATTGAGAAGCTTGCAAAGGCTAAGAATAAGTCAGTAGAGGAAATCAAAGCTATCTGTGAGTCACTCCATGAGTTCAACCAATGATGGGTCATAGAGGATGCCGTCTTGCAGTTACATATCCTGAGATTGCTAAGATGCAGACAAAGGCTGTTATCCGTGCAGCTATCAATGTAAAGAAAGCTCATCCAGACTGGGATATCGAGCCTGAGATCATGATCCCATTAGTATGTGAGATCAAAGAGCTTAAGTTCGTTAAGAAGGTTGTAGTTGAGACAGCTGACGCTGAGATCGCTGCTGCAAATGCTGACATCAAGTACCATGTTGGTACAATGATCGAGATCCCAAGAGCTGCTCTTACAGCTGATGAGATCGCTACAGAGGCTGATTTCTTCTGCTTCGGTACAAACGACCTTACACAGATGACATTCGGATTCTCTCGTGATGATGCAGGTAAGTTCCTTAACGCTTACTATGACAACAAGATTTTCGAGAACGATCCATTTGCTAAGCTTGACCAGACAGGTGTTGGTAAATTAATGGAGACAGCTATTAAGCTTGGAAAGCCAGTTAATCCTAACCTTCACGTTGGTATCTGTGGAGAGCACGGTGGAGATCCTTCATCAGTTGAGTTCTGCCACAAGATTGGACTTGACTATGTTTCATGTTCACCATTCCGTGTACCAATCGCTCGTCTTGCTGCAGCACAGGCTGCTATCGCAGAGCAGGCAAAATAGACAAAGGTTCTAATTTAAAAGTCTATATATAAGATTTTGAAAGGGAAAGTATTTAATACTTTCCCTTTTTTTGACTGCCATCATGTATTTCACACCATAAAAACTACATTTCGCGCCGAGAGTATAGATTTTAGGCACTATATGTTGTATAATTGGTACTAGAAATACAAGTATATGTGATATGAATAGAGGACGAAGCACAGCTACAATGTATATATGAGCCGCCAGATATATAATGAGGGTACATTTCTCAACATTTTCATCGGTCTGCATTACCTTTTCAAGAGTGAGCTGGATGAGACGGAGCGTTTCTTCAATGGATGAGGTCATTTTTTTCGGTTTCATTTTTAACCATCTCAAATTCATCTCTGAATGAAGTCAGGATGTTTTCGACCTCTGTAGAAAGCTCTGACATGGTTTTTGCTGTCTGGGCAAGACCTTCTGTCTGTCAATCCGCTATACTAAAATTAACTATATACTTACAGGAGGGCATAAAGCATGAACATACTTCTGATTAACGGAAGTCCAAAAGGCAAACGAAGCAATTCGTTAAGGCTTGCAAACAGCTTTATAGAAGGCTTCAAAGAAGGATATAAGAGCAAAAATGAAGCTATATCTATTGATGAAATGCATGTAGCCTCAATGAATGTAGGAGCGTGTAAGGGCTGCTTTGCATGCTGGCAGAAGACACCGGGGGTGTGCTGCATAAATGACGATATGCAGACTGTTATTGGGAAAATGCTTGAAGCGGATGTTGTTGTGTGGTCGTTTCCTCTGTACTATTTAGTGTGCCGGGAATACTAAAGAACGTAATTGACAGGCAGCTTCCCATGAGCCTGCCGTTTATGAGTACAAAGGATGACGGATACGGAAGCGGCAGCCATGATTGCAGATACGACATGGAAGGCAAAAGGCATGTGCTAATCTCTACCTGTGGCTTTTATTCTGCAGAGGGAAATTATGACAGTGTACTTCGGATGTTTGACCATTTCCTTGGAAAAGGGCATTATACAACCATATTTTGTGGTCAGGGGGAGCTGTTTCGTGTAAAAGAGCTGTCAAAGAGGACTGACGAATATCTGGCTACGGTAAAAAGTGCCGGGGCAGAATATGCCATCACAGGAAAAATATCTGAAAAAACAGAAGCGGCGCTCCATACTCTTTTATATCCAAGGGAGGTATTTGAAGTATGGCGGATGCCAGCTGGGGAATCAGCAGGACAAAAGGACAAAAGGAAGCGGATGACCTTGTTTTCACCAGACAGATGGCTGCATTATACAATAAGGATACCTATGACGGAAAGGAACGCGTGCTTGAGATATGCTATACCGATTTGAAGCATACATACCAAATAAAGCTTGATGATAAAGGTAGTGAGGTGCTTACTGACCAAAGCCTTGCCGCGACTACACGCATAGATACGCCTTTTACGGTATGGTCGGCTATTTCCCGAGGCGAGATAGGTGGCGCAGAGGCATTGGGAAAGCAGATGTATACGGTGACAGGTGATTTTTCCTTGATGGTAAACTGGGATAAATTTTTTGGAAGTACATCGGCAGTCAAAGAGACAGAAAAAACATCACAAGGTGTGGAGGTGCAGAAAAATCCATCCATGATGACAATGCTCATACCATGGATTACGTTTTGGATAGCAGTTTCTGTCAATACTGAAAAGGGTTCTGTGATTGCTCTTTTGGTGGCATCCGCTATACCTTTTATTATGAGAAAACATAAATTTGTAATATGGGATCAGCTCTCAATTGTTGCTGTTGCTACACTTTCTGCGATTGCAAGCCTGACAGGAGCAGG
>ENA-OQDD01000686-OQDD01000686.1-human-gut-metagenome-genome-assembly--contig:-NODE-686-length-12946-cov-2.667759_pt1 | contig 12946 bp, 21 predicted proteins | sample MGYA00242507_ERZ504598 | MGnify/ENA primary metagenome ERZ504598 (study PRJEB26092, sample SAMD00036318) | human gut metagenome | host: Homo sapiens | study: EMG produced TPA metagenomics assembly of... | reverse complement strand
CTTGGGGCGTGTGTGGTCGTTTGCCGAAGCCTGTTGCCCTGAAGGATTTCGCTCAGCGAGTATTCGACGAAGTGTCCGATCATGGCATGACCAGCGCGCTCGGCATCCAGGTATGCGGCGATTCGGACACTTTTGTTCAGTATGTGGCCATTCTGCCTGGCTCTGGGGACTCCCTGTTCAACGAGGTACGTGCCACCGGTGCGGACGTGTACGTAACCAGCGATTTGCGTCACCACCCGGTGACCGACGCCATCGAACAAGCCCGGTATGAAGCCCGTATGAGGTCCCAAGGCATCATGCTCGGCCATGGAATGGCGGGGGAGAGCCATGTGCGTCCCTGCTTCATCAACACCCCTCATGCCGCCATCGAATCCATGTGGTTCAACTACGCGATCGATGACGTGCCAGCCGCCATCGAACAAGCGACCGGAGCAAGGCCTGAAGTCGAGTGGTTCCACGACACGACCGATCCATGGAGCTGTCCATTACCGCGCATCGAGATTAAGACGCTATAGTAACGTGGCAAAAACGTTTTTTCCGAGGAGATGACATGTTTGGCGGAAGCAAGCAGGAACAACTGGAGCATCGGCTCGACCATAAGCTGAACGCCTCCTCGGACGGCATCGACATGGACGTGCCCGCCAAAGTGATCAGTAGCGAAACCGTTTATACCGGGCGTATCTTCCATGTGGACGACATGCGCATCGCTCTGACCGACAAGCAGGGCAAGGAACACGAGATCGGCCGCCAGGTGCTGCGTCACGCCCCTGTGTGGTCATGCTCGTGCACGACATGTCCACCGACCGCTACCTCATCGAACGCGAATACCGCGCCGGATCGGACATGTTCGCCTACGGGCTTCCCGCCGGACTGATGGACGAGGGCGAGGACATCATGGACGCGGCCCTGAGGGAACTGGCCGAGGAAACCGGCGTGGTGCCGGACCGTGACACCATGGGCGTTGACTTCGTAGGTGATTTCTACTCGTCCGAAGGCATGACCGACGAACTGGCCACATCATGGTGTTGCATTTGGGCCCGTTCAGGCGGGAGCAGCGCCATTTCGATGCGGACGAGCATGTGGAATCCGCGTGGATTCCGTGGAGCGACCTTGCCGCCACGCGCATCACCTCATCCAATTCGATGATCGCCATCCAGCATGAGGCGTTACGCAGACTCATCGCCAGGAACTCCGACAAAGATAAGCCGTCGCTGTTCTCCTGACGTTCAACTCCCCGGCACATCACTGACACAAAAAAAGTGGGATACTGAAAACTATGCAGATCAGACCTGGATCAATGTATCCGCTGGGCGCCAGCTATGACGGCGCCGGTGTGAACTTCGCGCTGTACTCACAGGTTGCGCAGAAAGTCGAACTATGCCTGTTCGACGAGCACGATGTGGAAACACGCATCGAAATGACCGAACGGAACTCGTACGTATGGCATAACTACATTCCCAGCCTCCATCCTGGCCAGCGTTACGGCTACCGCGTCTACGGTCCCTATGACCCGGTGCACGGCCTCAGATGCAACCCCAACAAACTGCTGCTTGACCCGTATGCCAAGGCCATTGAAGGTAATATCGACGGCGACGAAAGCCTGTTCTCATACTGGTTCAAGAGCCCGGACGACAACTCGGCGATGAACGACCTTGACTCGGCCGCCCACACCATGAAGTCGGCCGTCATCAACCCCTACTTCGATTGGGGCAACGACCAGCATCCGTACATCTCGTACCACGATTCGGTGATCTACGAGGCGCACGTGCGCGGCATGACCAACCTCAACATGGACGTGCCGCCGGACATCCGCGGCACCTACGCCGGCCTGGCCTATCCGAGCGTCATCGAATACCTGAAGAAGCTCGGCATCACCGCCATCGAACTCATGCCGATCCACCAGTTCGTCAACGACTCCTTCCTGCAGGAGAAGGGCCTGTCGAACTACTGGGGCTACAACACCATCGGCTTCTTCGCGCCGCACAACGCCTACTCCTCCTCCGGAGAGCGCGGCGAGCAGGTCAACGAATTCAAGTCCATGGTCAAGGCCTACCATCACGCCGGCATGGAGGTCATCCTCGACGTGGTGTACAACCACACCGCCGAAGGCAACCATATGGGCCCCACCCTGAGCTTCAAGGGCATCGACAACGCCTCCTACTACCGACTGGTGGAAGGCGACCAGCAGCACTACTTCGACACCACCGGCACTGGCAACTCGCTGCTCATGCGCTCGCCGCACGCGCTGCAGTTGATTACCGATTCGCTGCGCTACTGGGTTACTGAAATGCACGTCGACGGCTTCCGCTTCGATCTGGCCGCCACGCTGGCACGCCAGTTCCAGGAGGTCGACAAGCTGTCCGCGTTCTTCGACATCGTGGAGCAGGACCCGATCATCTCGCGCGTCAAGCTCATCGCCGAACCGTGGGATCTGGCTCCGGCGGCTATCAGGTGGGCGGCTTCCCGTCCAGCTGGTCCGAATGGAATGGCCGCTACCGCGACACCGTGCGCGACTTCTGGCGCTCGCAGCCTCCACGTTGCCCGAATTCGCCTCGCGCTTGATGGGCAGCTCCGACCTGTATCAGGTCAACGGCCGCCGACCGGTGGCGTCCGTGAACTTCATCACCGCGCATGATGGTTTCACAATGAACGACCTGGTCAGCTACAACGAAAAGCACAACGAAGCCAATGGCGAGGGCAATCGCGACGGCGAGAGCAACAATCGCTCTTGGAATTGCGGCGTTGAAGGCCCGACCAATATTCCGGACGTCAACGACTTGCGTCAGCGTCAGATGCGCAACATGTTCGCCACGTTGCTGTTCAGCCAGGGTATCCCGATGATTTGCGGTGGCGACGAAGTGGCCCGCACCCAGCAGGGCAACAACAACGCCTACTGTCAGGACAACGAGATCTCCTGGACCAACTGGCATCTTGACAAAGGACGCAAGGAACTGCTCGCCTTCGTTTCCAAACTCATTCATCTGCGTTTGGATCATCCGGTGTTGCACCGCCGTCGCTTCTTCACCGGCCGTGAGCCCGGCGACGATTCGAACACGATTCCGCAGGTCGAATGGTTCGACCACACCGGCTCGATCATGGATATGGACGACTGGCAGAACACGCATGCGTTCTCCATGATGATCTATCTGAACGGTTCGGATATTCCGGAGGTCGACTGGTACGGCAACCGGATGGTCGACAATGACTTCATCCTGATCTTCAACGCGCATTACGAGCCGATTATGTTCACCCTGCCGGATGAGCGATACGGCCGCAAATGGCAGCTGGTCGTGGATACGCACAACCCGAATGAGCCGGCGCTGAGCTATGAGGCGGGCTTCATGATCACCGCCCAGTCCCGCAGCTTCCTCATGCTCATGAGCGCCAAAAAGCCCAAGAAGCCCATGGCCTATAACCAGACCGAATTTAAGCTCCCTCTGACGAGGGAGCTCCCGGTGTAGCCGGGTGAGGGAGAGACCGCAGCAAAGCCGCGAACTCCTACTCGCGCCCCTTACGCTCCTCCACGAGCCGAGCATCCCCGAACGCAAGTAGATGCTCGCCGGCAAGCGGGCGCGGCTGGTCGAGCAGCTCGCGGAAATCCAGGATTCCATCGACTTCGTCGACGCCAAACAGCGCTTCTACGACGACGTCCTGTCTGGCGCAACCCCATACGTAAGCGTGCTCATCCCATCCGCGGCGCTCGCAAAGGAGTCAGAGGAACCGGGAGAATTGAAGGGGGTGGAGAGGAAATAGGTTCGACCGAGCCGTTTCTTCCTCCGGGATACAAGCGCGAACAACGGTTTGTTGTACCCGCGCTTGGCGAACGGGACATGCCCTTAGACTGGAATCAGCAAGCGCACAGCGAGACGCGCGAATCGTTTTCCGATGTCGGGAGGTAGTCATGTCAATCGGTCAGGTTATCAAAGTCGTGCGCGAGGAGCGAGGTCTTACGCAGTCGCAGTTCGCGCACGAGCTGTTCGTCACCCAACAGGCGCTTTCCCGCTGGGAGAAGGGAACGGCAGAGCCGAGCATCGACATGATTCGGCTGATCAGCACCCGTTTTGAGGTGCCGATGGCGAGGCTTATGGAAATGCCGGACAATGGTTTTTGCCAAAGTTGTGCCATGCCGTTTTACTGCCCGGAAGATCACGGCACCGAACCGGATGGAACGCGAAACGGAGATTATTGCAACTACTGCTATGAAGACGGCGTTTTTCTTCAGGACTATGCCAATAGCGATGAATTGGTCGCCGCATGCGCGCCGATGATGGCGGAATCCTGCCATATCAGCGTCGAACAGGCCGAGGACTGCATGTCGGCGCTGTTGCCAAACCTCAAGCGGTGGCGGCGCCAGGATGAGATCGATGCGGTGGCGGAGGGGAAATGAGCGATGGCATTCGACTATAAAAAGGAATATAAGGACCTGTATCAGCCGAAGAGGATGCCCGCCATCGTCACGGTGCCGGCGATGCGGTTCGTCGCGGTGGACGGTGTAGGAGATCCGAACGAAGAAGGCGGCGACTACGCCAAGGCGATGCAACTGCTGTACGGCATTTCGTTCACCATCAAAATGAACAAGAAGTCAAATAATCCGGACGAGCACATTGACGGGTACTTCGACTACACCGTGCCTCCGCTGGAGGGCTTATGGAGCATGGAGAAGGGTGTGCCCGGCGTCGATTACACGCGTAAAACCGACTTCTATTGGACTTCGATGATTCGTCTGCCGGAATTCGTGACCGATGAGGTCTTTGCGTGGGCCAAGGCATCGTTTGCCTCCAAGCATCCCGAAGTCGACATCAATCGTGCATATCTCTTCGACTTCGATGAAGGCGTGGTCGCGCAGGTCATGCACAAAGGCCCGTACGACGACGAGCCCGCAACCGTGACGATTCTGGACGGCTACGCGCGTTCGCAAGGCTACGGGCTCGACTTCTCCGACGCCCGCCGCCATCACGAGATCTACCTATCCGACCCGCGCCGAGCCAAACCGGAAAATCTCAAAACCATCATCGTCATCCGGTAGTGAAGGTGGGTTGACTTTCGGCGAACTGCTCGAAGCGCTCACCGCGCAGTAGCGTGAACAATCTGCCGGAATCCTTACCGGGGTCAAAGAGCGCTACCAAGAACTCGATAAGCAAAATAACTAGAAGCACGGGTTCCTCTCGGAGAGATTCTGCCCGAGCGACCTTATAAATCCTTGCGCGGGTCACCTTTCCCTGTGCAGGAAGCATCCAGGCTCATGTGCATTGATGACGCCGATGGATTGCAGATAGGCGTAGACGATGGTGGTGCCGATGAATCGCATGCCGTACGTCTTGAGATCCACTGCGATGGCGTCGGACAGAGGGGATGTAGTCATGCCTGTCTCGTAGATGACGTGACGGCCGGTGAACCGCCAAATATAGTCGTCGAAACTGCCGTACGACGTCTGGATATCCCGGAATGCGTTGGCATTACCGACCGTCGCGACGATTTTGCGACGGTTGCGGATGATGCCGGATCGTTCATGAGTTCGGCGATCTTGTTCTCGTCATAGCGCCGGATCCGTTCGATGTCGAACCCATCGAACGCCTGACGGAAACGCTTGCGTTTGTTCAGTATCGTCTCCCATGACAGTCCGGCTTGGAAGGTCTCGAGCACCAGCATCTCAAAGAGGTGGTGGTCATCATGCGACGGAACCGCCCATTCGGCATCGTGATAGGCAACATAGACGGGATTGCTGAGATTGCACCAGCCGCAGCGTGGTCTTATATCGTCCATGTGCTCTCCCTATGGGTCGTTGGAGACGGTCGGTTCTAGATGTTGATTCGATGTGTGATCCAGTATAAACGGTGTGTTCGGATAGCGGTCTGGATGTGCGGATTGTCTGAACCATATTTGCCGGATTGCAGGTATAAAGGGGTTAGTTACTGCGGTTGCGGGTATTTCGGTACTAGTTAGGGGTGATTCTGGGCTGTAACTCGACACCTTTTACCTGCAACCCACTCCCGCCCACGGGATTGCACAATCGGTTGCAGGTATTTTGGTGTCATTTGAGATTGGGAAGCGGAAATCGATGTCGCATGGAATCGAACTGACTAGCAGGTGGGGTCCCAACATCACAAAAGTCCCTTATACCGCAAGGCCATATAGGTTCTACGGTCATCGGATAAAACCGGATAAATCGTTTAGCGGTCGGATAAAAGAAGAAGCCCAGAATCGTTGAGATTCCAGGCTTTTTTGTTTGTCGGGCTAGCGGGATTTGAACCCACGACATCCTGTTGTATTCGACCTGTTTTCGTCTTTCTCCATCAAATTCTGTAAGACCTAAAACGGTTGGAATTTCAACGTTTTGCGCCTATGTAGTTCATTCGTTGAGTTCGGTGATATATGTCGTTTTCAGAGGTCATCGGATAAAAATCGGATAAATTTACACCGTCTCGGACCGCGCCTACAACGTGAAAAATCGGCCCCGTCCGGCCGCAGTCAAGCTCTATGAGAGCCGTCTGCGGCCGGACGGGGCCGTAACATTCGGGGTTAAATTATTCTTTCAAACCCCATCCAGACGATTCGTCACTTGGATGTGGCGGTGAAGGTGACGTCGATGCTGTCGAGTTTGGCCGTGACGGCCTGCGCGACGATCTCGGCGATGTCGGCTGGGTTCGCGCCGAGGCTCTTGGCGAGCGTGTCCAGGGCGGTCTGCTGGGCCGCGACCAGGGCGGTCAGTTGCGCGAGGGCCTTCTCGTTGCGGTCGGCCCGCTCCCAGATGCCCTTGATCTCGTTGTACAAGTTGCCGCCGTAGCAGCCGCCCTGGCCCTTCGAGTCCGTCCAATTGTAGGTCGCCACCTTGCCCGCCGTCTGCGAAGCGACGTGCATGAACAGCTGGTTGAAGGGCGTGTCGCTGCCTTTGTAGCTGTAGGACCATACCTCGGCGGCGATTCGCTTCGCGTCGTCTGCGCTGATTGCCATGTCTTCTCCATTCATTTTCGCTTGAACTAATTGGGTGAATTGATCCCACGAGTAGCCGAACCGGCTGAAGTACGGGATGGGGTCCGTGTGGTCCGAACCGCCATAGACGCGGCTGAACCACTGGTGGGGGTGCATACGGTCGATGCCCCAGCCGCGCGCTTTGAGGCGTTGGGCGATCACATCGGCCGCGATGTCGATGCCGGTCCGGAATCGGCCGTGTTGGTGGCCTCGCAGATCTCGAGGCCTCGCAGGTCGCGTTGCCGTTGCCGACCTGCCAGCACAATCGGTCGTAGGGAACGCAGTGGATCGCCTCGCGCCAGTCGCTGACCAAATGCACCGCGTAGGCGTAGTTACGGGACCACAGGTCGCGGTGGTTGCGCGCAGTGGCGCCCGGATTCGCGGTCGAATGCACGGCGAACATCCAGGGCGAGAGGCCACCGTGGCCCCAGTTGACGATCTCCTCTTTGATGTCGACCATGGTCACTCGCCGGTGGGCATGGGCATCGATTCCGGCGCGGACGAAACCTCGGTGTCGGTGTCGGGATGGTCGGCGGTGTTGCCCGTGCGTTGGGCGAGCTTGATGCCGTCGACGACCTGTTGGCCCTGCACGGCGGCCTCGGTCACGTTGTTGTTATGCCACCAGCTGTAGATGCTGGCGATGACGGCGATGACGCCCGTGATGGCCGTGCTCACCCCCTCGCTGGTAAAGGGCAGCTGGCTGATGCCCGCGAGGGAGAGTCCGGTCTGCGCGAGGGTGAACATCTGCACGACGAGCAGCACGACCGCTTCGTGCGTTCGACCGTCATGCCCGGAATGGTGGCGTTGCCGGTCGCCTTGTGGTCGGCGACTCCTGTGTTGTTTGCCATGAATGACTCCTTTAATTGGTTGTTGTGGGTCTTGGTGCTATGGGCGCGTTTTGGATGTCGTTGTTGACCTGCGTGCCGTGCCCGTTGCCGCCCAAAGCGTGGTAGGCGTCGTAGACGCGTTGGGCGCGGAGTTTGAAATCGTTGTCCGCGACGCCGTGCTGGTCGTGCACCATGGTGTCCTGCTGCTGCTCCAGCTTGCACAACAGGAGCGTGCGCAGGGCCTCGTCCACGAGCTGGTCGTGCTCGCGGGCACGCTGTTGTTCGGCGGCTTCGGCCGCTTTCGCGGTTTTGAGCTGCTGCCACAGGATGCCGGCCGCCGTCGAGACGGCGGCGATGATGAGCCCGGCGACGACGCTCGTGATGATGTCGTCAGCCATAAGACATCCTCGCGACGGTGGAATATCGCATATGCATTGCTCCTTTCCATGTGATGGTTGGTTGGCGTAAAACCCACACGGGTATCCGCGTGGAATGGCCGTGCGGCGTGTGGGTTTTTGGAGGTTGGAAATGTTGCTGAATGAGTATTGGGATGAGTCGTATTGGCCGGCATGCGGCAGGCTGCGTGAATGCACGTGCGTTGGATACGCGAGCGCATGGAACCGTCACATACGACCCGAATTGGGTGACGTGGAGTTGGCGGATTTGACGGCCCCACGCATCCAAGCGTGGCTGGACAGGATCGGTTCGGCCGGTGCGGCGCGTAAATCCTGGGCCGTGCTGCGGCAGATGCTGCACTCGGCGGTTCGGCTCGGAATATTGGACGTGGACGTGACCGGCAGGGTCACGCCGCCCAAGCCCAGCGGTTATGAGCCGGAGGTGTTGGATATTCGCCAGATACGCCGGTTGTTGCGGGGTTTCCACGGGCATGAGTTGGAGGCTTGGCTGATCTGCTCGGTCTGCCTTGGACTGCGTACCGAAGAAGCCCTCGGACTGGAATGGGCTGATTTGAATCTCAATACCGGCAAAGTCCGAATCCAACGCGGTCTGCAATGGGTGGACGGCCATGAGGTGATCGTGGATCCGAAGACCGAACTATCACGCCGTACAGTCGTGCTGCCACGATTCGCGGTGCTTCGCCTGCGTGAGATCAGCCACGGGAGGGCGGTCGACTCATCGGCCTGTTGAATCCCGGTCAAGTGGCCAGACGCTATGCCGCATGGTGCAGGGCGCAGAACCTGCCTACGTGCCACGCCGCAACCTGCGCCACAGCTGGGCCAGCACCGCGTTGGGAGCCGGAGTGGACGTGGCAGTGGTCAGCAGGGCGCTCGGCCACTCCAGCATCGCCACCACCGCCCGCTACTATCTGCGTCCGGACAGCGAGGTGTTGCGCGAGGCCCAGCGTGCATGGGAAAAAGCCTTGATCCACTAAAGGGATTCGCTAACCCAAACGACTCCTTCTACATTGATCAGCAATCAATATGGCACAGTCACCGGCTACAAGATGGGACATGTGGCCTGCATATCCTTCCGATGGAAGTCGAGCAGCACGGAATCATGGGGAACCGGTCAGATGGGTACATTACCGGTCGGATTCAGACCACCCGTGAATCTGGGCTTCTCGTATGGCGGCCGTGACAATACGTCGCAGAAAATGATCAATATCAGCAAAGACGGTGTCATGAGCTATACGAACCAGGGTGGAGTCCAGGGCAACAACGCGTTTGCCGACACGTTGACATATCTGACCATATGACTCATGGCAGCGGCCAGGAGGCGTACAGGGTAAAAGGTGAATTATCCTGAGCGCCTCCGGCATTGGAATATGACAGGGTGCCGTCAGCATCCACCTTGACCCATTTATGGTTGATTGCGTTCTGGACGGCAGGCTGAAATCGAAGGTTTCGTGCAGGACGGTACTACGGGAATCGTGCCGATGTTACCGCTTTCCCATGATCCGCTTGCCGAGGATTTCCATGACAATTCAAGGAATGCCCAGCCGCTCTTCCGCATGATGGTGCATGTGCCATACTTTTCAGATTCGCAGGAACGCAGTCTATGGGCCCTGTTTGGGTTAGCGAAACCCTATGCCGGCATTGGGTCGTTGGTGAACCATGCGGCGCTGGTGCAAGCGTACGCGCTGCCCGGATTGCCGAGCATAGTGACCTCGCCGCTGGGTTGGCTGAGCAGGTTGAACTGTCCGCCGTCGTAGGTGAACCGCCCAATCATCGTATTGACCTGAGTGGGACGATACCCGGCGGGCAGCGTCTCGGTCGCCTTGCTGTAGTTGTTCCCGCCCGACTGGTTGAACTTGACGTTGCCGGTCATGATGCACAGGCTGCCCATGCGAGCCAGCAGCACATTGCCGGACGAGTACGGGACACGCCATGCGGTCTTCACGCGCTGGGTTAGCGAATCCCACACGTCCTTCATTGGTTTCAGCACGTTGAAGAGCGGGACGAGGGTGCCGACGGTGATGCCGTCCAGTGGGATGCGGTAGAGGGGCATGTCGGCCGTGGCGACGCCGTCGAGAATGCTGCCGGTGTTGTGGGCCGGATCCGCCGGGGTACCGGTGGTGGGGGTGCCCTTGAGGACCACGATTGAGCAGGTTTCCACGCCGGTGGTGGTGTTCTTCGTGTAGCGAAGCACCGCGAGATCGTTGCGTTTCTGGCCTTGGGTGCCGGATTGCACGGTGGCGGTGGTGGTGCCGGTCAGGTGCACATGGCGGCCGTTCAATATGGCGTCGCCTGATTGGACGGCGATGGTGTTCGCGTTGCTCATGGTGGCCTTGAGCTGATTACCGGTCGTGAGCGCGTAGTCGCCGGGGCCTACGATGCCGGCTTGGAATGCGCCGATGTCGTCGCTGCCGATGTGTGGGGTGCCGGCGTAGCCGGTGATGAGTTCGACTGTCATGTGTTCTCCTGACGTTTATGCGGTGCGTTTCCAGAGGCGGCCTCGTCCGATGGTGTCGGGGAGGCGTGTCCATGTGCCGCCGATTGTGTTGGGGTCGAGGTTGGGGGTGGTTTCGATGATCTCGCCGATGGGGTGGGCGGCCGTGAACATGGTGCGTGTGTTGGTGCGTTGCAGCAGGTTCGTGACCGCCCGTGCGAGGCCGTGGAGGGTGACGTATGTTTCCGCCATGGCCGGGGTCCCTTAGGCGAACAGGGCGTCGATTTCGGCGTCGCTGGCCGGGGTGAGGTCGGTTTTGCGCATGTAGCCGCTCAAATCGATCATGCCTGTGAGCGCGTCCCATTTCATGACGGTGGTGTCGCCGGTGGTGACGGCCACGGCGACGACGTTGGTGCCGGCGGGCAGGGTCTTGCCTGAGCCGTCGACGAACCGGCCGTCGGTGGTGAACTGGTCGGTGATGTTCCACACGTCGCCCTTGGAGGCGGATGCGGGGGCGGGCAGGCTGGCGTACGCGACGGATCCCTTGGCTCGGAACGCGCTGCCGAGCGCGTTCTGCAGTTCGGTCTTCGCGGCGTTGACCTTGGCGTCCACGTTGCGGCGGTCTGGTAGCCTTGCCGGTGACGATGGTGTTGACCTGGGCGGCGTTCTGGTAGCCTTTCGCGGTGATGGAGGTCTCGACGTTGGCTGCGGTCTGGTAGCCGAGCTCCTTGACGTCGTTGATGGCGCCGGTGCGCGCGTTGTTGGCGGCGGTGGTCACGTCCGCGGGGTGGCGAGGCCGAGGCTGGCTGCGGTCTGGTTACCGCTGGCGATCTCCTTGCCGCCGATGGAAGGCTTGCCGGTCAGGTCCGCGTATGCGCCGGAGAACGTGGAGTCTCCCGCGTTCTGGATCTTGGTGACGAGTTCGTCGGTGAGGTTGTTGTCGGAGAGCACCTTGTAGGTGTTGGGGCTGCCGTCTTGAGTTCCTTGGCGACGAACAGGGTCTTGAGTTTGGCGAGGAATGTGGCGAGGTTGTTCAGGTTGATGAATTTCGTGGCCATGATGGTTTCCTTTCGTTACTTGCTGCTGGGGTTGAACAGGTTGTTGATGTCGTCGTCGGTGGCGGTCTCGATGTTTCCGGCAGCCGTTTCGAGCTCCTTGAGTTTCTCGGGGAGTCGTTTGCCGTCGACGTCCACGTCCTGCGCTTTGACCATGGGGAACGTGCCGTTGTTCTTCGGCGCGAGCGTGTCGATCAGTTCGATTGCCATCAGGGTTCTCCTTTACTTCACTTCGACGGTGGTGTTGCCGAGACCCGCGTTCGTGGATTTCCAGACCGCGTAGCTGATGGTCGCGCCGCTCGCGTTCTTGTGGTCGAACGTCTTCAACAACGCGAAGCCGCCTTCGAAGCCGCCGACGAAGAATCGGGGCGTGCCCCACGACGCGGGGAACGCGTAGTAGATGTGCTGTCCGGCCGCCGCGTTCAGGGTGAACGTTTTGCTGTACCATGCGGCGAGTTCGCCGGTCGCCTGGTTGATGATCTGGTCGGTCACTCCCGCCGCGTCGAGGCTGACGGCGACCCACCAGTGCGCTGTCGCGGAAGCGACGTCGGCGGTGCGGGTGGCGACGGCGTTTCGCGCGTCGGTGGCCTTGAGCGTGTACGTCTTGCTCGCTTTGAGGTTCACGCCGGAGAGTGTCGTGCCCTTGGATGCCGTGTCCTGCGCTTGTCGTCCAGGGTGAGCGATTTCGGCGTCTTGGACAGGCTCCATGCGACGGTCACGTCCGCGACCGTCGAACCGCGTTCCGCCTGCGATGGGGAAACGGTGAGCGAGTTGATGCCCATCGCCTTGTACAGGCTGATGGTGCCGTCCTCGGTGATGTCGAAATCGCCGCCGGGCTTGACGATGCCCGCCTTGTCGGCCGTGGCGATCGAGCCGCCTTCGCCCTTGAGTGCGAACTTGGCGTCGTTGGCCGCGTCCTGCTTTGCTTTGAACCGGGCGAGCCGGTCCAGGTCGATGACCTTGCTGGTGTTAGCATCGTGTTCCTCCTTATCTGTGGTTGGTGTTGGGAACAGGTTGTCGATGTCCGCGTCGGTGGCGTAGACGATGCTCACGTCGCCGATGATCGCGTCCTCGAGGATGATTACCGGCCCCTCGTCGCACGAGCAGCCGTCCAATGCGCGGATCAATGCGGACTCCTTTCGGTGTCGCTCACGGTGGTTTCGACAAGCGCGGGCCCGGCGGCCAAGGCGGGTCACGTCGCCCGAGGGGTCTTCGAGGAGCAGGTCCCACGCGCCCGCGCCCGCGGCA
>ENA-OQDD01000685-OQDD01000685.1-human-gut-metagenome-genome-assembly--contig:-NODE-685-length-12963-cov-5.135323_pt1 | contig 12963 bp, 12 predicted proteins | sample MGYA00242507_ERZ504598 | MGnify/ENA primary metagenome ERZ504598 (study PRJEB26092, sample SAMD00036318) | human gut metagenome | host: Homo sapiens | study: EMG produced TPA metagenomics assembly of... | reverse complement strand
CCACCCTGCTGCAGAGCGGATATCTCTTGACACAGATACTAACGATTTTTCGTTACAAAATCATGTGAACTTGAATATTTGCACGTCTTAAAAAGTTGCTTTTCTTAAATTCTGACTATCATTTTCATGATTGTTTCATTTTCTTACGATTTCGATTCTGCCGACGATTCCGCAATTTCATTCGCTTTTCTTGCCTGATATGCGCCATTCGCTTTCGATTCGCGCGCACGGTCCTTTCGACCGCACTTTCGATGCACGCTATAAGAAATACGAATGACGCATGATTTTCATACGACCACATTGCGGACGGGGTGCAGATGGATTCGCGTATTGCGCACTACATACGCAGTATGCGATCAGCGATGCGCATGGTGGAATCGCGGTGCGACACCAGCACGACGGCGCTCCCCCGCTCGGCAAGATCATTGATCGACCCGAGAATCACCGACTCGTTATAGGCGTCAAGACGGCTCGTCGGCTCGTCGAACAGCACCAAATCGGAGTCGCGAAGGAACATGCGGCCAATCCGATGCGCTGTTTCTCACCCTCCGAAAGGCGGCCACCCAGCTCGCGACCTGCGTATCCAAGCCGTTCGGCAGCGCATCGACCAGTTCGAGCGCGGACGCCTTGGCGAGGGCTTCGCGCAATACGGAATCGGGAATGTCGTGCGCGAGGTCCGAATCGGAGGAATCAGCGGAATCACCGCCAGCATTACTGCTGGAATTACTACAGAAATTACTGCCAGAATTACTGCCAGAATCCGAAAAATCGGCGTCATTGCAGGCAATAGCGAGATTTTCGCGAATCGTTCCGTCGAACAGATACGTCTCCTGTCCCATCATCGTCTGCACGCGCCGACGCCATCCGGCGTCAACCTGCGGCAATGGAACATCCGACAGCGAAATCGTGCCGGAATCCGGATCCCAGTAGCGCATCAGCAGTTTCAACATCGTTGATTTTCCACGCCCGGACGGGCCTTGAATACCGAGAATGCCCTGCCGTGAAACATCGAGTGAAACATGGTCGAGCACCGGTTGCGAGGCGATGCCGGCACCTTGTTCGCCGGAGGATTGCGCTTCCGCGGGGCGTGCCGGACTCATGCCAGTCGCATGCTCCGACCGCCCGTTTGGCGTGCGTTCGCCGGAAATACGGGCGCCGGATCCATAGCCGAATGTGACATCGCGCATTGTCATGCCCTGATATTCCGGGCGTTCGCTCCCCTGCTCGACCACAGCGGGAGCCTCATCCATCAACGCGAACAGGCGGCGTGCCGAAGCAAACGTTTGCGTCAGATTCGCCGGCAACGCACTCAACGCAAGCGTCGGCCCAAACGAGCTGGCGAGCAGCACGAAAGCCGCAACCAACGCTGGGGCGTTCGATCCCACGGAACCCATCCACATCAGGCCTTCCGACATATCGGCGGCAGTGGAAACCGCAGTGCACAACGTCATCGCAAGGAAAGCCGCAATCGCCGTGAACAGCATCACCAATACCGCGCCAAATCCTGCAAAATCGCCATTTTTCACGCTCAGACGCACACATTTGACCCACAGCGAGCGCGTGCGACGCTGAATGGACGCAAGCCGGGCATCGCCTTGGCCGAAGCGGATGATTTCGCCGATGCCACGCATGTCGTCAAGCATTTCGTCATCGAGGGCGGACGACTCCTTGCGCAGTTCCGGACCGATGCCGCGCACCGCGGATGCAAAGAGTTTCGGCAGTATGACGCCGATAATGAGGTGCGCGATGATGAGCGTCGCCGCGAGGGGCGGACTGAGGGTGAGTAGCGCGAGCGCGTAGACGACGGCAGTCACGATGGCGATGACGACCGGGCTGATGGTGTGTGCGAAGAAGATTTCCAGCAGTTCCACGTCGGTGGTGACCAGTGCGATCAGGTCGCCTTTGCCTTTGCCTGCAAGCTTGGCGGGGCGAGACGGCGCAGGGCCGCGAAGGCTTTCGCACGGAATAGCGCAAGCAGACGGAACGCCACGTTATGGTTCATGAACTGTTCGGCGTAACGCATGCCGCCGCGGATCAACGCGCATACGGCCATGGCTGCGAGCGCCGCGAGAACGCTGAGGTTCCAGACCGGCGAGCCGACTGCAGCGAAGGCCGCCGCGATGCCGAACACCAGCAGGAAAGTGGCGGCGAGATGGCCGAGCGTGCCGCAGACGCACGCGACGATCATGTACTTGCGCTGCGGCCCAACTTCCTTCAACAGGCGCGCAATAAGGCGAGACGTGGGTATTGTCTTCGCGTCCGATTCTGCCGAATCGGACATCCGAACGCCCGTTTTCGCACCCTGTGCGTCCGTTTCTGCAGAATCGGACATTCGAGACGTAGTTTCGGCACGCTGCGTGACCGATTCGGGAGAATCGGACAACTGAGCGGTGTTTTTAGTGAGTTGGTTGTCCGTTTCTGCAGAATCGGACACTTGGAGACCCATTTCCGCACGCTGCGTGACTGATTCTGCAGAATCGGACGCTTTAAGTGCGTGGGATGCAGAGGTGGAATGGGTTGCGTTATTGCGTAGACCTATGTTTTCCACGGTTTGTTGGGCGTGGAACAGTTTGGCGTATGTTCCGTTGGCACGCATGAGTTCCGCATGCGTGCCTTGTTCCGCCACGCGCCCGTGTTCGAATACCACCACATGGTCGGCGTCGGCTGCATTCGCCATGCGGTGCGTCACCATGATCACGGTTTTGCCCCGATCCGCAAGCGCCCGAATGGTTTGCAGAATCAGGGTTTCGCTTTCCACATCGACGCTGCTGGTGGCTTCGTCGAAAATGTAGACGGCAGGCTCCCGCAGCAATGCGCGCGCAATGGCGATGCGCTGCTTCTGCCCTCCCGACAGGTTGCTTGCGCCCTGTTCGATGGCCAGGTCAAGTTCTTGCGATTGCGCACGCACGAAATCGCTGATATGCGCCGCTTCCAGCGCTTGCCACAGTTCGCTTTCGGTGGCATCCGGCTTGGCCATCAGCAGATTGTCACGCAACGTTCCTGCAAAAAGGTGGCTTTGCGCCGCCACTATGGCGATTTCCCTCGTAAGGGATTCGATGGAAAGATCGTTGATTTGGTACCGTTGCGTCGAGTTGTTTCCTGTGTTTCCGGATTGCAGCCACATACATCCTTCATATCCGGAAAGATTTCCGGAGAGCAGTTCGACGGCGGTGGATTTACCGGATCCGGAGGGACCGACGATGGCGGTCACCTGCCCGCGCCGCGCAGTGAAAGAGACGCCATGCAATGCGACGACCGAACCATCATCATCTTTCGACATGCCTGTTTTCCAGCACCAACCACACCGGACTTTCCCCCGATTTGTCCAGTTTTTCCAGTTTCCATATCCGCCGTCACAGCCGTATCCGCAGCCACACTCACAGCCGCCGCAGCATCCGTATTCACGTCCACATATCGGAACGACACGTCATCAAAGCACACGTCCACACCGTTATCAGAAGCGCCGAATTCCGGCATTTCCTGCATCCCATGCGCAGGAATCGGCGTATCAAGCAATGCGAAAATACGCTTGGTCGAAGTCATGCCGTTCATCGCAACATGGAAGAACGACCCCAATTGGCGCAGCGGAATGAAGAAATCCGCGGAAAGAAGCACTATCAGCAGCACGCCGGCAAGCGGCAATGCGGCACCACTCGCATACTGCCAGATCGATACGCCCACGCCGGCCGCGGCACCCCCGTATGCGACGACGTCCATGGCGGTGAGCGAGCGCAGCTGAATTTGCAGAACATTCATGGTCATTACGCGGAATTGTTCCGCTTGCTCGCCCATTTTCTTGGCGGCATGCGCATCCGCGTCAAAAGTTTTCAGCGTTTCAAGACCTTGTACATTGTCAAGAAACACAGATCCCATGTCGGTGTATTTTCCCCAATATTTTTTGAATACTCGGGCTGCGCGCATTGCGACCATGCCAACAATCAATACAATCAAAGGCGCGCATACAAGCAATGTAACAGCCGTCGGCATATTAATCGGCGCAACTATAAAAAATAATGTTACCGGTGCGAGAATCGCATAAAACAGTTGCGGTAGGAATAATTCGAAGAAGCTTTGGATTTGTTCGATGCCTTCACCGGCAGATTGCACCACGTCGGCAGTGCTGATATGTTGCGAATATGATGGTCCGATCGCAAGCATTTTATTAAAAAGCTGTTCACGTAACGCGAGTTTGACACGCTCAGCCGCTTCCGCGCCGAAATAGGCCGCTGCGCGCATCATCAGAAAACGCAGTACCGCACAGACCACGATCGCCAGCACGCATCCGACGTATGTTTCCGCACTGAATCCGCCGTAGCCAAAGCCGATGAACAGGCGGGAAATCAGGCCACTATCACCCATGGAGAACATGGGGTCGAACGCCGATTCCACCACGGCAAGCGCCGGCGAAAGCATGACCACCACCGTCACCACGAACACGACGTTGGCCAGCAGTCCGACCCATTGGCAGAGCACTTTCGCCGCAACCAACCGCCCCACGCCGGGAGCGAGGGAAAACAGCCTCTTGTCAAACATAAACACCTTCCGTCCAATGAGCGCACTCGCGTTGCCAGCTCGCCTACGGCCCAAAGCGCAATCGCCATGCATCCAACAAACGAATCGCAACAGGCCAATACGGGAAAACCGGTGCGCGGCAAACCGTTTTCAGCTATCCAAGGCAGCTCGCAATCGTCAAGGGCGCATTGCATACAGCGAACCGTCGCAATCGAATTGCCATAATCGACCTCAAATCAGCAACGTTGAAAAGAGAAAGGCTGGATGTTCGCCGTTGAGCAGGCAGCCCTCTGACGCAAGGGGTAAATTGCGTCACTCGTGAGTGTACTCGATAAAAAACGCTCGCACCACCATTTCTTCGCATTTCGCTGGTTTTACGGTCCTTTCGGGGATATATGGGAAGCATGGCGACTCCCCCGCAACCGTTACGTCAAGCCTTTTTTCGAACGGATACAGCGCGACACCAAACACTTGATTTTTGACGGAATAGCACCATTTGTCAGTTCATACAAAGTTGATGAAATATTTCTTGTCGCTTCTCACAATGCAGACTTACGGCCCCGTAACTTAGAATGTGCAAGGTGCGCAAGGGGTAGGAAACGCGGACACACGGTTTGTATCGCTCCCGCACGCATCACAAGCAGAAATACGCGGAAACAACGCAAAAACCGCGAGAAAGAGAACGCTTCATGCTCACCGAGTACACCACCCCGGGCGAATCCGTTGAGGTGCGCGACGACGAATCCATCTATTCCCTGCTTACTGGACGCATAGCGCGCACTGGCGAAGATACCGTGATCGCGGAACACAAAACCGCCCCCGGCCAATGGACGAAGGTCACTACCGGCGAATTCCACAATGCCGTGCTCGCCGCCGCAAAAGGCCTCATCGCATTCGGCATCAACAAGGGCGATGCCGTCACCATCTTCTCCACCACCCGCTACGAGTGGGGCGTGCTCGACTTCGCACTGGCCGCCATCGGCGCGGTGAACGTGCCGATCTACGACACTGATTCCGCGGCGCAGGCCGAGCGTATCCTCAACGATTCGGATGTGAAACTGGCCATCGCCGACAATCGCGAGCGCTTCGACCGTCTCGACTCCGTAATCGACCGCTGCCCGTCTCTCAAGCACATTCTGATGCTCGATTCCAACGCCATGGGCGCGTTGGAAGGCTTGGGCGTCACCGTGTCCGACGAGGAGCTGGAAGCGCGCATCGATTCGGTGCATGCAGACGATCTGGCCACCATCGTGTACACGTCCGGTTCGACGGGAGCTCCAAAGGGTGCCGAGCTTTCGCACCGCAATTTCATATCGATCACGCGCGCAGGCAGTCTGGCGTTGCATGAGATCGTTCTCGAAGATCATCCGCGACTGCTTCTCTTCCTGCCGCTCGCCCACTGTTTCGCACGGTTCATCCAGTACGCTCGATTGCTTCCGACGACGGCGTGGTTGGTTATCTGCCGGACACAAAGACGCTGCTGCCCGATTTGCGTTCCTTCGAACCGACATATCTGCTGGGCGTACCACGAGTGTTCGAGAAGGTGTATAACGCGGCCTCCCGCAAGGCCGGCACGGGTTGGAAGGGACGCCTGTTCCTCAAGGCTGCCGAAGCCGCACGCGATTGGTCGCGCATGCAGCAGGCCGGCGAACGCCCGACCGCCAAGCAGATCGCGCAGCATCTTTCGTATGAGGCTTCCGTATACCGTACCGTGCGTAGCGCTCTCGGCCCGCGCATCCGCTACGTGGCATGCGGTGGTGCTCCTCTGGACGTGTCTCTGGCGCATTTCTTCAACGGTATCGGCCTGCCGATGATTCAGGGTTACGGTATGACGGAAACCGCTGCGCCGTTCGCCGCGACCCGCGTCACCGACAATGTGATCGGCACTGTCGGCCAACCGGCTCCGGGATCGTCTGTGCGCATTTCCGATGATGGCGAACTTCAGGTGAAGGGCCCGAACGTGTTCAGGGGCTACCACAACCTGCCTGAGAAGACGGCGGAAGCGTTCACCGAGGATGGGTGGCTGAAAACGGGTGATTTGGCGTCGATTGACGACGAGGGACGTATTACGATCACCGGCCGTAAGAAGGACATCATCATCACCGCCGGCGGCAAGAACGTTTCTCCGATTCCGATGGAGCAGGAGATTGTGAAATGTCCGATTGTGGAGCATGTGGTAGTTGTCGGCGACAATCGTCCGTTCATCGGTGCGCTGATCACGTTGGATCCGGAAGGATTGGAGGCTTGGCTGCCTTCCATTGGACTGTCTGCCGATACGCCGTTGGATCGCGTGGCTGCGACCGCCGCCGTTCACGACGAAATCCAGAAGTACGTCGACAAGGCGAACGCGACCGTTTCCCGCGCCGAATCCGTACGTAAGTTCGTAGTGCTGGATACCCAGTTCACGCAGGAAAACAAGTGCCTGACCCCGTCGCTGAAAGTGGTGCGTCCGGCAGTGAACCGCGTGTTCGCACAGGTGATCGATCAGCAGCTGTACTCCGGCAAGCGCTGAATCGCATAATACATAAAAGCGTGGGGTACGAGAGAACGTTTGTATTCTCTCGTACCCCACGCTTTTGTTCTGTCTGTACAACTTTCAAGGAATGCAAACGAGCGCCGGTGATCGGAAGCGATCCGACCCGCCGGCGCTCATATGGCAGAGATTAGTGATGAATCCAGAATGGCTAACGACACTCCATCAGCCATTGTCAGTAAAGCGACAATCAGTGACGGTTCCGTCAGTGCATAACGCGTGCGGTAACGGTGCGACAGAAGGCGAACGAGGGTACGTCGAGTCTTCTGCTGTGCCGTTAACGCTCCGTTATGTTAGTGACGGTTGTTGAGGCGGTGGTACATTTCGGAGATCTCAAGGTCGCGCTCGAATTCTGCGGCCTTGGTGTTCGCGTCGATGGTGGCGAGTTCGACACCGGCGATGCGGGCGAAGTCTTCCCAAGCCTCGCGACCGACGGAGGTGGTCATGCAGGTGTGGTGGGAGGCGCCGGAACGCAGCCAGCACTCGGCGGAGGTCTTGAGGTCCGGCTGCGGCTTCCACAGGCCACGGGCGCACGGCAACTGCTTGAGCTCTCCGAGCGGCTCGACCACGTCGACCAGGTTCATGGTCAGGCGGAAACGTTCGCGCACGTCAGACATGGACACGACGACGGCGTCCTTCTTCGGGGCGACAGTGAAGACCAGGCGCACCGGATCGGCCTTGCCACCGATGCCGAGCGGGTGGATTTCCAGCTTCGGCTTGGCGATGGTGCCGACGGACGGGGAGACTTCGAGCATGTGGGAGCCATGATCATCTCGTTGCCCGGGGTGAAGTTGTAGGAGTAGTCTTCCATGAGGGAAGCGCCACCTTCGAGGCCGTAGCCCATCACTGCGCCGATGCGCACGAGCACTGCGGTCTTCCAGTCGCCTTCGGCGGAGAAGCCGAAGCCGTACTCGGACGGGAAGCGCTGCGGGCCAACGCCCGGCAGCTGCGGGAGGGCACCCAAGTCTTCGAAGTTGTCAACGCCGGCGGTGCAGCCATTGGCGCGCATCATGTTGACCATGGCGGCTTCTTCCTTGGCCGCGATGAACAGGGAATCGTACTTGGCGTCGAGCAGAGCCGGATCAACGTCGTACTTAACCTTGTAGTCTTCGATGATGCTCTTGACCTGATCGTCCTTGACGGCTTCGTAGGCTGCGACGAGCTCGTTGACGGCCCAAGTGTTGATGGATGCGCCGAACACGCGCTCGGCTTCGGTCTTGTCGCCTTCGGTGACGGCCACGTTGCGCATGTTGTCGCCCCAACGCATGACCTTCATGTTGTTGGAAGCATCCCAGCCGGCGCAGGCGCGTGCCAGGTGCCGATTTCTTCGGCAACGGCCGGATCGGTGTAGTGGCCGACCACGATCTTGCGGTTGATGCCCAGACGGTCAGGATGTAACCGAACTCACGGTCGCCGTGTGCGGCCTGGTTCAGGTTCATGAAGTCCATGTCGATGGTTTCCCACGGGATTTCGAAGTGGTGCTGCGTGTTGAGCTGCAGCAGCGGCTTGGTGAGCACTTCGAGGCCGCGGATCCACATCTTGGCCGGGGAGAAGGTGTGGCACCAGGTGATCACGCCGATGACGTTCGGGTTGGCGGAGGCTTCGACCATGAAGGCCTTGACGCGTCGGAGGACTTCAGGGTCGGCTTAAGCACCACCTTGACCGGAATCTTGCCGGTTGCGTTGAGCGCGTCGACGATTTCGCCGGACTGCTCGGCCACCTGACGCAGCGCTTCTTCGCCGTACAGATCCTGGGATCCGACGCCGAACCAGACTTCCTTGCCTTCAAACGGGTTTTCCATTGCCATGTGATTGTTCCTTTACTTCGTTGTTTATGGAGTTTTTAATTATTTATTGCGATTGCGAACTCGCGCTTCGCGTTGTTCTGTTGCGTAGCGCGAGTTCGTACGATTGTGAAATTATGTAGGATTACGGAATCGTAGGATTGCAGCTCAGTGCTGGCCGTAGACGTTGGTGTAACGATCGTTCAGCTTCGCGATATCCTCATCCGAAATCGGAATGATCTCACCCAACTGCCTCGCCGCCCACATCGTATGAGCGACCTCCTCCGTCATCGCCGCGGCCTTCACCGCCGACTCCGCGTCCTTGCCGATGGTGAACGGACCATGGTTCTGCATCAGCACCGCAGGAGACTTCGGATACTCCCTGAGCGTCTCGACCACGCCCTCGCCGATCGCCTCGGAACCGATCAGACGGAACGGACCCACCGGAACAGGACCGCCGAACTCGTCGCCCATCATCGTCAGACCGCACGGAATGTTCTGCCCCGTCGCCGCCCACGCCGTCGCATACGTCGAATGCGTATGCACCACGCCGTACACGTCCGGCATATGACGGTAGATGTACGCATGCGACGCCGTATCGGAGGAAGGAGCCTCCGAACCGTCCACCACGTTGCCGTCCAGATCGCACACCACCATGCTCGACGGCGTCAGGTACTCGTAACGCAGGCCCGACGGCTTGATCACCATCAGATCCGCCGTATGCAGACGCTGCGACACGTTGCCAGCCGTCCACACCACCAGGTTCCACTTGATCAGCTGCTCGTGCAAGGTCGCCACGACCTCGCGCACCTGCTTGACCTCGGCACGAACCTCAGGACCATAATCAGCCAAAGTAGCCATAATCATTTCCTTTCAAATTGAAATAAGTTTTTAAAATATTTATTTACTTGGTTTCCAGCGGAATGCTTTCGATTGCAACATGCTCAATCGGCAGTCCCTTGCGGAAGCGATCGAAGAATTCCTCGAATCCTGCGACATCGCCTTCATCCGGATTTTCCGTGGTCGAAGCGGCATCGGCGAACACACGAGCGTCAAGGAATTCGTCGAGCGGCTGGTCGGCGTGCCACAGGTAGTCGGCTAGCACGGCCATGCCCCATGCGCCGCTTCGGCAGCGGTGGACATTACCTTGATCGGCGTATCGAATGCGGCTGCGAGAATCTTCTGGGCAACCTTCGGGTGGTGAAGATGCCACCGTGGCCGACGAGGGAGTCAACGGCAACGCTTCGTCCTTGGTCATCACATCCATGCCGATCTTCACCGGGGAGAATGCGCTGAACAGCTGGGCGCGCATGAAGTTGCCGAGGCTCATGCGGGCTTCCGGACCGCGCGCGAACAGCGGGCGGCCTTCGGGCAGTCCTGCGAGGAATTCGCCGGAGCGGAACGGGTAGTTGATGAGTCCGCCGCAGTTGGAGTCAACATCGTCCGCGATGGCGGCGCGGAACAGCGTGCCATACAGGGTGCCGGCGTCGACCGGAGTGCCGATTGCAGCTGCGAACTGTCCGAACAGACCAACCATGCGTTGAGGTCGGAGGTGAAGTTGTTGGCGTGGCTCATGCCTGCGAGATCGCCTGCCGGAGTGGTGACGAGGTCCACTTCCGGGTGCAGGCGTTCCAGCTTGCGTTCGAGTACAACCATGGCGAAGATGGAGGTGCCGGCGGAAACGTTGCCGGTGCGCACGCGTACGGAGTTGGTGGCCACCATACCGGTGCCAGCATCGCCCTCCGGCGGAGCGAATGTGATTCCCGGCTGCAGCGTGCCTGTCGGATCGAGCAGCTTGGCGCCCTCTTCGGTCAGCGTGCCCGCAGGAGTGCCTGCAACCAGCGGTTCCGGCAGCAGGTCGGCAAGCTTCCACGGCTGGGCTGCGACTTCCGGAATCGCATTGAACTTCTCAATGAATTCGGTTTCGTAGGTGTGCGTGGTAGGGTCGATCGGGAACATGCCGGATGCGTCGCCAACGCCGAGCACCTTCTTGCCGGTGAGCTTCCAGTGCACGTAGCCGGCGAGGGTGGTGAAGAAATCGACCTTGCCGATGTGCTCTTCGTTGTTGAGCACGGCCTGGTACAGGTGTGCGATGGACCAGCGTTCCGGAATGTTGTACTGGAACAGTTCGGAAAGCTTCTCGTGTGCTTCGGAAGTGTTGGTGTTCTGCCAGGTGCGGAACGGCACCAGCAGTTCGCCATCTTTGCCGAAGGCGAGATAGCCGTGCATCATGGCGGAGAAGCCGATGCGTCCCACGCGGGTGAGCTTTTCGCCGTAAGCGTTTTCGACATCTTCGGCGAGCGCCGCGTATGCGGTCTGCAGCCCGGTCCAGATTTCTTCCTGCGAATAGCTCCACAGGCCGTCTTCCAAGTGGCTGGCCCAGCCGTAGTCGCCGGCTGCGATGGTGGTGTACGTGTCGTCGATGAGCACGGCCTTGATTCGGGTGGAGCCGAATTCGATGCCCAGACTCGTCTTGCCAGCGCGGATTTTCTCGGCGGTCAGCGCGATGCGATCGTCAAGTCCCTGCTCTTGCGCCATAGTTTCAAACTCCTTGCATCCGAGCGCCTCACAACCACATTGTCGACGGAATGTTAGCGCTCACTGTTAACGCTCACTATTCTAAACAGAAAGTGGCGACTATACAAGTTCGACGTGTCACGCAATCGTCAACGTACTACCGGCAGATCGTCAGCCGATTTTCTTGATATACCGGCATTACGAAATCCGGCAATCGCAGCACATGCGGCAAAAAGAGATACGAGAATCACAAGAAATACAAAAATCGCAGGAAATATTCAGCGACGGCTGGCGGTGCCCAAAGAAGTGCGGCCGATCACCTTCGCGGGAATCAGGCCGACGCCATGCTGCGACGAGGCGAACGAATTCTCATCGCCCTCCCCCAGCAAAAACAGCGTCTCACGCATGGCGGCAACGCCAAGCTGTTCAAAATCCGGGCGAACCGTGGACAGCGGCGGGTACATGTTGTCCATGGCGGGCATGTCGTCGAAACCGACCAAGCTCACATCCTGCGGAATACGCATGCCATGTTCATGCAGCGCACGAGACACACCAACCGCCTGGCTGTCGTTCGCACACACCATGCACGTCGCAGATTTCCGCCGGTACGACCGATGTTTTCGAGAATATGGTTCATCTTGCCATACGCTTCGGTCGATTCCCAGGTTTCGCATTGCACGGTGACGGAACTCACCGCATTGGCCGCACACAGCTTATTCCACGCCATCAAACGCGTGGCGGCGTCACGCCATTCCTTCGGACCTGCGAAATAAAGCACGGAACGATGCCCATGCTCGACCACCAAATGCATCACGTCGGCCATGGCCGACCATTGGTCCACTCCCACTACGGATACTCGGCGACGGTCGGCCGGTTTCATCAAGCGCAAACCATCCTGCACGCTGATGCTGCCGTGCGTGGAGGTGACGATGACGCGCGGCTGCGTGATCTGCGCACGGCAGGCGGCGGAAAACATAACATCCGTCGGCGTGAGGAAAATGAACGCGTCCACGTTCATCTCATCGAACGTTGAGCACAATTCGTCGAATTCCGTCTGCGAGCAGAGCGCCTCGTGCACCATGCTCACCGACATGAACAGTCCATGCTGCCTCGCCATCGCCTCAATCGAGGAAATCGCGGAAATCGGACCATAAAAGCGTTGCCCGCCCGCAACCAAGCCGATGGTGCGGGAGCGATGCGAAGCGAGGGCACGCGCGGAATTGCTGGGACGGTATCCAAGCGCGTCGATGGCTTTCTGTACTTTTTCGCGGGTGGCATCAGACACGTCGGGGGAATGATTGATGACGCGCGACACCGTTTGATGGCTGACACCAGCCATTTTCGCCACTTCGAACATCGAGGGGCGTTTGTTTGCCGCATTGCGCTTGCCTGCCATGCTCCGTCGCCTTCCGCACACTACCGTTGTTACTTTCGACTATTCTACACGCAACTTCGGTTAGCGCTAACAGACGCTATTTTTCAGCCATTTGAGCGAGTCGCGCAGCGAAATTCGGCCAGTCGGTACGCATGGCGGTCAACAGTTTACGATTGGGACTCCTCAATCGGCACCCATTCGATTTCCATGCTTTCGTCGTCGTTGCCTTCGGCTCCACGCGTG
>ENA-OQDD01000684-OQDD01000684.1-human-gut-metagenome-genome-assembly--contig:-NODE-684-length-12970-cov-3.852760_pt1 | contig 12970 bp, 15 predicted proteins | sample MGYA00242507_ERZ504598 | MGnify/ENA primary metagenome ERZ504598 (study PRJEB26092, sample SAMD00036318) | human gut metagenome | host: Homo sapiens | study: EMG produced TPA metagenomics assembly of... | reverse complement strand
TTGCTCGGCTTGCAGCAGCTGTACTTCCTGCTTGGCGAGCTGCTCGACAAGCTGGTGTATCTGCCTCTTGGACTTTCTGTGGTGCTGGGCTTCATTGGAGTCAAGCTCATTATGGAGGCATTGCACGGCAATTCGTTGCCGTTCATCAACGGCGGTCAACCGATCGCTTGGGTGCCTGAAGTGCCTACATGGCTGTCTTTGGCGGTGATCGTTGTGGCGATTGGTGGTGCCGCATTGGCCAGCGTACTGAAGATGCGTGCCATCGAAGCAAAGGAAAAGTGACGATTTGAGAAACCGCATGGAAACATGCGGTTTCTTTTTGGCAAAAAAATGTGAGCGCTCACAACACGCCTCGTTTCAGGGTGGAAGTGAGCGCTTTTTGCTAGTAGACTGGTCGGTTGGAAACAGGGTCGTCAGATCCAAAATCAATATCAACAAGAATAGGCAGGCATTCATGCGTAAAGCCAAGATCGTAGATACCATCGGTCCAGCTACCGAGTCCCTGGAAGGCATCACCAGCCTTGTCGAAGCAGGTATGGACGTTGCTCGTCTGAACCGCTCCCACGGCACTCCGGAAGACCACCTCAAGGTCTACAACAACCTCCGCGCCGCCGCCAAGGCCACCGGCCGCAACGTCGCAGCCTTGGTTGATCTGCAGGGTCCGAAGATCCGTTGCGGTTGGTTCAAGAAGAACGCCGACGGTGAAGACAAGGTCCAGCTGACCGAAGGCCAGGAGTTCGTCATCACCACCGATGACATCGAGGGCGACGAGCATATCACTTCCACCACGTTCAAGGGCCTGCCGGGCGATTGCCATGCTGGCGATCCGATCCTCATCGATGACGGCAAGGTTCGTCTTGAGGTCACCAAGGTCGAAGGCAACAACGTGTACACCAAGGTCGTCGTTGCCGGGCCGGTTTCCAGCCACAAGGGCATCAACCTGCCGGGCGTTGCGGTGTCCCTGCCGGCTCTGACCGAGAAGGATGAAGCCGATCTGCGTTGGCTATCCGCACCGGCGCCGACATCATCGCCATGTCCTTCGTGCGTTTCGCCACCGACATCGACCGCGCCCACGAGATCATGGACGAGGAAGGCCGTCGCATCCCGGTCGTCGCAAAGATCGAGAAGCCGCAGGCTCTTGAGAACCTTGAAGAGATCGTCAAGGCCTTCGACGGTATCATGGTTGCTCGTGGCGACATGGCCGTTGAGTGCCCGCTCGAAGAGGTTCCGCTGGCTACCAAGCGCTGCATCGAGCTCGCTCGTCAGTACGCCAAGCCGGTCATCGTGGCTACCGAAGTGCTCGGCTCCATGGTCAACTCCCCGGTCCCGACCCGTGCAGAGGCATCTGACTGCGCCAACGCCATCCTTGACGGCGCCGACGCCACCATGACCTCCAACGAGACCGCCGTCGGCAAGTACCCGGCAGTCACCGTGAGCACCATGAGCCGTATCTCCTCCTTCGCCACCGAGCACGGTTTCGACCGTATCCCGGAGCTGAAGAACCTGGATATGTCTTCCACCGGCGCCGTGTCTTCCGCAGCTGTGGATCTGGCTGACAAGCTGAACGCCAAGGCCATCGTTGCCTACACCCAGACCGGTTCCACCGTGCACCGCGTGTCCCGCGAACGCCCGGCCACCCCGATCTATGGCATCACCAACAACGAGCACACCTATCACTGGCTGGCTCTGTCTTGGGGTACCGAGTCCTTCCTGCTCGATGAGGATTACCACGACAAGTCCCGCAAGGACCTGATGATCTTCACCGATAAGATCCTGAAGGATGCCGGCAAGGTCACCGATGGAGACAAGATCGTTGTGCTGAGTTCCGCCCAGGGCGAGCACCAGCCGGGCCGCACCGATTCCATCTACGTCCACACCGTCGGTGCTTGCGACTGAGGTGCGTTTCGGTCAGTGGCTGACTGATTAGCGAATAGGAGGGCTTCCGTCCGTTTGGATGGAAGCCTCCCGTTGTTTTTGGATGATGTTGATATGTTGCCGATTTGCAGACTGCGACAGGTTGCGATCAAGGTGTCGAGTATGGCGCGAAACGCCGACTGCTCAAGGACTTTGCAAAATCATTTTTCTGTGTTAATATGGTTAAGTTGTGCGAAGGCCCCTGTATCCCAATTGGTAGAGGAGACAGCCTCAAAATCTGTACAGTGTGGGTTCGAGTCCCACCGGGGGCACCGGATTGATGAACAGCCGCGGACGGGTATCACCCGCCGCGGCTTTCTTTTTGAAACCCATCTGACGCATGTGCCGTTACGTGGGAGCTCAGTACCTTGCCATCCGCCAGATTGTAGATTATCTCCACGTCTCCGCCTTTTCGCGCACCTCGTCGAGCGCATCAAGGGTCTCAGCCGGAATGGGTTGCCTCGACAGGCTGAGCGGAATACGGTTCTCCCTGACGATCTGCCGGTAGAACGCGCGGGTCACGCTGGACAGGTCAAGTCCAAGATCCTCCACGATGTCCGTAGCCTGTTTTTCGTGGCGTCGTCCACGCGGACCGTCACCGAAGTCATGGTCATCTCGACCTCCATCTTTTGCTGATTGTTGTAAGACGATTATAGCTCAATGTCTTACGTTTGGTATGGAGAGTCTGCACATCCTGTTTTTTCGGTTGACGGGATGCGGATTGGGACTGGACCGTGACTTGAACGCGATCATCCGCATCGGGGTCGCCGGGAGTGCCCTGGAGACTCTAAACGCGCATGGAGGAGATGGAAGATGGACCGGTTCGGACCGGGCAACGTAGGCTCCCGTGAAGTGTGAACCAAGTTGCTGCGCGAGCGACGTGAGGCTTGGAGCTGGTGTCCGCAAGAACGCCATGCAAACTAAAACAAACTAGTTTGTATGGCGTCATCACCCTCGCCGGTGGTCTGAAGGGCCAGAACGGTCCGACCACCCAGTCCGACGTGCGGCAGATCATCGACCTGCTCATCCCATCCGCCATAATCCGTGGGCGTCACGCTAATACGGTACTGGGTGGCTTGGCCGCTGTCTTCGATGACTTGGATGATCTTGCCCTTGGAGTGCACCACAGCATCTTTATGACGCCTAGTCTCTCTCGAATGGTGTACCCATTGTTCCACCTTTAAAGGGTGGTAATTTGTGCGTGTTGCGGTGCGTGGGAAGCCAAATAGGACGAAAGAAAAACCAAAGAGCGATGTCTTGCTCCATTGATAAAAGCTAATAAATTATCCTGATAACAGTTTAAATGTCATATAAATTATGTCGATAAGTCCAAGCGTGTGGCGCATTTTCTTTTCGGGTTAAGTAGATGATCGTGAAAGCATGAAAGATGTGCGCGCGAAACAACTCTACAACCCGAGGGGGTGCGTGATGTCAAGATTCAATACACAGCTGGTCCACGGTGAACCGGTGAACGACAATGACACCAGAGCCGTGAATCCGCCGATCTATAAATCGTCCACTTTTGCATTTGAGTCGGTCGATGCCATGCCCCGTTGGGATTACGCACGTAGCGGAAATCCAACGCGCGAATACCTCGAAAGGCAGATCGCGTAGCTCGAACATAGTACTAGGGGATTTGTCTTCGCCTCCGGTCTGGCGGCGATCCATGCGGTGCTGTCCATTTTCCAGCCTGGAGACCGCATCGTTGCCGGAGACAATGTCTATGGCGGTTCGTATTCGCAGCTGAACGAGCATTTCAACCGCTGGGGTCTGGAGGTCACGTCAGCCGACACCCGCGTTCTGGAAGATGTAGAGCGTGCTGTGGCGGGGGATCCGAAACGGGGAATCCAGCCAGCCAAGGCGGTGTATTTTGAAACGGTCACGAATCCGCTGTTGAAGGTGAACGACGTCCACGCGATCGCTGAAATCGCCCATCGATACGGAACGATCGTTATCGTGGACAATACATTCGTGACGCCTTATCTGCAGAATCCCCTTGATCTGGGAGCGGATATCGTGCTGCATTCCGCCACGAAATATCTCGCGGGCCATTCCGATGTCATCGCTGGCCTAGTCGTGGTGAAGGATGAGCAGATCGGGCAGCGTGTCTACTTCGCCCAGAACCGTCTCGGTGGTGTCCTCGCACCCGTTGAATGCGATTCCGTGCGTAAGGGCATCCAAACATTGGCTCTTCGCTTGGAACGACAGCAGGAGAATGCCGCCGATGTGGCGAAATACCTGCTTGCCCACCCGTTGGTGAAGAAGGTCTATTATCCGGGTCTTACCGATGGCGAGGACCTGGCGGCCAAGGGGTTGCGCGGCGCTGGCGGCGTATTGAGCTTTGAGGTCGTCGACGGAATCGATCCCGTTGATGTGCTCGACAATCTTCGACTGTTCCGCCTTGCGGTTTCACTGGGCGCCGTCGAAAGCCTGGCGGAGCTTCCGTGCCGTATGACCCACTTCGAACTTCCCCGTGAGGAGAGGCTGAGGGTAGGCATTACGGATGAGTTGATTCGTCTCGCCATCGGCATTGAAGATGTCGCCGATCTCAAAGAGGATCTGGGCCAGGCGTTCGAGAAGGCCTCGGAGAAACACTCCGACAAGTGGAACGATGCGATCACAGAAGATGCATTGGCCTGACCGTCACGATTGGATGAACTGGGGGAGGCGAATATGATACGAATTCGTGGAGTTCGAAAGTCGTTCGAATCGCAATTAGTGCTTGACGGCGTTGATTTGGACATTCCGGAACGTAGCGTTACCTCAATCATCGGTCCAAGTGGATCCGGAAAATCGACTCTGCTGAGAACGATTGATTTTCTCGAGATCGCGGATGCGGGCACTATCGATTTCGGAGAAGGGCCGGTATCCCTCACCAGTAGCAAATCAAAAGACGTTGTTTCGGTTCGTACGAAAATCGGTTTTGTGTTCCAGAATTACAATCTGTTTTTGAACAGAACAGTTTTGGACAATGTCGCCATTGGTCTGATTCACGCCAAGGAAAAAGGCAAGAAAGAAGCCAGACGAATCGCATATGACGAACTCGACCGGGTGGGTATGGCTGGATTCGCCGACCGATATCCAAGCAAACTGTCTGGCGGACAGCAACAACGCGTGGCCATTGCGCGTGCGATCGCCATGGATCCCGAACTGCTGGTATTGGATGAACCGACCTCGGCCCTCGACCCGGAAATGGTGGACGGTGTGCTTGCGGTCATCAAATCCTTGGCGGATTCAAGAACAACCATGCTGATGGTTACCCATGAAATGCGTTTCGCCCGTAACGCTTCCGACCAGGTTGTGTTCTTCGAAGGCGGCAACATCGTGGAGCAGGGGAAACCGGAACACATCTTCAATCATCCAAACGAATCGCGAACCGCACGTTTTCTGTCGTCGATACACGATGCCAATGTGCTGGACGATTGGAAACTGGAAGAACTCGCGAAAAATCCGCAGGTGCACTCCGAATCCTCAACGTCTGAATTCAGTAATTGATAATCAACAAACCATACAAATCGTTAAGAAGGAAAAGGAACAAAAATGTTTAATACCACGTCTGTCTGGAAGAAATACGCTGCCGCCGCGATTGCGGTCGTCTCGATTGTTGGATTTGCCGCATGCGGATCCACAAGTGGTGCGGGATCCGATGATTCTGCCATCAGCGAGCTTGAGCATATTAAGAAGAATGGTGAGATCGTGTTCGGAACGGAAGGCACGTACGCCCCGTTCTCGTACCACGATACCGACGATAATCTGACCGGCTACGATGTGGAGGTCGCCACCGCCGTCGCTGAAGAGCTTGGTGTCAAGGCCAAGTTCGTGGAAACGAACTGGGATTCGCTACTCGCGGGCGTAGACGCGAAGAAGTTCGACACGGTTGCCGACCAGGTGACTCCGAACGATGGGCGCAAGCAGAAATACGATTTCACCGACCTGTACACCTACTCACAGGGTGTCGCGGTGACGAAGAAGGGTAATGACGACATCAAGAGCTTCTCTGACATTAAAGGCAAGAACGCAGCGGAAACTAAGACCAGCAACTGGAATCAGACAGCCCAGGAGAATGGGGCAAACATTGTTTCCGTCAATGATTTCGCGCAGGCGGTTGATGCTATCACTTCCGGTCGTGCCGATGTCACGTTGAACGACAAGCTTGCTGTGCTGGACTATCTCAAGCAGAAGCCGGATGCGGATGTGCAGATTGCGGCAAAATCTGAAATCAGCCCTGCGGCGGCCTTCCCGATCCGCAAGGGCGAGGACGATCTGGTGAAAGCACTGAACGATGCCCTTGCGAAACTGCAGGAAGATGGCACATTGAAGAAACTGTCTGTCAAGTACTTTGGCGAGGACGTTTCGGTAAAGCAGTAGAAAAATGGGTTTGCCTGTTCTCAACGGATTTGCATAATGCGTGCGGATCCGACGAAAGCGGGCCGGATATGAGGATCGGGCATCATGGATGACAGACTGTTGGGAATCATTACTGGTTCCTTCACGAAATTGCTGATTCCTGGGCTGACGGTAACCATCCCGCTGACGCTGATATCGTTCGCGATAGGTTTGGTGTTGGCCATCGCCGTGGCGCTTGTTCGCGTGGCGAGGGTTCCTGTGGTGCATCGAATTGCGCAATTCTATGTGTGGGTATTCCGAGGGACGCCTCTGCTGGTGCAACTGTTTGTTATTTTCTTTGGGTTGCCGTCTGTGGGCATTGTCGTGCCGGCGTTCCCATCGGCGCTGATCGCTTTTTCCCTGAACGTCGGTGCGTACGCTTCTGAGACGTTTCGTGGTGCCATTCTCGCGGTGCCCAAGGGGCAGATTGAAGCTGGTTTGACCACGAATCTCGGCTATCTGACCATTATGCGGCTGATCGTGCTGCCTCAGGCTTTCCGATCAGCGTTCCCCTCATTATTCAATACATTCATATCTTTGGTAAAAGATACCTCGCTGGCTGCGAACATCACCGTGGTCGAGATGTTCATGGCCGCGCAGCGCATTGTCGCTACCACCTATGAGCCGCTGGTGCTCTATTGCGAGGTTGGTGTGATCTATCTTGCTTTTTGCACGGTGCTGACTTGGCTCCAAGGAGTGTGCGAAAAGCAACTTGCCAAACGGTTCTAAAAAGCAGCGCTGAGTTCAGTGCCTTCGATGGTAGGTTCTGTGTTCTAAAAAGGGAAGTGTCCAATAAAACGATTTGCGTGGCATTTGCATAATGTCGTGAATGCCACACAAATCGTTTTTTTGGCTCTGTTAACTCAGAGTGGACATGAGACTTCATGTTCACAACTGTAGTTGCACTGAGATTACAGTTGTTGGAGGTGAGGGTGATGGGTTTCACCGAGGAGATCCGTAGCCAGTTGTTCGGCATGGGCGCATTGGGGCGCAGACGGGCCATCAATGAATTGCGATCTTCTGAGGACAAGTACGCGCGCAGTCTCGTCCCGTGTTGGAGGATGTGGTGGCGCGCCCACGCTCGAAGCGCGGACTGTCGAAGGAGCAGATCTGCATCATGAGCGGTGTCTTAGCCAGATTATTATCCCTTTTGCTCCTCAGATCATTAACAGACCTTTGAAGCTTAAGGTTGTTAAGGATAACAACTTTAATTATGGACAATGGAAAGAACTGCCGGAGGAATGTCAAAACAGCAAAGCGGAATCAGGGACTTGCTCTTGTTGATGACTTCTTTGGAGTTCGTGAAGAAGATCTGGTAAACCAAACAGATTTAGCGTTTGCTATAGCTGACCTATGTGGGCCGGGGTTGGGATGTGATGAAGATATCGAAGCATATTGCAGCGCCGTTAAAGACGTGGATATTCTTAGAAGGGGTTTTCGTCCTGCTCGGTCAGATGAGATTAATGTGCTTACTTATCATAAGGCTAAAGGACTTGAATTTGACATTGTTTTTTGTCTTGAAGCCTATCGTTTTATCATGCCTCCATATAAAGGAGTACAAAAAGATATTGAGCAATCTCTTGGCATGCACTATGTCGGAATAACCCGTGCAAAGAAAGCTTGCTATATTGCTTTGGGGTCTCAACGGCACAACAAAGATGGTTTACGAGATGCTGAACCATCGGAGTTTTTAACAAAAAACGAAGCTCTTAAAGGACTGCGCAGAGATGTGCACTGGTGATAGATGAAGGGCCTGTGATAAACGAGCCTCGGTTGTTGAGAGGTGAATTCGATAATCGGATGTGCGGTGCGTTTTTGAGGGGTCTGCTTTCGAAAATATCATGCGGCGGGCTTCCAGACGAGAATCGAGGTGTGAGGCTTGAGTTTGGGAAGTAGATGAGAGGAAGAGATAATATGCCCGTCGGCGTTTAAGCTGCGGGCGTTTTTTCTTGTTCTACTGAACAAAAATAAGACAGCATGACGTAATCTAAAAACAGCAGACACTCATGTTGGTTACATCCAGACGATAGGTTAATTGATAGACTAAACCGAAAGATGGTTTGCGAGAGAATCCATATGTTTGTGGGGTGAACAATGACTGTTTCCAAAGTCGAATCTCGTACGGTTTCGGAGTGTTCTCTGAACAACATCACGTCCATGGATCCACTGAACGAGGAATGGTACGAAAATCTGATCGTCGAACATCTAACGGAGAAACTCGGATATGAGCACCTGTACGGGCCCGATGTTCGCCGCACCGACGACTCGTATCGCGACGTATTCCTTCCTGATATTCTCCCGGATGCGTTGCGACGAATCAACAGAAATCTGCCGGAAGCAGCCGTCGAGGAGGCCATTCGGAAGATTCAGAATGTCGAGATCGGCAGCTTGGAGCAGCGCAACGAGATATTCAATGACTACCTGCAATCAGGAGTCGAAGTGCACTTCTTTGACGGCAAGGAAGAGCGTGATGACATCGTCCGCCTGCTTGATTTCGATGATCCCGAGAACAATGATTTCCATGTCGTGAACCAATGGACGTTCGTGGAATATTCCGAGAAACGTCCCGACGTCATCATCTTCGTGAACGGCATGCCGCTGGTATTGTTCGAGCTGAAGTCCCCGTCACGCGAGGAGACGGACGCTTCACACGCGTACCTGCAATTGCGCCAGTACATGAAGCAGATACCGAGCATGTTCGTGCCCAACGTGTTCTGCGTGATGAGCGATATGACCCAGACCAGGTCGGCACGATCACATCCGACGAGGACCGTTACGTGGCTTGGAAATCGGCTGACGGCGACTATTCCGGAACGAAGGCCGCGACATGGAGCACCATGATTGACGGCATGCTCCCGAAGGAACGGCTGCTCGACATCATCCAGAACTTCGTATGCTTCAACGATTCCTCCGAGAAGGTCGTGAAGATCATTGCCGCATACCACCAGTATTTCGCGGTGCGGAAAGCCATCGTCAGAGCGGAAGAGGCCGTCAATGGGGATGGCAGGATCGGCGTGTTCTGGCACACCCAGGGAAGCGGAAAATCGCTTTCGATGGTGTTCTTCGCACATCTGCTGCAGCGTTATCTTGAAAGCCCGACCATCGTGGTCATCACCGACCGCAACGATCTCGACGACCAGCTTTTCGGACAATTCAGCCGCTGCGCCAGGTTCCTGCGCCAGAAGGCGGTCCAGGCCGAGAGCCGCAGGAATCTTCAGGAACTGCTTGAGGGTCGTGAGGCGAACGGCATCATCTTCACGACCATGCAGAAGTTCTCGGACGGCGACGAGCCGTTGTGCGACCGGAGCAACGTTGTGGTGATGGTGGACGAGGCTCACCGCGCCAGTACGGCCTGACCGAACGGATCAACGCGGACGGTCATGTGTCGGTCGGCGCGGCCCGTGTCGTGCGCAAGGCACTGCCGAACGCGTCCTATATCGGTTTCACCGGAACGCCGATCTCCACGGATGACCGCAACACCCGCGAGATCTTCGGCGACTACATCGACGTGTAGACATGACCCAGTCCGTCGAGGACGAGTCCACCAAGCCGGTCTACTACGAAAGCCGTGTGGTCTCGCTCCATCTTGACGAGAACGCGCTGGGCCGCATCGACGCGGTCTACAAGGAGTTCGCGGACCAGGCCGACGAGGCGAGCGTGGAGAAGTCCAAGCATGACCTCGGCGCCTCGATGCCATCTTCGACACTCCTGAAACCATCGACGCATTGTGCCGCGACATCGTGGACCATTACGAGAACAACCGCGCCGACGTCCTGGCCGGCAAGGCCCTGATCGTGGCGTACAGCCGGCCGATTGCGATGAAGATCTACTACAGGATCATGGAGCTGCGCCCCGAATGGAAAGACAAGGTCGGCGTGGTGATGACCATGTCGAACCAGGATCCGGAGGAATGGTTCGACGTGTGCGGCGGCACCACGCACAAGAAGGAGATGGAACGCAGGTTCAAGGACGATTCCGATTCCCTCAAGATCGCCATCGTCGTGGACATGTGGCTCACCGGCTTCGACGTGCCCAGCCTGTCCACCATGTACGTGTTCAAACCGATGAAGGGCCACAACCTCATGCAGGCCATCGCCCGCGTCAACCGCGTGTGCAAGGGCAAAGAGGGCGGTCTGGTCGTGGATTACATCGGCATCGCAGGCGCGCTCAAGCGTGCGATGAAGGACTACACCAGCCGCGACCAGCACAATTACGGCGACATGAACATCGCCGAGACCGCCTATCCGAAATTCCTTGAAAAGCTCGACGTGTGCCGTGATCTCATGTACGGCTTCGACTACCGCAAACTCATCTTCCAAAACAGCAGGGAAGCTCTTGCCGACGCCATCGCGGAAGGAACCGACTGGCTGCTCGATCCGGAACGACACGAAGACACGGAATCGTTCCTCAAGCAATGCCAGCTCATGAACCAGGCGCTGAGCCTATGCAAAAGCATGGTAAGCGAAGAGGACGCGCATGAGGCGGCTTACCTATCCGTATTGCGCGTGCAGGTCCTTCGCCTGACCGGACGTGGCTCCGGCGGGGGCAGCGGCATGACGTACACGGAGTTCAACAAGCAGGTGAGCGAGATCCTCCAGCAGAGCGTGCATGCGGACGGTGTGCTCAACCTGTTCGAGAAGGACAGCGTGGAGATCTCCCTGTTCGATGAGGCGTTCCTTCAGGAGGTCGCCGGCATGAAGGAGAAGAACATCGCGATCGAGAGCCTGAAACGCCTCATCAAGGAGAAAGTGCGGGCGTACGGGCGCACCAGTGTGGTCAAATCCCAGAAGTTCAGCGAGATGCTCCAGAACACGTTGAACGCGTATCTCAACGGCATGCTCACGAACGCGCAGGTCATTGAAGAGCTCGTCAACATGGCCAAGGAGATCATGAAGGACCGCGACGACGCGCAGAAACTCGGCTTGAGCGACGAGGAGATGGCGTTCTACGACGCAATCACCCAGCCGCAGGCGGTCAAGGACTTCTACGACAACGACCAGCTCGTCTCGATAGCCCGCGAGCTGACCGATGCGATGCGGAGCAACGCCACGATCGACTGGCAGAAGAAGGAAAGCGCCAGGGCCGGCATGCGGCGTGCCATCAAACGTTTGCTGCGCAAATACAAGTATCCGCCCGAAGGCGTCGAGGACGCCATGAAGACCGTCATGGAACAGTGCGAGCTGTGGGCCGACACCAAGATCAGCGAATAGGACGAGCAGGAGGATAATACAAGACATGGCAAAGAAGAAGGACAATACCGCCGAGATCGGCTTCGAGGAACAGATCTGGAGTGCCGCCGACAAGCTGCGCGGCAACATCGACGCTTCCGAATACAAGAACGTCGTGCTCGGCCTCATCTTCCTGAAGTACATCTCCGACAAGTTCGACCAGAAATACCAGGAACTCGTTGAGGAGGGCGAGGGCTTCGAGGAGGACCGCGACGAATACGCGAGCGAGAACATCTTCTTCGTTCCCGAGAGCGCCCGCTGGAAGACCATCGCAGCGGCCGCGCACACGCCTGAGATCGGCAAGGTCATCGACGAGGCCATGCGCCAGATCGAGGCCGAGAACAACAAGCTCAAGGGCATCCTGCCGAAGAACTTCGCACGCCAGGAGCTCGACAAGCGACGTCTGGGCGAGGTCGTGGACCTGTTCACCAACGTGAAGATGGCAGAAAAGGGCGATAGCCGCGACATCCTCGGACGCACCTACGAGTACTGTCTGGCCAAGTTCGCCGAAGCGGAGGGCAAGAACGCCGGCGAGTTCTACACACCCGCGTGCGTCGTGAAGACGCTGGTCGAGGTCATCGAACCCTACCACGGGCGAGTGTACGATCCGTGCTGCGGCAGCGGCGGCATGTTCGTACAGTCCGCGGACTTCGTCAAACGCCATCAGGCAACATTAACGACATCTCCGTGTACGGCCAGGAGTCCAATCCGACCACGTGGAAAATGGCGACCATGAACCTCGCGATCCGCGGCATCGACGCGGATCTGGCGATCATAATGCCGACACGTTCTTCGAGGACCTGCACAAGACCGAGAAATTCGATTTCATCCTCGCTAACCCGCCCTTCAACCTGAAGGACTGGGAGGAAAGAAACTCGAGAACGACGTACGCTGGCAGTACGGCACCCCACCGGAGGGCAACGCCAACTTCGCATGGTCCAGCACATGATCCACCATCTCAACCGTTCCGGCCGCATGGGCATGGTTCTGGCGAACGGCGCGTTGTCCAGCCAGACGAACAACGAGGGCGAGATCCGCGCCAAGATCGTGGATGCCGATCTGGTCGAGGGCATCATCGCAATGCCGGACAAGCTTTTCTACAGCACCGGTATACCTGTGAGCTTGTGGATCATCACCAAGAACAAGAAGCAGTCCGGCAAGACGTTGTTCATCGACGCGCGCGATATGGGAACCATGGTGTCCCGCAGGCTCCGCGAGTTTACCGATGAGGACATCGCCAAGGTATCGACTGCGTTCGACGCGTTCCGTGACGGCACTCTGGAAACGGAGAAGGGCTTCTCCGCCATCGCCACGACGGAAGATATCAAGCGCAGGATTACATCCTGACTCCGGGCCGTTACGTCGGTGTCGCCGAAGTGGAAGAAGACGATGAGCCATTCGATGAGAAGATGACCCGTCTGACCGGCGAAATCGCCAAATGC
>ENA-OQDD01000683-OQDD01000683.1-human-gut-metagenome-genome-assembly--contig:-NODE-683-length-12971-cov-2.400420_pt1 | contig 12971 bp, 17 predicted proteins | sample MGYA00242507_ERZ504598 | MGnify/ENA primary metagenome ERZ504598 (study PRJEB26092, sample SAMD00036318) | human gut metagenome | host: Homo sapiens | study: EMG produced TPA metagenomics assembly of... | reverse complement strand
TTCTTGTTAAAAACAAATATTACATGATGATTTGTGGAACATATATTTTACAGCAGTTATATGGTGCCATGATTGGAGCTGGCATTTATTACATGACATGGGTACTGAAAAATAAGAATTGAACAAAATCGCTGCGCAATGGCCTGCCAAGGCTGTGGCATAGCGATTTTCTGTTTTCTATAACAAAAGCAGTGGAAAGCAAGTCCTAAAAGTAGTATTGTTAAGTCACCACAACGAAACAATCAAACAGGATCGACCTTCCCACTGCCTATGAAAAGAATACCACCCTTCCGCTTGGTTGGCAAGCGGTTTTATGACCCCAATGCACCTCCGTGTAAAGCAGTGTTTTTGATACTACTGATTTTACATGGAGGATTTTATTATGTATGAAAAATATTTAGAACAGCTTGAGGAAGCTGGAAAAATCCGCAACCTCAAAGAACGTTCCATCAACTGCTATAAAAACTATGTCTCTTACTTTCTGAAATATCAGGGTAAGAATCCGGAAGAGCTTACCTGTCAGGATGTCAGGACTTTTTTGCTTGCAAAAAGAGGAAGGGCTGAAAGCCACAACTCTGAACCTTTATAATTCTGCCATCCGTTTTTTCTACCGAAATGTCCTGCATATCCTTTGGGATGATATCACCGTTCCACGCATGATTCTGGAACACAAGCTTCCAACTGTATTAACTTCTGATGAAATCGACCGCCTGTTAGACGCTATTGACGATATCAAATATAAAGCTATGTTTGCAACAATGTACTCTTCCGGGATGCGGGTTTCTGAAGTTATTCATCTGCATTATGATGATATTTCCCGCTCAAATATGCAGATACATGTCAGAGATACTAAGAACCGGATGGATCGTTATACAATCCTTTCCAAGCGTTGTCTGGATATCCTTACACAATACTGGTTTGAGAAAGGACGGCCTCGTGGAATCCTGTTTCCTAATAAATTCACCGGTAATTACCTGACAGTCAGTACACTGGAGCAGGTGATGCGCCGTGCCGTATCCGATGCCGACCTTCCGATGAATGCAACCCCTCACTGTCTCCGTCATAGCTTCGCAACACATTTGATGGAGCAGGGTGTGGAACGTCAGCATATTCAGGCACTGCTTGGACATCGTGATCCGAAGTCTACGGAAGTTTATCTTCATATCAGCAACAAATCACTCATGGGTATCCAAAGTCCGTTTGACCGGAAAGAAGGTGCTGATTATGAATAAGCCGACCGTTCAGGATATTTTTCAGTGTTTTTATCCGGCATACCTTGAAAAGTATTCTCCCTCTCCTGAACAGGCGAAAGTTGCCCGGAACATCATGAACTGCAAAACAGGAGCCTATGGAACAAATATCAGTGTATGTGAAGACTGTGGTGCTGTTCAGATTCATTACAATTCCTGCCGCAACCGTTGTTGTCCTATGTGTCAGGCTGTTCCAAAGGAAATGTGGATGGATGCCCGCAGAGAAGATGTACTTGATGCCCCCTACTTTCACTTGGTATTTACAGTGCCTGACATTCTGAATCCAATCATTTACAGCAATCAGAAACTGTTATATGACACCCTATATCATGCTGCTTCTGCTACAATCAGTGAACTGACTGCTGACCCTGCACACCTTGGTGCTGCTGTCGGATATATCTGCATCCTTCATACATGGGGATCTGAGATGAACTTTCATCCTCATATCCATACAATACTGCTTGGCGGTGGTCTGACATCCAAAAACGAATGGAAAGACAACGGTACTGAGTTTTTTCTTCCCATATGGGCTATCTCCAGAGTCTTCCGTGGAAAATATATGGATGAGTTAAAAAATCTCTGGAATACGAACCAGCTTGAATTTCATGGCACTGCTGAAAAATATCGTAACCATTATACATTCAAAGAGCTGCTTGATTCCTGTTATGCTGCGGAATGGATTCCTTATTGCAAGAAAACCTTTAACGGTGCACAGTCTGTGATTGATTATCTTGGAAAGTACACCCATAGGATTGCCATCAGCAATCACCGCATCATATGCATACACGATGAAACCGTCACTTTTTCTGTAAAAGATTACCGGAACAAAGGACAATGGAAAGAGTTGAGCATTTCCGGTGTTGAATTCATACGGCGTTTTTTGATGCATGTGCCGCCAAAACGTTTTGTCAGGATTCGGCATTACGGACTTCTTTGTTCCCGCAGCAAGCGAAAGAAACTTATTCTATGTCGAAATCTTCTTGGTTGTCAAAAGTATCTCTCAAAACTTCGGGATAAGGAGATGCCTGAAATATTAAAACAGCTTTATGGCATAAACGTCTATGTGTGTAAATCTTGTGGTGGTCATCTTGGAAAACCACAACTTCGAATACCTCAAAGATGTTAAAAGATTATTCTTTCATATTTTTTCTGAAGCCTCAAGTTTGAGGTTTTATTGTCGTACCTATTTATCTGGAAACACCTGATTTCTGTAGATTCTGCACTGAAAATCCTGTATAATCATGGGTAAGAACAAAAGATTGAAAGTCCATAGGTAGTGGCTACCCGGACGCTCACTTTGTTCAATTAGGTCAAATCGAAAATGGTGTAAACGAAGGGGCAGTTCACTGGAATGCCAAAACTGCTTTTTCGTTTACCCCATCATTGATTCTAACCTAAAGAATTTGCAAGGAACAATTCCTTGTCCCCTACACCATAATTACTATGTATTTGCATCTACAAACTAGAAGTTGTTTATTAAACCTTTTTAACCTTAACCAACAACATCATAGGTCTACGCATTTCATTACACATTCCCGGCATACCCATCATATCTGCCGGAGGCATTGCTTCCTCAATAGCCTCAATTTGAAAACCACATTTTATAAGTGGATTCAATATCTGCGTTAATGTGTGGTGCTGTTTAATTACTCGTTGACCAAGAAAATTGGTTTCTCTTTCGCCTGGGTAATAGTAATTGTCGATTGGCCAATATTTAGGTTTCCCATTTTCATCATAAATCCAATCCTCATTAACACCTGCGGTGAAAGTCGGATGTTCAATATTGAATAGGAAATACCCACCTACTTTTAATGTGCAATACACCTTTTGATAAACATTAGCTAAATTTTCGATATAGTGCAGTACCAGGTTAGAAACAACTAGGTCATAAGTATTTTCAGGATAAATGTATTCTTCAACACCGCAAACTTTATACTTGATTTTGTCATCAGAGTTATCAGCTACTGCTTTTGCAATCATTTTTTGACTACTATCAATACCAAGAATTTCAGTAGCTCCCATTTGTGCGGCATATTTGCAATGCCAACCGTAACCACATCCTAAATCCAAAACTTTTTTTCCCTGTAATTTAGGGAATAACGGTTGCAACTGATGCCACTCTCCAGCAGCTTTCAGACCATCTTTGCTTCTTCCCATTTCCGCATATGCGGCAAAAATTCACTATTATCGTAAATATTTCTCATTGATAATTACCTCCACAACTTCCTATTTCTCAGTTTCAAAAACTTGAAGTTGTTAATTGCATCTCAGAACAGCGATCAGTTCTTCGCCGTCCATTTCACCGTTTCTTCGAAACCGAAAGAGCGATACATCTGACGGGCAACTGCATTATCGGGTTCATATGATAGCCAACAGTATTCTGCTTCTCCACAAGGCATAGATTTTATGAACTCTAATGCAAGGCTGACCGCTTCTTTTCCGTACCCTCTGTTTTGATATGCCTTATCGATCATAAGACGCCACAGATTATAGTTTCCCTTTGCAATTTCAGGTGCATCCGTCCAATAATCATCAACATCAAAACCAATCATCAGGAAGCCTACAGGCTTATCCTCATCATATATACCAAACGGGAATGCATGACCGTTTCCCGTAATTGCAGTATACGCTTCAATGATGCTGATCTCATTGGTGGCAACGAAGTTCTTCTGCGATTCCGATACCGTCAGTTTCAGGATATCCCAGACATTATTACCATTTACTTTTTCTAAATGAAGCATATATCTTTACCTCGCTAAATCTCGATTTAATAGTCTCTTGAACAAGGCTACCATATGGGTTATTCTACCACATATTCATCCTTAATTCATCTAAAATTTTCACGATTCATTTTTGGCGAGTAATATTTTCCAGCTAAATACATTGATAAAATCGTACAAAATGAGTATAATAATAGTACGAAGAAAGGAAGTGGTGATATGTCAATTACAGCAACTGAATTGAAAAATAATCTTGGAAAATATTTATTATTATCTGCAAAAGAAGATGTTTTTATCACAAAGAACGGAAAGGTAGTGGCAAAACTGACAAATCCACATCAGGACAGAGTAGAAGTAGCAAAATCCCTGTTTGGAATCTTACCAAAGGATGCAGACCTGAATGAAGCAAAAGAAGAAAGGCTTGGTGCAAAATAGATGAGGATTCTTGCAGATACAAATGTGATAATAGATGCCCTGACTTCAAGAGAGCCATGGAATAAAAGTGCAGAAGAAATATTTCTTATGGCAGCAAATCATACAATCGAAATGTACATTACTGCAAGTTCAGCAACAGACATCTATTATCTTATAAGGAAACATTTGCATAACATAGAAGCAGCAAAGATGATAATGGGAAAGCTTTATTCATTGACTGGAATATTAGAGGTTACAGCGGATGACTGCATGGATGCACTTGCATCTGCAATCAGTGACTATGAGGATGCAGTTGTTGAAAAGGTGGCATCCAGAAAAGATATGGATTATATTGTCACAAGAAATATAAAAGATTATCAGGCAGGTGGAACAAAGATAATTCTGCCAGATGATTTTGTTAAACTTGTTGAAGAGGAATAATTTTTACCACCAAATCGTCAAATACCGATTTTGTGAAACTCTTTCTATGCTCCATCCTCTGCCTTATTGCAGTCGATTCGTAAAAGCATATTATCATTAGAACGTGAAACAAATTACAGCCTCCTGCCGCATTTGGGACAGAATTCAAAGTCCTCTGTAGTTGTATATCCACAATTGCTGCATCTTTTTATTGTATTTCCACTTCCATTTTCAAAGCCATAACCATACTGCGGGTTTACACGCTGCAAATGCTGTGGCAATATCTCCACGTCCTCGCCTCTTGCTATCCTGCGTCCTATTTCCGGATCAAGCTCGTAAAGCGCATTACAGCATGTGGTCTGCACATAGTAGTGCCTGTTCCATTTAAAACACGGAATGAAGAACAGTGACAGCACCATGTATGTCATATACACCTGATACCTGCCATACCTGCCACATTTATCGCAGGTAATGACCTGATTGAAGTCAAAGTCCTTCCTGCCGTCCGTTATTCCCATCATAAAAAACATATATGATGCCTCCGTTTATCTGTGCCATAGTCCCCAGAAGTCTCCAAGCGATTCTCTCGTATGAAATCCCCGCTCATCCTCAACCACCGGTATTGATTTGGCATCCATTTTCTCTATATTTACATAAGCACCCTGACTCACCATTACAAATACCCTGTCTATCTGCTCCTCTGTGCCCTGTATTTCCATAAATACCGAGCCGTCAGGGTCATTTCTCACCCAGCCTGTTGCACCAACGCTTTCTGCCGCGTGCTCTGTTCTGTAGCGGAAACCTACTCCCTGCACAGAGCCATACACTCTTATCTGCTTTCTGATGATTTTGCTGTCGTAATCACTCATATGCTCTCACTTCCCTGATACACATTATTTTCAGTCTACAATAGCCCTGCAAACAGCCGCATAATTGACTGCCCCAGCCTTCGTCTTGCACTTCTTCCGGTCCTGTACTTCTCCGTCACCTCCGCTGACTCAGTGAAAAGCCTGATAAAATCATCCCTGATTTCATGCACCACTTCACAATCCGCCATAAAACAACCATTTTCAAAATGGTGATAAAGGCTTCTGTAGTCAAGATTTATGGTACGCAGGTTGCCATTATATCGTCTGCCACACTCATCTTTGCATGGCAAAAGCCCGGTGTCCACTCAAAAATCCTCACACCATGCTTCACAAGCTGGTTGTAGAAGGAGCGTGTCACGCTGTATATTGGTTTCTTATCAGGTATGCCCGGCGTGATGATGCGCACGTCAACTCCACGCTTGGCGGCAGGTGTCAGCGCATGGCTCATCTCATCGGTAATGAATAAGGTAAGGCGTGATAAACCATGTCAATAACGCTGTGCCTTGTTTGCCATGCTGATATAGACATCCTCACCCACCTGCTCGTTATCGAGAGGGCTGTCTGCATATGGCTGGATAAATCCACTCTGTTTGCCTCATAATCATAGTGTAGCAGATATTGAGATACATCCACCTCGCGCGGTACCTTGCGCTCTGATGCATTCCACATCTCGAGAAATGCGATGGTAAACGACTTGACAGCATCTCCCTCGAGCCTGATTCCCGTATCCTTCCAGATTCCGTATGGGTGTGTCACGTTGAAGTACTCATTTGCCAGATTATAGCCGCCGGTATATGCGATTTTTCCATCAATTACCGTGATTTTTCTATGGTCACGATTGTTTAAAAACATGTTAAAGGCAGGTGCAACCGGGTTGAACACCCTGCATTTGATGCCAAGCTTCTCCATCTTTTCCGAGAAATCCCTGTCTATGAAAAAGATTGAGCCCATATCATCATAAAACACTCTGACCTCGACTCCTGCCTGCACGCGCTCCGTAAGCACCTTCTGGATACGGTGCCACGATTCCTTGTCCTCTATGGCGTGATACTCCATGAAAATAAATTTCCTGGCCTTTGATAAATCGCTAAGCTGCGCTTCGAGTCCCTTTGACGCCTGATCATAATATGTCACATCCGTGTTCTGATATACCGGATATAATGCATTTTTTGCCAGGTATGTTGAAATTCCCGCTGCCTGTGGCACCTTTTCATACATATCGGATAGTATGTCTGCGTTTTCAGGCAGACATGGAAGAAGCATGGAATCCACCTCTTCAAACCGTGCACGCATCTTATTCGGTGCGCCGTTTAGTCCGACTAACAGGTAAAGTGACACTCCCATTATCGGAAATGCCAGTATCAGTATAATCCACGGTGTAGTCATGGATGCGGTCTGCTCGCGATTGTACAGTCCGAGCACAAGTATGATTGCCAGGACGCTTGTGGTCGTGTTTATTGCTGCCGCATATTCATTTAGCCTTGTAAACATATAGACCATGAAAACTGCCTGCAATAATATCGCAAGCACTGAAAAAAACATTCTCTTTAAACCATTCTGTGTTTTTTTAGTTCCCTCGTAGGTTTTTTCCTTCATCTGTTATGCCTCCATTATCTTACTGTCTGTAATACCAAACCTCTCCATAAATTTTTAGCCACCTTCTTATTTAAGAAGCCATTCAATTTCCTCTTTATAAGGAGGAATAGTCTTCTTCGCAGAGCCCTCCTCACAAAGCCATGGTGTTTCCAGAATCTTTGGTACATTTGCAAAGGTCTCATCATGCACCAGTCGGTGCAGTGTATCATAGCCGATGGTTCCCTTGCCTATATTTGCATGCCTGTCCTTGTGTGCTCCGAGAGGATTTAAGCTGTCATTCACATGAAATACCGCTATCTGCTCAAGCCCTATCACCCTGTCAAACTCTGCAAAAACCTCATCATAATGGTTCACAATATCGTATCCTGCATCATTTACATGGCACGTATCAAAGCAGACACGCAGCCTTTCTTTCCTGTCCACTCCATCATAGATTGCCTTAAGCTCCTCAAAGGAACGGCCTATTTCACTGCCCTTTCCTGCCATCGTCTCAAGTGCGATAAACACATCGTCATCATTCTGATTGAGTACTGTGTTAAGTCCCTTTACAATCTGTGCGATTCCAGCCTGCTCACCGGCATTTACATGACTTCCCGGATGAAGCACCAGTATGCGGCTCTTCATTGCCGCGGTCCTTACTATCTCCTTTTCCAGAAACTCCACTGCCAGCTCGTACGTCTCAGGCTTTACGGTGTTTGCCAGATTTATGATGTATGGCGCGTGGACCACTATCTCATTTATCCCATGCTCATGTGCATATTCCCAGCCTGCGTCTATGTTGAGCTCAAAGATTTCCTTTCTTCTCGTGTTCTGTGGTGCCCCGGTGTAGAGCATAAACACATTCGCGCCCGTATGATGCTGCTTCCCTGGCTGATGCCAGAAACATATCTTTTCCTGCCATGCCTACGTGACAGCCTAATTTTATATCACTCATATTTTTCCTCTGTTTCATTGAATCTATATATCTATTATTTCTACTATAACACTACATCCCTGATAACTCTATCTAAATATTCTAAATTTTTACTAAACATGGCAAAAGTCATTGACATAGTATCAAAAACTACATATACTATCCTTTGCAACCACATATATTAATGGCATATAATTGCAATGTATGTGATGCATAACTACAGTTAACCAATTATTATAGAAATACGAGGGTAAATATGTTTGAAATAATTGTTGACTCTGCGGCAAACATTCCTGCAGAGCTATGTAAAAAATATAAAATCAAGGTGCTATCATTTGTAAACCTTGTCAACGGAAAGGAAATGACCTGCTTTGAGCCTGACCTCACACCGGAACAGGAGCGGGCAAAGGGTAAGGAATACTATGATGCGATAAGAGAAGGTGCTGAGGTAAAGACCGGACTTATCAGCAGCGGAATCTTTGAGGATACCTTCAGGGAAATCATTGAGGCAGACAAGGATATCCTGTATTTCTCCCTCAGCAAAAACATAAGCGGCAACTACAACTCAGCCGTGTCGCAGCCGATGCTGTCCTTGATGATTGCAGTAACGGCAGAAAAATACGCCTGGTGGATTCATTAAATGCATCCCTCGGACAGGGACTTCTCGCAATATACGCCAGCGAAATGCGTGAGAAGGGCATGAGCTTTGATGAGGTGGCTGACACGATAGAGACCTATCCTGCCAGATTAAACGGTGTGTTTACCGTGGGCAATTTAAAGTATATTGCAAGAACCGGCAGATTAAGCGGAACCACTGCTTTGGTTGGCAACATGCTAAGTATCAAGCCTATCCTAAGGGGCAGCAAGGACGGATATATTGTACAGTTCAGAAAATGTCGCGGCCGAAAAGCCGTATTAAATGAGCTTGTCAATCTGTTATGCGACAACATTACAGACCCTGAAAATCAGATTATCGGAGTGGCACATGCTGACGCATATGAAGATTCGCTCTATGTGATTGAACAGATTAAAAAGCGTATAAAGGTGCGCGATGTGATAAATACCACCTATGATTTCTGCACCGGAAGCCATGTTGGTCCGGAATCTTTAGCAGTATTTTTCATGGGAAAGGACAGAGAATTGGGAGCCTGATATCAGGCTCCCTTTTCACTTCTTTTATTCATCATCCTCACATAAAAAAGTCCCAGAACTCGCTTATTAAGCGGATTCTGAGACTTTTGATTTCTATTAATTGCAACTTCTATCTCATTTTAAGCTGCAGCTTTCTTGCTTTCTGATTTCTCACAGAGCTTCTTCACACCCTGAATTGCAACAAGCACACCAAGGATGAGCAGTAATACTGCGAATATAAGCTGTAATGAATTTCCAAGGTCAAGTCCTACAGAGAATAATGCCTTTGTAAGCTTGTAGATTGTCATGCCAAGTGCAGTAAATGTAACTGCCATCATGAATACCATTGGAATCCAGAGCATGCAGCCCTGACGCTTTGTCTTCTTTAAGAATACTGCGCAGGCAACAAGTGCAAGTACTGATAAGAGCTGGTTAGCTGAACCAAACAGTGGCCATATCTCTGCATAGCCTACCTTTGTAAGCAGGAATGCAAGTACCAGTGTGATGATTGTTGCAAAGTATTTGTTTGTCATCAGCTTGACAAATGGACTCATATTGTCATCATCTGTGTCTGAATCAAGCCAGAACTCCTGGAATGACAGACGTCCGACTCTGGCTACTGAATCAAGTGATGTCAGAGCGAAGGCTGATACAGCAAGGTTAATCAGTGTGAACACAAGTGAGTGTGGTAAACCGATTACTGACAGGAAGTTTGCGATAGCTCCTGCGAAAATCTGTGGCTGTGTTGTAAGTCCCTGAGCTGCTGCCTCTCCCTTACTGAATGATGCTACTGCGATAAGTGCAAGGATTGCAAGCATACTCTCCATAAGCATGGCACCGAATGAAACAGGAAGCATGTTCTTCTCATTCTTTATCTGCTTAGAAGCAGTACCTGATGATACAAGTGAATGGAAACCTGAAACTGCACCACAGGCGATTGTTACGAATAAGATTGGGAACAGATACTGTGGGTTTCCGTTTGCATCAGGGATTGCAAATGCTGTGAAAGCATCAAGGTTACAAGCAGGATTTGCAACAAATACACCGATTACCGCACCTACGATCATGAAGATTAACAGGTAGCTGTTAAGGTAATCACGTGGCTGAAGCAGTGCCCATACAGGTGTAACACTGGCTATAAGTATATATGCAAATATAATTATGTGCCATACGCTAAGGTTTAAATACATTGGGAAATTGAGTCCCAGTGCTATAGCTACTATAAGTAATACGATTGCAACAAGTGTGTTAATCCATTTGTTGAACTTAGAGTATTTAAGGAAGAAACCAAGTGCAACTGCTTCTATGATGAAAAGCATTGATGTAGTTGCAACTGCTCCGTTGGCTACAACCTTTGTAACCTCACCTGCTTTATCAGCAACAAAGCCATTGAAGGTTCCGGCTACGACATCTGCGAAGGCTGCAACAACAAGTATACAGAACAGCCAGCAGAATAACAGGAATAATTTCTTTCCTAATTTACCGATGTACTCCTCGATGATGTAACCGATTGTACGACCCTTGTTCTTAACTGAAGCGTACATAGATGCAAAATCCTGAACAGCTCCAAAGAATACACCACCAATTAATATCCAAAGCAGAACCGGAAGCCATCCGAAAATAGCTGCCTGAATTGGTCCGTTGATTGGGCCTGCACCTGCTATAGATGCAAACTGATGTCCGAATACTACATTGGTATCGGCTGGTACATAGTCCACTCCGTCCTCCATCTCGTAGGCAGGAGTCTTGGCATTTGGATCAATGCCCCATTTGTTTTGCAGATAACGGCCATATAATAAGTATGCTCCACCGAGCACAACAATGGCTATTACCATCATTAAGATTCCACTCATATTATTACCTCTTTCTTTTGTTTATCTTAATTTTATTTGTATATTATGTTTACTCTTTTTTTAACAAATTTCAATAAATATTTTATACATAATTTATTTTTAATTTCTATTATTTTTGTTTAATTTACCAATCGGTTATAATAGGTATTCATTCTCTTTATGCTGTCTTTGTCTCAGCGGCTTCTTCTGCCTTTTTAGCAGCCATTTTTGTCCTTTAATGCAAAGGCTCCGGCAAGCAGTGTGCCTGAGATTGAATGCCATGTACATGACACTGCACAGATGATGGCTGATTCAGGTGTTGAAGCAAACTGTGCTGTAGTGGTAGCAAGGTTTGTGGCAAGACCTGCATTCTGCATACCAACCTCGATAGAGATGGTTCTCTTCTTGGCTGTGTTCATGCCTACCAGCCTTCCTGCACCGTATCCGAGCAGATATCCAAGTCCGTTATGTAACAGAACTGCCGCAAAAATTACTACTCCTGATGTAAAGAACTTTGAGCCCTGTGATGATACAACACCACCTACAACGAATGCCAGACCAAGCACCGCAATACCCGGCATGACCTTCTGAGCTCGGCAAATGCCTTTTTCTTTCCAAGCAAGTAGTTGAGTAAAAATCCAACCGCTACAGGAAAGATTACAGTCTCAATGATTGACACAAACATCGGAAGCGCCTTGATTGAGACATGTGTTCCGCTTGCAAGAAATGATACCAGAAGCGGTGTCATAAATGGTGAGAGCAATGTGGAAACTGTTGTCATTCCAACTGAGAATGCCACATCACCACCGCAGAGGTATGACATAATGTTTGAAGAAACACCACCAGGACAGCAGCCTACGAGGATAAGTCCAAGTGCGATTCCGTCAGGCAGATTCAATGCCTTTGAGATACCAAATGCGAGAAACGGCATGATAAGATACTGTGCGATTGCACCTACACATATATCAAATGGTCTCTGTGCAAGTATCTTGAAATCCTGTGTCGTAAGTGTAAGTCCCATACTAAACATGATGATTCCGATAATGATTGACTGACATGTGAACTTGTTGGATACCGGATCCACAAACAGCATCTGATTTACCCAGGCCATCAGATTCGGAACCAGAAATGTGACTACGGCGATTGCTATGACAACTATCGATGTGTAGTCTGATAAAAATTTACTTACTTTTTGTAATGCTTTCATTGTAAGCCTCCTTAACATTTTTCTGCTCACTAAAACTCTTTTATGGAATTAAAAAATCCCTTTCCAGATTGACATAATCTGAAAAGGGACGAAATAATCCGCGTTACCACCCTGATTCCACAGTGTATTACTGTGACACTCTGCATACCAGCATATGCTTTCCATATAACGGTGGACACCGGCGAGGTTTACAGACACACTTAATGCTTTCAGCCCGCTTCTTAGAGAGGATATTCCAATCTGACCATTACCTGTTCGCACCGCCCACAGGCTCTCTGAAAATAAATACAAATCGGACCTTGTTCTCATCAACGAATTTTGGTGAACATATTTATTTAAATCTTGTTTTGTATTATAGCCCTCTGACACTATATGTCAAGAGAATGATACAAATTTGTACTATAACATTTATTTATAGTTTTTATTCATGTGCTTTATTCTTATTATTTATTCATAATCTTTGTTGTTATACTCATCATTCCATGACTGCTGTTGTGATGTACCGTAGGAATTTTGATCATCCCCTCCCTGAGCTGCGCCGTCTCCATACATGTTCTGACCGTACTGCTGGTTTGCTCCGTTTCCGTACATGTTCTGACCGTACTGCTGATTTGCTCCG
>ENA-OQDD01000682-OQDD01000682.1-human-gut-metagenome-genome-assembly--contig:-NODE-682-length-12985-cov-2.793358_pt1 | contig 12985 bp, 18 predicted proteins | sample MGYA00242507_ERZ504598 | MGnify/ENA primary metagenome ERZ504598 (study PRJEB26092, sample SAMD00036318) | human gut metagenome | host: Homo sapiens | study: EMG produced TPA metagenomics assembly of... | reverse complement strand
CTGTTACTTGTACGACATGTTTTCTGTTTAATAACTTAACACCTTTCCGATTCATTTGCAAACATTATTTTCAGATTTCCGAACTTTCGGCAATACTGCTGATTTTCATTTTCCGCTTTTGTCTACGATTTTCGGCAAAAAGCCCGGAACACTGCGATTTCTTGCGTACACGGTGAACGCAAATCTTCCTCTATGTATTCCATATCTTCGGCAGTCATTGTTTCCGCAGCTTTACTACGAACTTCGTTTTTATAGGCTTCCAGTACTTCCGCTTCATCAATGCGGCTTACTGTAATACCTGCCTGACTGCAAGGTTGTAATTCAGGTGGTTTGCCGGGTCAGTGGTGGTTAGATGCACCTTTGCACCCAGTTTAGTTAATTTCAGGGCTATTTCCGTGGCTAACGTTGTTTTACCTACGCCACCCTTTCCCATAGTAAATACAACTCTTTTCCCTGACTGATAGAGGTCATTAACCAATTCGTCTATACCTTTTGCATCAGTAATCCGTTGATAATCCGCATTGTCTGTTAAATTATCATCGTATAGCATCCGGCGGATATTTGCAATGTTAGATAGATTATACGACCGTAAAGGAACAGAATAAGAGGGGTAATCCAGCAGTTCCGCAGGGGTTTGTTTCAGGGCGGTTTGCTGTCTGTCATATATTTGTTTCGATACGCTATCGGCTTCATCTAATTGCAGCAAAAGTCCGTTGATTACTAATAGCTGGTTATTAATTCCCAGTAATTGTAATTCATGCGAAGAACGGGCAGCTTCTTTCAAAGGTGCGATTTCGGGACGACTTACCAACACTAAGCGAGTTGCATTTGCATCCGAGAGTGTTTCAACCGCTTGCTTATAGATGCCTTTCCTTTCTTCCAAACCGGATAATTGCCCTAAGCATGATGCACCGTGCGTACTTTCGCTAATAAACGTACTCCAAGCCGATGGTAGTTGTAGCATTCGCAATGTATGTCCCGTTGGGGCTGTATCAAAGATGATATGGTCATATTCTTTTGCTTTATCAGCATCCGTGATAAAATCGGAAAATTGATTGAAAGCAGCAATTTCTACCGTGCAAGAACCTGAAAGTTGTTCTTCCATATTTTGGATAACACTATCGGGCAGTTTTCCTCGGAAAGGCGCAATAACGCTTTCCCTGTATTCGGCAGCAGCTTGTTCCGGGTCGAGATTAACTACAGTTAAGCCGGGTACTTCCTGAATATCCGTGCCGTGTCCGTTTAAAGTTTGATTAAAGACATCTTGCAGGTTTGAAGCCGGGGCTGTGCTGATAAGAAGTATTTTCTTACCATTATCTGCCAAACCTACCGCAGTAGCACAGGCAATAGAAGTTTTGCCCACACCGCCTTTTCCGGTGAAGAAAAGGTATTTTGTCAATTCTATATCTGATAAATTGAATGTTCTCATTTTTCTTAAATAATTAATTGGTGAATACTTATTTAACTGGCATAAAATCTAAATTGACCCCCGTCCATTCACTCATTTGTTTGGTGGTAGGATAGGTTTGTGAAACAGCTATTTCTCCATCTACTAAAGTAATAGGCAGTGCGTCCGCACCATGCTTTTGCAGGAAGTCGTTCACCGTCTTATTGCTTACGTATACTTGTGGTTCGTCACGTAAATTGTGGCGGGTAACGATGATACCTTGTTTCTTCAATGATTCGATTACTACCGCAATACGCATCAATTCAGGATTGATGTTTGTTCCACAAAGACCCGTAGGCAGCACATTGCCGGGTCGAAAATTTTCTATTCTTTTTCATACTGTTTTTTTATTTTAAAATGATACTTAATGTTTATTTATAGATAAAATACTATTGCGTAATATATTCCAACTGCGATAAAGAGAATAGCAACTATTTTGCGAAACCATTTCTCAAATATCTGTATTCGGTTGTAAAACTTCCCCAGTCCGGCAACACTATAAGCTAAAATCCATGCAAAAAGGATTACAGGTAATCCCGTAGCAATAGCATAGATTACAGGTAAGAGATAGCCGCCTGTTTCTGCTGCTGATAGAGGGATAAGCATACCGAAATAAAATACTCCACTGGTAGGACAAAAAGCAAGAGCGAATAAGACCCCCAACAACATAGCTCCCCAACCGCCTTTAGTTTTCTTTTCAGGCTTTCCCCACCGATATTAATTTGTAGATTGAGTTTTATTATATCAAGCATAAATATTCCAATGATGATTAACACCGGAGCAATCAGCATTTCCCCGTATTTGCTTACAGCTTTTTGCACCATAAACATACTTGCGCCCTCACGAAGAATAGGAATAAGAATAAAGCCAAGAACCGTATAGGTCACTATTCTGCCGAAAGTGTAGAGCAACCCGTTTATAAAAATCCGGTGACGGTTTTCTATATCCTTGCTTATAAATCCTATTGCCGTTATGTTTGTAGCCAGCGGGCACGGGCTAACTGCCGTTAAAATCCCCAATATAAAGGCTGTAATAGCGGGAACAGAACTGCTATCTAATAATGATTGAAGAAAGTCCATCTTACAACTGTTTTAACAATTCGTCAATCTTGCTTTTAATTCCCTCTTTAAACTTGTCCGGTGCATTTCTCGCATTGGAGAAACTAAACTCGGTCATATTGTTACATTCTCTTTTCCGTCTTTCCAGCCATTCACAAACAAAGACGACCATGTAACTTCGTACTTGTCTGCAATCGCTTCATTCTCTTTCTTAGAAATATCTACTACTTTGTAGATAATCTTGCCATTTGCTTTTTCTTGGGAATAAAGACTATCCAAAAGGGCTACTGTATTGGCTTCAATCGCCCTGCAAGTGATACATCGTTGCGCTCCATGAAAATAGAGAACTTCAATGCGGTTAGGCTGTATTTCTTCCGCTTTGTTTTCCTCGTTTTTTTTCTTTGAACCATTTCCACAGGACATTAAGACCAGCATCGCAATCAGTAGATAAAATAACTTTCTCATAGTTCATTTTTTATTTGGTTATCAACTCTTTTACTTCCGAAAGGGACAATCTTTTTCCGGCTGATACAACTTTTCCGTCAATCACCAAAGCCGGAAGACCTAAAATGTTGTACTCCATGATTTTCAATAAATCTTCTTCCTTGATTAGTGTTGCATCGCAGCCTAATTCTGAAATAGCTTGTTTAGTGGTTTCATACAATGCTTTACAGCTTGAACACCCGGTTCCTAATACTTTGATTTCCATTTCTAATTCTACTTTAAAGTTAATATAATAATCGTAATTCGTAGAACTACGAACAATGATTTTAAAAAAAGGTGCTGTTATTCACAGCACGATGTACCTTTACATTGGCAATCCCCCAAAAAAGTAGTAAATAACTTTCGTGCGAGTTCCCAATTTTCCCGGTTGATACAATACCGTACTTTTGGCGTTTCTATTTCTCCTTGAATTAAGCAGCTTCTTTCAGTTCTTTCAAATGTTGAGAAACGGTTGCCTTAGCGATAGGCAGCACTTCGTGTATATCACCGAAGAAGCAACTTTCTTGATTTGCTAAAAAGCAAGAATAGCCATTCGTGCGGGATGTCCCATTGCTTTGGCAAAACGAGCAATCTGTTCCTGCTCTACTGTGTACGGTTTATCTTTCACTTCAATATCTCCTTTTTATTTGTTGTTCGCAAAACAACGAACAATATTTTAAATAGCAAAAAGAAGTAGGAACTTTTTTTCAGGTAGGTGAAAATTGAGTTTTAGTTTATCGCTTTGTATAGATATCCAAAACGGACTAAACCTGTTTGTGTTGACAGCAAAATAGATGCTGGCGAAAAGAAAAAGAATGTTTCTCTTTTCGCCAGCTTTATTTTTATGATTGGCGGGCTTTTGTTACCTTTGCAGCGTAAGCCCACCACTAAGCGAATTTCTTCGTTTTTTTGTTACTATTTTGTTACCCACTGTTAGTAATAGGTGGGCTTCCTTATTGATAATCAGATTAATACACTCTATGATATATAATTTGTGGCAGAACATCATCAATAGTTATCAGTTGTGGAAGAAAAGAAAAATGAGATAAAAAATTAAGTCGCAACTATTTACTTTGTTATACGTAATGCTTGGTATGGTAAACTATATAGTTGCGTTCTATTAAAAATGAATTTGCCGTATATATCTCTTAAAGATTTCTTACGAAACCAGTAAAACGTTTCAATCCTTCTGCCAGTGTAGTACGTGGGCAGGCGATATTCCAGCGCATGAATCCTTTTCCTTCAGTCCCATACATTGTTCCTGCATTGAGCCATAATCCGGCTTCGTTAACCAATCGCTGTTCGAGTTCCTGCGAGTGTATGCCGAGTCTGTGACAGTCCATCCAAACGAGATAGGTTCCCTCCAATACCGTGATAGGAAACTCGGGCAGATGTTCCCGACAGAACTCCTGCATATAGAGAAAATTGGCCTGTAAATATTTGATGAGTTGGTTCAGCCACTCTTCCCCTTCGTTGTAAGCTACTTGAGTCGCAATTACACCAAAAGGATTGACATCACATACTTCGTTATCGTTAATGGCCCGGTCGATTTTCGCTCGACGGTTAGCATCAGCACAAATAATGTTCGCAATCTGTAATCCGGCAATATTGAACGCTTTACTGGGAGATATACAGACTACAGAATGGTGACGGAAATTTTCTGAGATGGAAGCAAACGGTGTGTAACGGTACTCTGGAAAAACCAGTTCGCAATGAATCTCATCCGAAACGACCGTAACATCGTGTCGAATACAAATTTCACCAATACGTACCAGTTCTTCACGTTTCCACACCCTTCCGGCAGGATTGTGAGGATTGCACAGCAGCATCACCTTCACTTTCGGATCAGCAGTCTTACGCTCTAAATCTTCATAATCGATGGTGAAAGTATTACTTGCAAAGACCAACGGTGATGATACCATTTCACACCCATTGTTACGGATTGAAGAAAAGAAACAATTATAGACCGGGGTCTGCACCAATACCTTATCTCCCGGAACGGTCAAAGCCTTGATGACTGCCGAGATGGCTGGGACTACGCCCGATGTGTAAATTATCCATTCACGGTCAATCGTCCAACCGTGACGACGTGCGAACCAGCCTGTAACAGCCTCGTAGTAACTGTCGGGCACACGGGTATAACCGAAAATGCCGTGTTCTACCCGTCGGCGTAAAGCATCGACGATAGCGGGAGCTGTACGGAAATCCATGTCAGCCACCCACATCGGCAATACATTTTCGCTTTCTGCGCTATCCCATTTGTAGGAATCGGTTCCCCGTCTTGAAATTTGTTTGTCAAAGTTGTATTTCATATCTTCATCTTAATCGGTAAAACAGGTACGCTCGTCCCGGAGACGGATTTCACAATCGGCAGGAGCCTTGATGTTCTCATCTATGGTTATGGAACCGAATTCGTCAGCCACAATGCATCCCGACATCGGGTTCTTGATATTTGTAATAGCTCCGTGAATATCGGCTTGCAACGTGCTGTACTCAAAGGTACGGTCGCAGTCAGGTCCGAAGGTACAGTTTTCAAGAATAAGGTCGTGTGCATAGCAAAGCGGTTGCTCACCGGTAATGTGGCAGTTGACCAAACGTAGATTCTTCGAATGCCAGCCGAGGTATTCGCCGTTGAGTTCGGAATCGTAGATGGTCACATTTTCCACTTCCCAGAAGGCATCCTTCGTTGTAATCTTTGCATGATGAATCTCTACATTTTTCACGTACTGGAACACATACTTGCTGTTGCTTTCCAGTCCGTCCACATAAATGTTGTTGCTGAACATGAAAGGATAAGTTCCGCCGTGCAGCTTGAGATTCTTGATGCGGATACCATTACAACGCCAGAATACTTCGTCGGCATCGTTCATCGTTACGTTCTCGATATCTATTTCGTCCATTTCACGGAACATCTTCGGTGCGTCGATAATCGTGTCGGTCATCTTCAGGTGATCGGAATACCACAATGCCGAACGCCCTCCGACATCGAAATAGCAACGGTCGATTTTGAAACCGTGTACATGCCAGAAGGGATAGTTACCCTCAAAGCGGCAATCTACAGTTTCGATATTGCTACATTCTTTGATGGCCGATTCACCGGTACGAATAATCACATTTTCTAGACGAAGGTCGTGGGACTCGAACAAGGGACGCTCGCCCCCGAATTCAGCATTTTTAATCAGTTTCATTTGATATATTGTTTTAGTTGTCAGTCATTATTAATTTTAAAAGTCATGTTCACATTGCTGCGTCCGCGAACTGAAGCCAATCAGGATATAGGCAATTCCTTTTTCTTGAAGCCTTCTATTTTAAGTATTCTTTGAAAAATTCCTCCAGCTTATCGAATGGAATAATGTCTGTCCGGTCATATAAATCCGTATGTACGGCATCGGGAATAATCATCAGTTCTTTATTATCGCCTTTCAGCTTCTTGAAAGTATCCTCACTAAAATAGCGGGAGTGAGCTTTTTCTCCATGAATGAGCAACACGGCACTGCGGATTTCATCGGCATACGCAAGGATAGGTGCGTTGAGAAATGCAAGATTGGAGGTTTTGTTCCAGCCCAAACCGGAGTTGATGGAACGAGGATGATAACCTCGTTCGGTCTTGTAATAATCATAATAATCCTTCATGAACTGCGGCGCATCACCGGTAGGTTCCGGGTTCGTCACGGTGCGGGGATAAGTGTCGGTACGGTAGTCTTCCGTGCGCTGGGCGTTAAACTCCTGACGCATTTTGTAACGTGCATCTGCATTGTCAGCGGCATCGAAGTAACCGTTTGCTGTACAGCGGCTAATGTCGTACATTGTGGAAGCTACCGTTGCCTTGATACGTGTGTCGTTGGCAGCCGCATTGATAGCAAAACCACCCAACCACAAATGCCAATGATGCCGATTCGTTCGGCATCCACATCCGGACGTGTCGCGAGGTAATCCACCGCCGCCGAGAAGTCTTCGGTGTTGATGTCTGGCGAAGCTACGCTGCGAGGCTGTCCACCGCTTTCACCAGTAAATGAAGGATCAAAAGCAATCGTCAGGAATCCTCGTTCGGCCAATGTCTGGGCATACAGCCCCGACGACTGTTCCTTTACAGCTCCAAACGGACCGCTGACAGCAATAGCAGGCAGCTTACCTCCGAAAATCGTTTTCGGTGCATACAGGTCGGCAGCGAGCGTGATACCGTAACGATTTATGAAAGTCACTTTGCTATGATTCACCTTGTCGCTTTTCGGGTACGTCTTGTCCCATTCCTGTGTCAGATTTAACTGTTCCATATTTTTGTGAGTGTTTTGTGCCGGGCTTTCCGTCAGGCTGAAGAGGCAGAGGAAAGCAGCCATTAAAATAGTTGTACGTTTCATAACCGATGTAATTTAAATTTTTATTGTTTCTTGTTTTCTTTTCATAGTGCAAAATTACAGCGGATTACAGGAAAAGCCAGTAGATGGATTACTGATTGTATAACCTCAATTACAGACATTATTTTACATGCATCTCATCCAACGTTCCCGCTTCAAGCAGATCAGGAAAATCAGCCTCTTTTTCTTGCCGCATTGGTGATGATGATGATGGAGAAACCGATATCGAACAGTAGCAAGAGTCTTGTGCAAAATCTGCCGTCGATAAAGATGTATTGCAGATTATGATACGGCCGACTCCGGCAGTAGGCATGGCACTCGTCGTTTCAACCGGAAGAAGGGAATACAACGAGAACTCCGGAAAGTTGGTCAGTGCAATGCCCGGTAGAACCAATCCGCACAACCCGTTCAGTATGGTGTACCGTTCGGATGGATCTGACAAGGATGGCAGTATGGTTGGTTAGTGATTCCGATTCCATAGGCTATCACTTTTCGTTCCTGTCGATATCTCGGATATGCCTTGCCGGTACACCTCCTACAACCGTGTTGGCCGCTACGTCTTTCGTCACCACAGATCCGGCGGCGATAATGGCGTTGTCACCCACGGTCACACCCCGCAGGATGGTGGAGTTGGAGCCTACCCATACATTTTTGCCTAACCGGATAGGCGCCGGATACATTGCCCCGCGGTCTTCGGGAGCCGTACCGTGATCGAGCGTGGCAAAGACACATTATGCCCGATAAGACAGCCGTCACCCAACGTCACACCGCCATGATCCTGGAAGTGGCAACCGGCATTGATAAAGACACGACGCCCGATGGTAATATTCTTGCCGAAGTCTGTGTAGAACGGAGGAAACATCTTGAATGTTTCGTCCACAGGTTTACCGGTCAGGCGCGACATGAACGCACGCAATTCTTCTTGTGAATGGTACGAGTTGTTTATCTCACAGGTAACGCGCCGGGCTTCATCGCTCATTTCATCCATCAGCCGATAGATTTCCGGTGTATTGAGTGCACCGCCGGCTTCAATATGATTCAAAAAATCATCTAATGTCATAATATTCTTTTTTCCTATACTTGTTTACTCGTTTTGTATGCCTCTTGTGATTTCGGGTTTCCTTTGATTTCTTCCATGTGCCATACACCACAGCGAAACAGTGTACCCTTTACCATCGGTTTTTCCAAACATCCATTCGCTTGTTGCGCTTGAAATAGGTGACAGACCGCCCCGTTATCTGTACGTTTTTCGTAAAGCACATACTTATTACCATTTTTCTTGGGAACCGGATCGGACTGTGTTATGGCAGGTATTCCTATAACAAATAAACTTGCAATCATGATGACTGGTATACGTTTCATTATCACTTGATTTTATTAAGTTTTGAATTCCAGAATCTTGATGCAAAGATAAGTACATGACTGAAAATACAGTGTAGATAAATTACAGATGTTATAACCCTAATTACATGATTTCCGGAAAGAATAGCATAAATCTGTAGCCAAGGTTGATACAATGTCTCAATCTGTTATTCTAGAAAATGATAAGTATAGAATTTGAAATCTTAAATTGATGTTAAACAGAAGGGGATGTGAGAATTATAGCCGTGCAATACCCCGGAATTGAGCGAGTGGCTACAATATAGGCATCAGTTATGTTATTTTTACCAATAGTAAACCGGAGCGTATTTGTAACAGATGAGAAACCGAATACTGCAAGAAATTATCATGTTGCCTCTTTGGTTGAAATAGTGTTATGAAATAGAGATTTTAATCCATCGAAAATGGCAGGAAGAGCAATGGTGCCATGCACCTCGTCGGGAAATTTTTTATAAACGACATGCAAATGCTTGTTTTTCATTTCAGGGATGATCTTATTTTTTAAGCTGTCGGCCAATGAAAACTGGATAAGTTTGATTGCAGGACGTTGGCGGGTGGCGAAAGCAACATACAAATGTTTGCCGGAGAAGTCTTTTTGATAAACATTCTTTGCTGCTTGTTGTAGAAAGACTCCTCGGTCCCACCATAAACTTGGGTCTATTGCTATATACGAGTCAAAAGACTCGGGATGATTTGACAGTGTCTGTAGGGTAAATAAACCTGCGTATGAATGTCCGACAAGAAAGTTTGTACCGTTGGCAGGAACTTTATTTTCCACTTCCAGACGTAGTTCCTCTATCAGAAAGCGATGGAACTGTTCAGCTCCACCACCTGCCGGCTTATCATAGGGACAAATGGTACCATCCCGGCGGGCGGCTGAGCAAGTAGGAGTGAAATCTCTGGTCCGGTCTGTGTTTAAAACAGCCACAACGATGCAAGGAGGCAAGTTTGAGGTTTTAGAAGAAGAGAAGAAACGCGTAAAACCAACCACGGAATGAAAGAAGGAATCTCCATCCAATAGATAAAGAACCGGATAAGCCTTTCCTTTTTCACCAGCTTTGGTCTCAGGTACATAAATCCAATATTTTCTTTCTTCATTCAGTATTTCAGAAAACAATGTATGACGCGTTCCGATATAAATGGAATCTTGTTTTTGTGCGGAGAGGGGAAATATCCATCCTATTTGTATAAACAGTATTATATAAAGTATCTTCATTTGTTCGTTTTTTGGGGTTGCAAAGTTCGATGAAAATATGGATATGGACAATCCCTATTTTTAGGTATTTCAGAATATCTCCAATGGAATTTCCTCTATGTCTTATGATTTTGTGGAGGTGGCACCGGATGCATCGGAAGGAATTGATTGAACCGGATTTTTAAGTAACTTCTTAGGGGAATTCATTAAAATATCCTATCACTTCTAACATTTCCCGATTAATTTTGTATTTTACAGACATACAAGATTAACTGTAACAAGATATGATTATTTCTGTCGTCTTCGTATCTATGATGGTGGTTTTCGTAACAGTTTATCATTTTGTTACAAAGCCGAAAAAGCAGCAAGAAAAGATTTATTCGGCGATGACCACCGATGAACTTATCAGGTTCGTGCAGTCCATGCACTGTGAACTAGTGAAGAGAATTGATGCTGATGCCATTATCATCGGTTTTCAAGGAGGTTATTTTCATTTGTTAAGAGAAAAAACAGGTCAGAATATTCAGTTATATTATAAAGATTTTTACGCATGTAGCTATGAACAGTCTAAAAAAATAGTTTTTGACATTAACAACATTAACTGCCGATACACAGCTTGGACTTGCTATTTGCGTAAAGTCATGAGGATGGAGAAAGTGAGACACCTTTTACGGCTTGTCTGTCTGCCTGTCTGTTCTTGTCGGGCAGTGAAACTCAGTTAAAACAACATTTGCGGGTATTGCTTGAGTCATCTTTTATGATAGCCCGTAGTTTTAAAGAGTTGGCAGAACAATCTGCTTCAATACAAGACATGTTGGTGAAAAAAGAATTCGAAAATCGCTTGGCTTTGTTGAGACGAAAATTGGAGATTGGACATGGTAAGCTGTTGGAACCTGTCGATGTTTCCCGGCAAGATATGGATCAGATAGAGGATATTCTTTCTCTTTTTGGTACAGTGAAACAGGAAGATATAAAGGAAATGACACTGGTTTGCAATGGGCGGATAGAGAGGCGTACCGAATTATTGTCTATTCTTTCTTTTAGATTGAAAGATGCTGTGATGGATGAAAAAGGACAGGCGGGAAAAGATGCTCTGATCTGTATCATACTTGCTGAAGGGCAGTTGGTGATTGCGTTGGAAAAAGCTGAAGGCAGTAATGAACGGTCTCTTTATTATAAGTTGTCGGCTATGCGGACGGACAGGGTAGATGCTTTTTTCGATGAAACCCAAAAAGGCAGAGTATTCAGTAGTATGATTGAGGTAAGATTGACAACGGATCATGATGATTATTGGGAGTTGAAATATATGTTGGACGATGCTAAAGAAAAAGCGGCAAACAAACAGTTTGACGAACTGACGGAGGAACAACAGGCGTTGCTGGCTTATACCGAGCCTACCTTGCAGACTACTATTTATTGGGGGAAGAAATTTTTCAGGCAGCAATGTTATCTTCAGGCGTTGGGGTGTTATCTTTCTATTTTTCGGTATTATCAAGTCCACTGGACAGAATTGCCGGAGCGTGGCAAGGAAGAATATTATGTGATTTGTTATCATATCGGTTTTGTTTATCTCACATTAGGGCATTTTGAAAAGGCTTATTATTATTTGACTAATGCTAAAGAAATTCATCCATTCATGCGATTCGTGATTTTACCAACTGTCTCGTCGAAATGAAGGATACAGGAGCTCTTGAGTATATTTATTCTATGGTGAGTTTGGTTGGCAGTCAGATAAAGATGTATGGTGATGAAAAGAATACCTTGTTTCCACTTTATCATTTTCTTCGGCGCAGGGCAGCACAAGTATTAGTAAACTTGAAATATTATTCGCAAGCTAGGGAACTGCTCTATCAAATGCTGGGAGAGGAGGAGAACCGTGAGTTTGCGGAACGGGAATTGCAGTATCTTGAGAGTATGGGTGCAGGTGATGATGCGAAGCGGAACGAGTGAGAAGAATGTGAGGAGGTTGAATGAAAGTTTCATGGAATTTCATAATGGGATGTTGCTAGGAGTAAAGCAGAAATGTGGAAAATGTTCTGTAACATGGACTGCTCTTCATTGAACTCTGTGAAGTTGCATTTTGTTTGTATTGATGATAAAGTGTAATCCCTATACCGTCCTTCTGAGCTTTTGATTTGATGGTATCTTGCCAAGTATCCTTGGATGAGTAAAGGTCGTTGATGTTTATCTTTCTCATCTCTGAAAGAAAAGGTATAGGAGTAGAGCTGGCCGATGCAGCATATTATGCTAATTGATTGTCATTAGTTTACATCAAAAAATAGAAGCCTCTAAAATTTACTTGTTTTTCGCAACAAATTGATGATTTAACGATTTTTTTCATCCTCTTTCTCCAAACAGAGAGAAAAAAGGCAAAACCGTCTTTTCGGCTCCCGACTTTTTGTTGGATCTTCGATCAGAGAGTGAGTACAATGGTCGGCCAGTCAGCCAGTTGTTTCCAGTTTCTCCTTCGGGACATCCTTGGGTTTCCAGGCTACGATGAAGCTAACAGTTGTGGATTTGATCTAATAGCTTTTTGCAAACCAATCAGTGAGTATCTTTTGCATTCGCATCGAGAGCTTGGTTACGGGAAGGTCTGTCTTTTCGGTAAAGAGCTTAAAGCTGCGGTATTGCCTATAAACACCGCTCTGCAGTGCCAACACCTCGTATTTGATTACCTTGAAGGACTCTAGGCAGTTGCCCTATGAAGAGAGTTTTATACTTGAATTTTGTTTAACCCGATACTCTTGTATGCCGTTGATGTGATTAGTGTTTCCTCTATAGCTCTGCCGTATAAAATAAGCATTCCCTATAGAGTTAGGTAAAGTCGCTCTATAATTGAAGAGAGCGACTTTACTTACGATTTAATACTAACCTTCCTGATATATCCAGTAATCATTATCCTTTCTATTATCTTTGAAATATTGAATACGGTCAACGATGTCAATGCCTTCTTTGTTTTGTGGAATGATAAATCTGGCACGCTCTTTATTGTCCTTCAAAGAGTATGATACAAAAGCATTGTTTTCACATCTCAACAGCCCTTTTCTGTAAGAGAGCGCACGGATAT
>ENA-OQDD01000681-OQDD01000681.1-human-gut-metagenome-genome-assembly--contig:-NODE-681-length-12991-cov-1.538635_pt1 | contig 12991 bp, 12 predicted proteins | sample MGYA00242507_ERZ504598 | MGnify/ENA primary metagenome ERZ504598 (study PRJEB26092, sample SAMD00036318) | human gut metagenome | host: Homo sapiens | study: EMG produced TPA metagenomics assembly of... | reverse complement strand
TTTTCCATTTGACAAGGCGAGTTATGATTTTGCCGGAATCAATGAACAGACAAAGCATGGAATCGGACAGGTAAGTACGCTGGAAATGCGGAGAATGGAAAGTCTGGATGAAGTGGTCCGGTGGCAGAGAAAGGTGCAGAGAATCGTTATGGAAAACAGTCCGCACCGTATTCCGGCAATTTTTCATATGGAAGGACTCTGTGGAGCATTTATTCAGGATTCCACAAGCTTTCCTTCCGGAATTGGAAGGGGTGCCGGATGGAATCCAAAGTTGGAGGAGAAAATTGCAGAAATTGTAAGCCGTCAGGAAGCTGCTTGTGGTATTACGCATGTCTTTGCCCCTGTGCTTGATATTTCCAGAGATTCCAGAATGGGACGGCAGGGAGAAACGTATGGAGAGGATCCGGTTCTTACAGCCAGCCTGGGATCAGCTTATACAAAAGGGTGCCAGAAATATGAGACAGCAGGACGCAGAACAGAAAGTGTAGCCAAGCATTTTCTGGCATTTCATAATTCAGCAGCAGGTATTCATGGGGCCAATAGTGATACACCGGAACGTTTGTTAGAAGAAATCTATGGAAAGCCATTTCAGGCAGCCATTACAGAAGCAGGTTTAAGAGGAATCATGCCCTGCTATTGCCTGATCAATGGAGAGCCGGCTTCCGCATCGCATCATCTTTTGACAGAACTGCTGAGAGAAGAGATGGGGTTTGACGGACTTTGCGTCAGTGATTATGGCGCCATTAATAATGCATTTATGTTTCAGGGAATCGGGGAAACCAAAGAGGAAACAGGACTGTTATGCCTGGAGGCGGGAATGGATATGGAGCTTCCAAGTGTTGAGGGCTATGGGGAAGCATTTAAGAATCTGTTTGCGTCAGGCAGGGCAGATATTGGACATTCTGGATCGGGCTGTAAAAAGAGTCCTGACGGCAAAGTTTCGTATGGGGCTGTTTGAACATACCTTTTGCTTGGAAGGAGAAGAGCTTCGCAGAGTTTTTATGAATAAGAAGGATAAAGAATTTCCCTGCAGTCTGCAAAAGAATCTATGGTACTGATTAAAATAATGGTGTGCTTCCGATTCAAAAATCCGTAAAAAAGATTGCACTGATCGGACCTCACGCAGACAGTCCGAGAAAGTTTTTCGGAGGATATACGCATATGTGTATGATGGAATCTACCTATGCAATTGCCAACTCGATTGCCGGGGTCAGTGGAAGTGAAAATGTGGACAACAAAGAAATCGTGACTGTTCCGGGAACCAATATTCAGTCAGATGAAACGCCGGAATTTGACGTGATTCTGAAACGTCAGAAACCGGACTGCCGAAGTATATTGGAGGAACTGAAAGCTCAGATGCCGGATGCAGAGATTCGTTATGCTTATGGATACCCGATTGCAGGAGCGGATCAATCCGGTTATGCCCGGGCGCTTGAAATTGCAGAGGATGCCGATATTGTGATTCTTACTTTAGGAGGAAAGCACGGAACCTGTTCTATGGCCTCCATGGGAGAGGGTGTGGATGCGACAAATATCAATCTTCCGGAATGCCAGGATGCATTTATCAGGAAGGCAGCAAAGCTTGGGAAACCGCTGATCGGAGTTCATTTTGACGGACGCCCTATATCCAGTGATGCGGCAGATGCACATCTGGATGCAATACTGGAGGCTTGGAATCCGTCCGAGATGGGGCGGAGGCAGTTGTGAGCACTCTGCTTGGCAGGTATAATCCTGGAGGAAAAATGCCGGTAACGACAGCTTATACTTCCGGTCAGATTCCAATTTATTACAATCACCCCGCATAATTCCGCATGGCATCAGACCGGAAGCATCGGCTTTTTGAATTATGTGGATATGCCGCATACACCGAGGTATTATTTCGGACATGGTTTGTCTTATACAAAATTCGAATATAGCAATCTGCAGTTATCCAAGGATTGCATTATGCCGACAGAAAGTATCCGGATTCAGTGTGATGTGGAAAATACAGGAGAATACAAGGGGGATGAAGTCGTTCAGCTTTATCTGAAGGATTATTCATGCAAGCATGGCAAGACCGGTCAAGGAACTGGCGGGATTTAAGAGAATTACGCTAGTGCCGGGAGAAAAGAAAAAAGTAATCTTTGAGATAAAAGCATCACAGCTTGCATTTCTGGATAGAAGGATGAAATGGAAGATTGAGAAAGGAACTATTGAGGCAGAAATAGGAGGCTCTTCAGAGGATATCAGACTAAGCGGCGCTTTTGAGATTGTAGAAAATGGATGGGTTGCCGGAAGAGACAGAGCGTTTTATGCAGATGTGACAGTGGAGTAAAGAGAATGGTTAAAAATAGAAAATTGCTTGCAGAGCAGCTGGTAGAAGAATCGGTTGTTCTGCTGAAAAATGAGAATCAGCTTCTTCCGCTTCAGGAAGGACAGACAGTTGCTGTGTTCGGACGATCAGCACTTGTGACCTATGTTTCCGGAAATGGTTCCGGAGCGGCAAGAGGAGCAGAAAGCAGTAATATCATAATAGAACTTGAGAAAGCAGGAATCTCTGTATGTGAGGAGTTAAAACAGTACTATCTGCAGCAGCGGGAAGCGGAAGCAGCGAATCCGCAGGAAGAATTCGATTTTCCCAGATGAAGGAGGCGGTAAACAGTGGCCTGATGTATGAGATATTTGGAACGTACCATGCGCCGGTTCCGGAGTATCCGATTCCGGAATGTCTGCTGACTAATGTGAGAGACAAGACAAACACCGCAATTCTTGTGCTAGGAAGAAATGCAGGCGGAGAGGAATGTGACAGAAGATTGGAAGGAGATTATTATCTTACCGAAGAAGAAAAGAAGCTGGTCAGCCAGGTGTGCGAAAACTTCCCGGAAGTCATTGTAATCCTTAATGTAAATGGACTTATTGACCTGGAATGGACAACAAAGTATACTTCCGTAAAAAGTATTCTGTTCCTTGGTCTTCCGGGAGAGGGTGGTGCAAAGGCTGTTGCAGAAATCATTAAAGGTAATGTTTCCCCTTCCGGAAAGCTGGCATTTACAATTGCACACCGGTATGAGGATTATCCTTCTGCAAAGCATTTTTCATGGGACAAGGAGAAGGAAGAGCATATTCTGACTTATGAGGATTATGGACTGGATGCGGAAGAAAACGGGAGTTTCGGTTTCCGAAAAAGCCCGGTGACCGTATATCAGGAGGATATCTATAACGGCTACCGGTATTTCAGTTCTTTTGGGAAAGAGGTACTATTTCCATTCGGACATGGGCTTTCCTACACAAAATTTGCATTAGATGCGGCCGCTGTTTCAAAAGAAGAAGACGGGATAACTATAATAATTGATGTGAAGAATGTCGGACTCTGTGCAGGCAGGGAAGTCGTGCAAATCTATGTTTCTATGCCGGATGGAAAAACAGAAAAAGCAGAGAGAGAATTAAAGGGATTCGCCAAGACAGAAGTTTTGAAACCGGGAGAGAAAACAAGTGTGTCAATCCATATACCATGGGATGGACTTTCGTGTTATGAGGAAAAATCCTCCGTATGGCTGATTGAGAAGGGACGATATAAGCTCAGAATGGGAACGTCCTCGGAAGAGACCGTCTGCATCTGTGAGTTAGATGTTTCGGAGGACATTATATACAGCATTTGTCGTTCAGCGCTTGGGTTGAAAGCATGTAATGATGGAAAACTTACGTTTTTAAAGAAAAATTGCCTGAAAGACCAGGAGTTGCCGAGTGATGCATGCGGCGGAGTCTGTGAAGAAAATCCAATGTATAAACTAACGCTTTCAGGAATTGATGTCAAACCGGAGAAAGAGAGGCGGGCAGGAAGCAGGTAAGAGATTTTCAGATTTCACAGAGGAACAGCTTGCGGCACTTCTCGTAGGCTACGGTTCCGGAATTCCCTTTGCAGGATTTCTGGATACAGCGTTTCCGGAGACCATCTGTGATAAAGAAGGAAAGCCTTTGACCTGCAATGATCATCCGGCAGGGCATAATGGATATGTGTCACCAGCAATCAAAGATAAAGGAATCCATTCTGTTTTCTATATGGATGGACCTGCCGGAATCGGGAGAACTGCGTGGCCGACGGAAATGCTGCTGGCATGTGCGTTTAATAAAGAGGCGTGGTACAGATTTGGAGAAGCAGTGGGGGCAGAGTGTGAGGAAGCACAGGTTGATGTGTGGCTCGCACCTGCAGTAAATCTTCACCGAAATCCGTTGTGTGGTAGAAACTTTGAGTATTTTTCAGAAGATCCTTTTCTTACAGGAGTGTGTGCCTGCGCAATTACAAAAGGCGTACAGGAAAATCATCAGGTACTGGTGTGTCCAAAGCATTTCGCAGTTAATGAGCAGGAAACCTACCGCAGGGGAAACGCAAAGAAACAGTATGACGCAGTAGATTCTGTTATTACGGAACGGGCAGCCCGGGAACTGTATCTGAAACCATTTGAAATGCTGGTAAAAAAAGCAAATGTACGCTGCATTATGACTTCTTTTAATAAAATTAACGGGATATTTGCAGGTGGAAACAGCGACCTGTGCAACCGGATTCTGCGGGAAGAATGGGGATATGAAGGATTTCTGGTGACTGACTGGGGGGATATGGATATTGTGGTGGATGGCGCGGATGCAGTTGCGGCCGGAAATGATGTTGTCATGCCAGGCGGACCGCCGGTGATTAAACAGATTCTGAATGGATACCGGGAAGGGCGAGTGACACGCAGGCAGCTGGAGACAGCGGCGAGTCATCTGCTGCGGGTAATCAAGAGTTTGAAAGGAAGAAATGGAAAGAATGGAAAAGAAGATATATGAATTTACAAACGACGGCAATTCCTGTGTGATTTATGATGCAAAGCCGCCAAGATACTGGTTTAACTATCTGTGGAATGAAAACGGCTACTGCGCGCAGGTTTCCCAGAACGGGCATGGACGCAGCTATTACCTGAATGAAAGAGCAGATATGTGTATGATCAATAACAATGATGCAAGATATTTCTATATCCGGGATGATGAAATGAATAAAAGCTGGAATATCGGTGCGGCACCGCTGAATGAACAGGTAGAAAGCTATCAGTGTGAGCACAGTATGGATTTCCAGACTTCAGTCCGAGTGTCAGGGGATAGAAAGCTCCTGGAGAATTTTTGTGCCGCAGACCGGATTCCAGGAAGTGTGGACGTTTCGACTCAGGAACAAGAGTGACAGAGCCCGTATGCTCAGTACATTTTCAGCGGTAACTTTTGAACTGGAGGGGTTCTCATATCCCCGTTATTATGAAATGTACCGTTGCCTTGAAACTTCCTTTGACAGGGAATTAAATGGAATATATTGTAGATCCGCTCATCCGTTTGCACCGCATAAACGTACAATGCTTATCTGGCTTCTTCCGAGCCTGTGTATGCTTATGACGGGGATCTGGCCAGATTCTGTGGAGCGGCAGGATCTGTCACGAAGCTGGATGCTTCTGCTTATGCACTGTTTCAGAGACCGGATGTAGTAGTAAATGGCGGTGACTGTACGAATTCTGAGGCGGCACTGTTTATTCTTGGCGGTGTGCTGCAGCATAAGTTCATACTGCAGCCGGGCGAGACAAAGGAAATCCGGATGGTCTTCGGCGTCAGTGAATCTCTGGATGAGGCAAGAGCGACAGCTAAAATGTATGCGGATGCTAAGCGTACGGAAAGTGCCTGTAAGGAGACCGTGGAGTATAATCTGGACAAATACAGTTCCCTGTCCGTCACCACACCGGACAGCAAAATCAATCATATTATGAACCAGTGGCTGAAGAAGCAGATAGACTGCTGTATTGTTGGGAAAAAGGGTGTGCGGGATAATCTGCAGATTGCAGTGGCACTTCTGAATTATCGTCAGGAGAAGGCCAGGGAGGAGATTCTGGAATGTCTGCGCCATCAGTTTCGGGATGGTCATGCCGTATTGACCTGGTATCCGTATGACGACACCAGGTATTCAGACCAGCCGTTCTGGATTATCTGGGCGGTGTGTGAACTTATCAAGGAGACGGGAGATTACACGATTCTGCAAAAGAAGATTGAGTGGCAGGATGGCGGTGCTGCGGCTGTAGTGGAGCACTTAAAAGCAGCCGCAGATTGTCTTATCCGGGATAAGGGAAGAAATGGGCTGAGCCGGATTTATTTTGCAGACTGGAATGATGCGCTGAATATCACAACCGATCCGGAAGCGGAATCCGTCATGCTTTCTCATCAGTCTGTCTTGCTTTCAGAGAACTGAAGCTGCTTATGGAAAAAATCGGGGAGACTGATTATGCAGAATTTCTGAAAAAAGAATATGATACCATGAGAAAGAGTATTAATGAGAAAGCCTGGGATGGTGAATGGTATATGCGGGCACTCAGTAAGAAGGAAAACATTGGTTCCAGAACAAGTGAAGGCAGTAAAATCTATCTGAACGCCCAGACATGGGCAGTTCTGGGAGACGTGGTAGATGAAGAAAAGCTTCCGAAGCTTCTGACTTCGGTTGACAGTATGGAACATGATTTTGGTTTCCCTCTGAATATGCCGCCGTATGAGAAATATTCTCCGAATGTTGGACGGATGTCGGGAATGCTGCCGGGGCTGTTTGAAAACGGCGGAGTATATTGCCATGCAACGGGATTTAAGATCCTTATGGACTGCAAACTCGGCAGAGCTGAAAAGGCACTTTGTACTCTGAAAAAAATCATGCCGGACAGTGAAAAGAATCCGTCCACGCAGTCCGGCGCCGAGCCATATGTATTTACAAACTGCTATTCCACACATCCGAAATATTACGGCAAATCTTACTGGTCCTGGACAACCGGAACCTCTGCATGGTGCATGAAGGGACTGTATGAAGGCATTATGGGGGTAAAACGCGGATATGACGGGCTGGAAATTACCCCATGTTTTCCGAAAGAATGGGAACGGGCTGAGATGACGAGACATTTCCGAAACGCAGATTATCATATTGTAATTGAGAATCCGCAGTGTCGGAAGGCTGTCACATCCGTAATTATTGTGGACGGAACACAGATAAAAGGAAACAGGATTCCGGATTTTGCAGACAATAAAAAGCATGAAATAAAGGTTATCCTTCAATAAAAATTATTAGCACACGCTACTGATAAGCGTCGATGTAGGGGGAAATGGCTTGGAATGGGACAGAAAATCAGTGCCTGTTTTTTCTCTCACCTGAAGCTGATAAAATACAGTGGGAAACCCACCAAGGTAAGGTCTAACCAACCGCCTTGTACCGAGTCCTTGGAATTGAAGCGGTAACGTTAGATTTAAGCGTAGGACAGGGAGCAACAGAGCCGAAACGAAAGTGAAGTGATTGAGCTGGGAAATGATTATGAGGTCGGAAATGGTCGAAGCGTTCTATTACGTTGCAGACAACATCAGATCGTGTTCTGGATGTCAGCAAGATCGAGATCGACAAAAGCGCCGCGTGTGCCGACGACACCGGCTACGTTGGCGAGTACATCGATTCTTCCGTATTTTTCATAACAGTTTCAACCACATTGCGGCAGTCATCTGCAGAAGAAACATCGGCTTTCAGGAAGGTAACATCGCCCTCTTTTCATTTCTGATGCTTTTTTTCGGTTTTTCCTTGCTTTTTAGAAAGATGCTGTTATAATAAGGAAAAGTGAATAAATATACATCACATGAGGAGAGAAGGAGATTATTATGAAAATGAATTTTGCAAAAAAAGCAACAGCACTTGCAATGTCCGTTCTGTTTGCTGTTTCGATGGCAGGATGCGGGAGTTCTGCATCTACCGCAAAGAAAGTAGAAGTAACATCCGTAGAGGATCTGGCAGATCTGAAGATTGGTGTACAGACCGGAACAACAGGTGATTCTCAGGCGAGCGATGCCGTTAATGCAGATTCCCAGATGCAGCGTTACAACAAAGGCGCCGATGCTATTCAGGCACTGAAAAACGGAAAGATTGACTGTGTTGTCATCGATTCCCTGCCGGCAGAAAAATTCGTTGCAGCAAACGATGATCTGAAAATTGTAGAAGGCATTTTGATACCGAAGAGTACGCGATGTGCTTCAAAAAAGGAAATGAGTTAAGAGACGAGTTCAACACTGCATTGGCAGAGTTGAAAGAGGACGGAACTCTTGATGAGATCATGAGCAACTACATTGGTGATGAAGTCGGCCAGCATCCGTATGAGTCCCCGGCAGACGTGGACCGTTCCAACGGAACGCTTACCATGGCAACCAACGCTGAGTTCGAGCCGTGGGAGTACAAAGAGGGAACCGATATTGTTGGTATCGACGCTGATATTTCCCAGGCCATCTGCGATAAGCTTGGTTATGAGCTGAAAATCGAGGATATGGCATTTGAAACTATCCTTGCATCCGTCAACAGCGGAAAAGCAGATTTCGGCGCAGCGGAATGACCGTTACTCCGGCGCGTGAGGAGAGTGTTGATTTCACCGATACTTACGCAAATGCAACGCAGGTTGTTATTGTAAGAAAGTAATCTAATAAGAGGAAAAAGAGCGGCTGTCCGCCAGGCAAAATGGTGCAGCCGCTCTTTTTGCAGGAAATGAAACCACAAAGGAGAGATGTATTCTATGGAAAATTTACAGCATCAGTTTAACCGCTACTTTGTAGACAACGGTGCTACAGAGTGGTGGCTGACCGGTCTGAAGACGACGCTGCTTGTCACGGTAATTGCACTGTGCATCGGTGTTGTGCTCGGACTTCTCATCGCACTGATCCGTTCGACACACGAGCAGACCGGTAAATTAAAACTTCTGAACATTGTGGCACGCGTCTATCTGACGATTATCCGCGGAACGCCGTCCATGATTCAGATTCTGTTTTTCTATTCCGTTATTTTTGCAACCGTAAACCTGAACAATATCGTGATCGGCGGAATTGCATTCGGTATTAACTCCGGTGCGTACGTTGCCGAGATCTTCCGTTCCGGAATCATGTCTGTGGATAAAGGACAGACGGAAGCGGGACGAAGCCTTGGTTTAAATTCGGCACAGACCATGCGTCTGATTATCATTCCGCAGGCGTTTAAAAATGTTCTTCCAGCGCTGATCAACGAGATGATCGTGCTGTTGAAAGAGACCGCCATCATCGGTTATATTGGAACCATCGATATTACAAAAGCAGCAACCCTGGTACAGAGCCGTACGTACGATGCGCTGGTTCCGCTTCTCTCCGCAGCGATCTTTTATCTGATTCTTGTTATGATTCTGACCTATTTCATGGGCAAACTGGAAAGGAGACTGCGTAAGAGTGACCACTAACGAAAAAGTATTAATTAAAGTTGAAAATCTGCAGAAGAGCTTCGAGGATAATAAAGTTTTAGACGGAATCAGCACAGAGATCCGTCAGGGAGAAGTTGTCGCCGTTATCGGTCCTTCCGGTTCCGGAAAATCGACGTTTCTGCGCTCCTTAAACCGTCTGGAAATTCCAACCGGCGGAAAAATTTACTTCGAGGGCGTTGACATCACGGCGCCGGAAACTGACATTGACCATGTGCGTCAGAAGATCGGAATGGTATTCCAGCAGTTCAATCTGTTTCCGCACAAAACCGTTAAGGAAAATATCTTGCTCGCTCCGGTGACGTTAAAACTAATGACACCGGAAGAAGCAGAGAAAAAAGCGATGGAGCTTCTGACCCGTGTCGGACTGCCGGACAAAGCAGATGCCTATCCGGGAAGCCTTTCCGGCGGACAGAAGCAGCGAATCGCCATCGCGCGCGCCCTTGCGATGAATCCGGATGTCATGCTGTTTGACGAACCGACTTCTGCACTCGATCCGGAGATGGTAGGAGAGGTTCTGGAAATTATGAAAGAGCTTGCCGAATCGGGCATGACCATGGTCGTTGTTACACACGAGATGGGTTTTGCCAGAGAGGTGGCAACCCGCGTCGTCTTTATCAACGAGGGAAATATTCAGGAGGAGAATACGCCGCAGGAATTCTTCGCAAATCCGCAGCACCCGCGCCTGAGAGAATTTTTATCGAAAGTATTATAAGGAAAAGAAATGAGAAAAACCGATGTTCTGTGAAAATAACACGCACAGAACATCGGTTTTTTGATGTTATAGAAAGAACTTATTTGGAAATCGGGCGGGTAGCTTCTTTCAGCCACTCTTTTTCGTCCCCTTCCAGATAAGGAGAAATCTTCTCATACACTTCTTTGTGGTAATTATTCAGCAGCTCGACATCTTTCTCCGTCATATACTGCGTATCGATACCGTCGAGGTCGATCGGAACCATGGTAACGAACTCAAAGCGCATGAACTGGCCATACATGTTCTTTTCTGCTTTGCGGCAGAGCATCAGGTTCTCGGTACGGATACCATGGCTTCCTTCAATATAGATACCTGGTTCGTCGGAGGTCAGCATACCTTCCTCGAGAACGGCATTTTCCATGCGCTCCGGAACCATTTTCCAGCGGAAACCGTTTGGACGCTCATGGACATTTAAGAGATAGCCGACGCCGTGGCCGGTTCCGTGATTGAAGTCAAGACCTCTCTCCCAGAATGCCTGTCTTGCGAGGTAATCGAGATTGATGCCGATGCATCCATGGAGAAATTTTGCGTTTCCAAGACGCAGGGTTCCCATCGCGGTGATGGTGAAATGCTCTTTTTCTTCCTCAGTCAGCGGTCCGACAACAATGGTTCTTGTGATATCGGTTGTTCCTTCATAATACTGTCCGCCGGAATCCACGAGGTACATGCCTTTTGGCTGTAGAACGGAGAAATCTTCCTTCGTTGCCTGATAATGGCACATAGCGGCATTCGGGCCGTAAGCGGAGATGGTTCCGAAGCTCGGCTCAATGTAGCCTTCCTGCTCTTTTCGGAAGGATTCCAGTTTCTCTGCAACGGAAACTTCGTCCATCGGGATTTTGCCGATGTTTTTCTTTAACCAGTAAACGAAACGGGTTACAGCAACGCCGTCTTTGATGTGGGCTTTGCGGATATTTTCCATCTCAACTGGTGTTTTCAATGCCTTTAAGGAAGAAGCCGGGTTCATCACATTGACAATCGTGTTTTCGCCCATGACGCTCTGGCAGATCGTGTAGTTGACTTTGGCTTTCTCCAGAAGAATCGTTTTTCCTGTGATGCCGGCAGCGAAATCATAGACAGCATCGTATGGATGAATCGAAATACCAAGACCGGCAAGATACTGTTTTACTTCATCATTTAAAGTTGCTTCCTGAATAAACAGATGGCCTTCGGTTTCGGTCAGAATGAGGTAGGAGAGGACAACCGGATTGCACGGAATATCGTTTCCGCGGATGTTCAGCATCCAGGCGATATCGTCGAGTGCGGTCAGGATATGCACCTCGGCACCGTTCTCTTTCATCTTTTCGCGGACTTTTGCAAGACGGTCAGCAGCGGACTCGCCGGTATATTTGGAATCAAGAATCCAGACCGGTTCTGCAGAAAGTGCTGGGCGGTCGGACCAGATTTCACCGATCAGGTCACTTCGATAGGAGAGAAAACGCTCCGGAAGTGTCTTTTCCAGTGTCTCACCGAGCATCTCATTGACAACACGGCCGTCGAAGCCGATGGTCATGCCTTCTTTTGTATTTGCCTGCAGGTATTCCTCTACGGTCGGAACACCTTCCTGGCCCATTTTCATTAAAGTAACGCCGGTTCCGGCAAGCTCTTTGGCTGCCTGTACGAAGTAGCGGCCGTCGGTCCAGAGGCACGCTTCATCCTGGGTAATAACGGCGGTTCCGGCAGAACCGGTAAAGCCTGTGATATACGTTCTTGCTTTAAAGTAAGTTCCTACATATTCAGATTCATGGTAATCGGCGGTCGGAACCAGATAAGCGTCCACGCCGTAGGCTCTCATTTTTTCGCGGAGAGCAGCTAATCTTTCTGGTATCATAATTTTTTCCTCATCTTTCTTTTCGAAAAATACTGCCGGCATTTTTTTCAGGATGCCGACATTTTTATTCTATCACATTTTCCAGATCTGTCAAAGTGATGATTGAGAATTTGTCTCACTGTTTCCGAAATTTTCTAAAATCGTTTCGCATTTGGAGATTTTTCCTATTTTTCAAGAGCTTTTTTGTACCATTTTGGTTAAAAAAGCAGTAAGATAAAAATAAAGTGAAAAGCGTGGTGAAACTACGCGAAAAAGCAGAAACTATGAAGAAAGGGGGACATACTGTAATGCATACAATATGTCTGAAAGACAACTGGACATTAACTGTCCTCGGAAAAAATGTTTACGATATTCCGGAAACTCCAATTGAAACGAAGGTACCGTCTACCGTTTACGGCACCCTTCTGGAGAAAGGCCTGATCCCGGATCCGTTTTATCGTGACAATGAGCTCGATGCACTGAAATTGATGGAGAACGATTTCGCATACGAGACAACGATCGTGATCAGTGAGGAAGACAGAAAAGCGGACCGTCTGTTTTTACACTTCGACGGAATTGATACCATCGCAGATGTTTATCTGAACGGAGAGAAAATCGGCTCCGCAGACAACATGAACCGTGTCTGGGAGTATGATATTACCGATCTTGTTGCAGGTGATGCAGCCGATACCGTATATCAGGTAAAAGTGGTTCTGCATTCCCCGACAAAATTCATCGCAGAAGAAGAAGCAAAATGCCCGGTTGGAGCAGCATCCGATGCAATGCCGGGATTCCCGCATATTCGTAAAGCAGCCTGCATGTACGGCTGGGACTGGGGTCCGCGTCTTCCAGATGCAGGACTGTTCCGTGAGGCTTCTGTTCTCGCAGTAAAAACTGCCCGTCTGGCACAGGTATTTGTAGGACAGGAGCATCATGTAACTGGAAAAACCGTTCATGGAAATGTGGTTGACTTCGTCCGCCTGACCGCAGATGCTGAAATCGAGTGGATGCCGGGTGTAACCGACGGTAAAGTAAAGATCGTAATGACCGTTACTTCCCCGGATGGAAAACCGTTCTGACCGCAGAAAGCGGCACAATGGATCCGCTGACCAATTCTGCACCGGCAAAGAATCTGACCGGACTTACCTGTGA
>ENA-OQDD01000679-OQDD01000679.1-human-gut-metagenome-genome-assembly--contig:-NODE-679-length-13005-cov-4.360615_pt1 | contig 13005 bp, 16 predicted proteins | sample MGYA00242507_ERZ504598 | MGnify/ENA primary metagenome ERZ504598 (study PRJEB26092, sample SAMD00036318) | human gut metagenome | host: Homo sapiens | study: EMG produced TPA metagenomics assembly of... | reverse complement strand
GGCCTTCACCACCGTAGACGAGGTGGTGGATTACATCAAGACCCACGATAACGCAGGCCCACCGATCACGAGGTGGCATCCGCTAAGCGTCAAGCGCAACCTCTCTGTCAATGCTTCGCATCGCCATCTCTGCAAAAAGAGGTTTTACGTCCCCTACCGGCGCTGGCACGGCGCAAGCCGTGACCGAGAGGGTTTTACTTTGTACAGAAAGGAAGTTCTGTATTATGTCTTCCATCAAACAGGCAGCAGAAGAAATGCTGCTGCAAACCATCATTCCCTTCTGGAAAAGGCTGCGGGACGAGGAAAACGGCGGCTTTTACGGCTACATGGATTTTGACCTGAAGCTGGATAAAAAAGCCGAAAAGGGCTGCATCCTGAACAGCCGCATTCTGTGGTTCTTCTCCGAGGCGGCCATGCTGACCGGCCGGGCAGACCTTGCCGAAGATGCCCGCCACGCCTACCAGTTCTTCCTGAAAAACTGCTACGACGAGGCAAACGGCGGCGTGTACTGGAGCTGCGATTACACCGGCAAGCCGCAGGACACCACCAAGCACACCTACAATCAGGGCTTTGCCATCTATGCCCTTTCCGCTTACTACCGGCTGACCAAAGACCCCGTTGCGCTGGCCTACGCAAAAAAGATCTTTCATCTCATCGAGCAGCACTGCACCGACAGCGAGGGCTATCTGGAGCCTTTACCATCGACTGGAAGCCGGAGAGCAACGAAAAGCTCTCCGAAAACGGTGTCATGGCGGCAAAGACCATGAACACCCTGCTCCATGTGTTCGAGGGTTACGCCGGGCTTTATCAGGCAAGCCGTGACCCGGAGGTGGAAAAAGCCCTGCGCCGCATCCTTGATATCTACGAGCACAAGATTTACAGCCCGGAGCTGCACCGGCAGCTGGTGTTCTTTGACCAGCACTACAACTCTATCATCGATTTGTACAGCTACGGCCACGATATCGAGTCCAGCTGGCTCATCGACTGGGGCTGCGATTTACTGGGAGATGCAGCGCTTTCCAAGCGCATCCACGCCATCAACTCCGACCTTGCCGCCCACATCTACAAGGAAGCTTACATTGACCACTCGGTGGTCAACGAGTGCGACCGCGGCAAGGTGAACACCACCCGTGTGTGGTGGGTGCAGGCCGAGTCCGTGCTGGGCTTCGTGAACGAATACAACAAGAGCGGCGATACAAAATACCGCGATGCCGCCGCCGATATTTACCACTACATCTGCAACGTGATGGTGGACAAACGCCCCGGCAGTGAATGGTTCTGGGAGGTGGACGCAGACGGAAAACCGTCCAGCCGCAAGCCCATCCTTGAGCCGTGGAAGTGCCCCTACCACAACGGCAGAATGTGCATGGAACTGATAAGGAGGAACCCCGATGTCACAGTCTAAACTCCACCCCGAATACCTGCGCCAGAAGGCTTTGCAGGATGCCTACCTGGCCCGCAAAAACAAAAAGACCGATTTCTACAACGGCATCTACGACCGGTGGGAAAACCCGGTGCTGACCCGTGAGAGCATTCCCCTTTCGTGGCGGTTCAATCTCGACCCGGAGACGAACCCCCACTTTATGGAGCGTCTGGGCGTGAACGCCGTGTTCAACTCCGGTGCCATCAAGCTGAACGGCAAGTATTACCTTGTGGCGCGCATCGAGGGCAACGACCGCAAGAGCTTTTTTGGCGTGGCAGAGAGCGACAGCCCGGTGGAGGGCTTCCACTTCTGGGAAAAGCCCATCCTGCTGCCGGACACCTGCCCGGAGGAGACCAACGTCTACGATATGCGCCTGACCCAGCACGAGGACGGCTGGATCTACGGCGTGTTCTGCTCCGAGAGCAAGGACAACAGCGTGAATGACCTGTCCGCTGCCGTGGCTGCCGCAGGCATCGTCCGCACCAAAGACCTCAAGACTTGGGAGCGTCTGCCGAACCTTGTCACCAAGCGCAGCCCCCAGCAGCGCAATGTGGATCTGCTGCCGGAGTTCGTCAACGGTAAGTACGCCTTCTACACCCGCCCCATGGATGATTTCATCGACACCGGTTCCGGCGGCGGCGTAGGCTTTGGTCTGTGCGAGGACATCACCCACGCCGTCATTGACGAGGAGATCATCACCAGCCCCGCCGCTACCACACCATCACCGAAGCTAAGACGGCGAGGGTGCCACCCCCATCAAGACCGAAAAGGGCTGGCTGCACATTGCCCACGGCGTGCGGAATACCGCCGCCGGGCTGCGGTACGTCATTTATGTATTCGTCACCGCACTGGACGACCCCAGCAAGGTGATCGCGGAGCCCTCCGGCTTCCTGATCGCTCCCCGGGACTGGGAGCGTGTGGGCGATGTTTCCAACGTGGTGTTCACCAACGGTGCTATTGCCGATGAGGACGGCAGCGTGTATATTTATTATGCAGCCAGCGATACCCGTCTCCATGTAGCTTCTACCACCATCGACAAACTGCTGGACTTCGCCTTCAACACCCCCGCCGACCCGCTGCGCAGTGTGGACTGCGTAAAGCAGCGGTGCGCCCTCATCGACAAAAATCTGGAGTACCTCAAGAGCATCGGCGAGTAAACCGCCCCTCTGAGCCCTCCACCCGAAAGGAAACGCCATGAAAAAGACCAACATCGACAGCCCCTTCTACCGCACTATGGGGAAGATCGGCGATCTGCTTTTTGCCAACCTTCTGTGGCTGGTGTGCTGTTTGCCCATCGTCACCGCCGGAGCCTCCACCCTGGGGCTGTTCACGGTGGTGAACAAGATGGCGGCAAAGGAGGACTACACCGTCCATACCGACTTTTTCAAGGCGTTCAAGCGGGATTTTAAGCAATCTACTGCCCTGTGGCTGGTGCTTTTGCTGGCAGGCTTTGCCGCCCTCACCGGGCTGCGCACCGCCACCGCACAGGACACCCCCAGCACCGGCATTCTGGCGGCAGCGTCCTTTCTGCTGCTGGTGCTGGCAGGCTGCTGCGGCAGCTGGGGCTTTGCCCTGCTGGCACGGTTCACCTATCCCGGCGTTCTGCCGGTGCTGGCGGACAGCGGCCGCATGACCCTTGCAAACCTGCTGCCCACTGTGGGGAATCTGGCTTTTCTGGCGTGGTTTCCTCTGCTGGCAAAAGCCGCCCCTGCGTGGTTCGTCTATCTGCTGCCCCTGTGGCTGCTCATCGGCGGCGCAGGTTCTGCTCTTGGCATGGCAAGCCTGATGCGCCCCGCCTTTGCTCAGCTGGAAAAAGCCGGGCGCAAGGAAGAGGAACCGGAAGAAGAACCTGACACGGAGGACAGCGTGCAATGATCGTCTGCACCGAAAACGTCTTTACCCTGCATACCACCCACACCAGCTACCAGCTGGCAGTTGCCCCTAATGGCATGGTGCTGCACACTTATTACGGCACCCGTCTGCCGGAGGATGTGCCCAGCCTTGCGGATGCCCGGATGCCCCACAGCGACCCCGGCTGCTGGCCGGATCTTTTGCCGCAGGAGCTTTCCGGCTGCGGCACCGCTGATAACCGCACTCCCGCCGTCATCCCGGAATACGCCGACGGCACGGAAGCGGCGGCGTTCGTGTTCGACCGTGCTGAAGTGCATATCGGCAAACCCCAATTGCCCGACCTGCCGATGTTCCGGGATGGAAAGGGTGTGGAGACGCTTTCCGTTTTCCTGAAAGATGCGTGCGGTCTGGCCGTGGAACTGCGGTACAGCGTCTACGAAGCCGAGGACTTCATCACCCGCACGGCAGTTTATACCAACACCTCGTCCGAGGAGCTGACCCTGAACAAGGCGGCTTCTCTGACTCTCGACTTTGCGCCGGATGCTCTCGAACTGATCACCTTGAACGGTACATGGGCAGCGGAGCGCACCCCGGAACGTGCGGCGCTGCGCTGCGGCATCCAGAGCGTTGGCAGTATGCGGGGCATCCCCGGCCACGCCCACAACCCGGCAGTCGCCTCTGCCATGCCGATACCACCGAAACGACCGGCGACGCATGGGGATTTGCCTTTGTGTACAGCGGCAACTACCTCATCGAAGCCGAGCGTGCCGACGCAGGGGAACGGCTGGTGATGGGCATCCATCCCTACCACTTCCACTGGACGCTGGCTCCCGGCGAGAGCTTTACCGCACCGGAAGCCGCGATGGTCTATTCGGATAAGGGGCTAGGCGAGATGAGCCGCCGTTTCCATGGCGCCATCCGCACCCGGCTGCTGCCGCCCCGCTGGCAGGATATGACCGCGCCCCGCCCGGTGCTCATCAATAGCTGGGAAGCCTGCTACTTTGACTTCGACGAGAAAAAGCTGCTGGAACTGGCTGCTGCCTCCAAAAAGGCGGACATCGACCTGTTCGTGCTGGACGATGGCTGGTTCAAAGGACGCAACGATACCTCGTCCAGCTTGGGCGACTGGGCAGCGGACAAAGCCAAGCTGCCGGACGATCTGCCGGCCTGTGCAAGAAAATCAATCTACTGGGACTGGAGATGGGACTGTGGGTCGAGCCAGAAGCCATCAGTCCGGACTCAGACCTCTATCGCACACACCCCGACTGGGCATTTACCATCCCGGACGCGAGCCGCTGGAGATCCGCCAGCAGTATACGCTGGATTTCAGCCGCCCCGAAGTGGTGGACGGTATCTGGCAGCAACTGGATGAAATTTTAAGGAGCTGCCCGCTGAAATACCTCAAGTGGGATATGAACCGCTCGCTGGCACACGTCTACAACGCCAAACTGCCTGCAAAACAGCAGGGTGAAGTGTACCACCGCTATGTGATGGGTGTGTACGAATTGCAGCGCCGCCTGACCGAAAAGTACCCCGGCCTGCTGCTGGAAAACTGTGCAGGCGGCGGTGCCCGCTTCGACTGCGGAATGCTCTATTACAGCCCGCAGATCTGGTGCAGCGACAACACCGATGCCCGTTCCCGTCTGGTCGTCCAGTACGGCACCAGCCTGTTCTACCCCGGCTGCGTGATGGGGGCGCACTTTTCCACCGTGCCCAACCACTGCACCGGCCACATCTCCACGGTGGAAGCACGGATGGCGGCAGCACTTACTGGCACCTTCGGCTTTGAGCTGGATCTGACGAAATACAGCGAGGAAGAACTGGCCGAGCTCCGCCCCTATGTGGCGTGGTATCGCCAGCACGGTGCATTGCTGCGCGGCGGCGACCTGCACCGTCTGGTGGACCCGGAACCCAACGGCCTGGGTGCTGCGTGGATGATAACCGCAAAGGACGGCAGCGAAGCCGCCGTCTTCGCCGTGGGCGATGCCCTGACCGGCAGCCACGGCGTGGCAAGCGCCAACAGCCGCCCCCGCCTTATGCTGGAAGGCTGGACCCGGCAGCACAGTACACCGACGAAGACGCAAACACCTACAGCGGCGTCCAGCTGCTGACCACCGGTCTGGAACTGCCCGGCGGCTGGGGCCAGACGCCCGCAAAAATCTGGTATCTGAAGAAAGTTTAACTGCTTCGCCCTCTCTGGCATAGCAGGGAGCAGGAGATGGGCGAGGATGCTGACGAGAGGAGAAAACCTTCATGACAGAAGAAATTAAATCGGCTTATGAAAAATGGCTGGCACAGCCGGAAATGCCCGCCGACCTTGCCGAAGAGCTGAAAGCAATCGCAGGCGACGAGGATGCCATCACCGACCGGTTCTACCGGGAGCTGGAATTCGGCACCGGCGGTCTGCGGGGCGTCATCGGTGCTGGCACCAACCGGATGAATGTCTACAACATCCGCAAAGCTACGCAAGGCCTTGCCAACTACCTGAATGCCTCCGACTTGCCGAAGAAAGTTGCCATCGGCTACGACAGCCGTATCAAGAGCGATGTGTTTGCCCGCGAAACCGCAGCTGTCCTTGCGGCAAACGGCATCAAGGCCTATATTTATCCCCGTCTGGAACCTACTCCGGCGCTGAGCTGGGCGGTGCGGTACTACGGCTGCGGCGCGGGCGTCTGCGTCACCGCCAGCCACAACCCTGCCAAGTACAACGGCTACAAGGTCTACGGTGCAGACGGCTGCCAGATCACCCTTGAGGTGGCAGCAAAAATTCTTGCCGCCATTGAAGCGGTGGACTGCTTTGCCGTACAGCCTGCGGACTTTGATGTCGCCCTTGCCGAGGGCAAGATCGAGTACAGCAGCGAGAAATGTCTGGACGACTTTGTGGATGCCGTCTATGCCAGCGTGTGGGCGATGGGGCAGGCACCGCCGACCTGAAGCTGGTGTACACTCCGCTGAACGGCTCCGGTCTGGAATGCGTGAAAAAGCTGCTGGCAAAGCTGGGCGTCACCCATGTGACGGTGGTGCCGGAGCAGGAAAAGCCGGACGGCAACTTCCCCACCTGCCCCTACCCGAACCCGGAAATTCGGGAGGCCATGCAGAAGGGTCTGGAGCTGTGCGATCAAGTCCACCCGGACCTTTTGCTGGGCACCGACCCGGACTGCGACCGCTGCGGCACGGCAGTGCCGGACGGAAAGGGCGGCTACCGGCTCATTACCGGCAACGAGATGGGCATCATCCTGCTGGACTACATCTGCCGCACCCGCAAGGCGCTGGGCACCCTGCCGGAGCACCCCGTGGCTGTGACCACCATCGTGTCCACCGATATGGCAACTCCGGTGGCCGAGAAGTACGGCGTGGAGCTGCGCCGTACCCTGACCGGCTTCAAGTTCATCGGTGAGCAGATCGGCCTGCTGGAAGCCGCCGGAGAAGCCGACCGCTACATCTTCGGCTTTGAGGAGAGCTACGGCTACCTGTCCGGCGCACACGTCCGGGACAAAGATGCCGTCAACGCCACGCTGCTGGTGTGCGAAGCCGCCGCATGGTACGCAAAGCAGGGCATGACCCTGCTGGATGCCATCAACCAGCTGTACGCCGAGTTTGGCTGCTACCGCAATGCCCTGCACAGCTTCGCCTTTGAGGGCGAAAGCGGAATGCACACCATGGACGCCATCATGAAACAGCTGCGCGAGACCCCGCCGCAGAGCATTGCCGGAATCGCCGTGGAAAGCGTGCTGGACTACAACGCCGAGGCACCGGCCTGCCGAAGGCAAATGTCTTGGAGTTCCGTCTGGGTGGAAAGGCAAAGCTGATGGTTCGTCCTTCCGGCACTGAGCCGAAGATCAAGGTGTATCTGTCCGCCGTTGCTCCTACGGAAGCCGAAGCAGATGCCATCAATGCGAAGCTGGGTGACGCCGCTGCCGAGCTGCTGAAGGCATAAATTCTCAAATATTTCTACAAACGGCTGCCTCGTTCCTGCCATAAAAATGGACGGGGCAGCTTTTTTGCACCCTTTTTTCGGAAAAAGTGTCATTTTATGTGCAATTTTAGGCATATTGGAGGTATGCAAGATGAAAACGATTCAACTGAAACCAAGCTGCAAGGACTACCTCTGGGGCGGCGAAAAACTGCATACCGAGTACGGCATCCAGAGCGAGATGCACCCCTTGAGTGAGGCGTGGATGCTCTCCTGCCACCCGGACGGCCCCAGCTACCTGCCGGACGGCACGACTTTGCAGCAGTACATTGACGCGCACCCCGGCTGCCTTGGCACCGACTGCGTAAGTTCGAGGAGTTCCCCATTCTGGCAAAGCTCATCGACGCCAAGAAGGACCTGTCCATTCAGGTGCACCCCTCTAACGCCTACGCCCTGGAGCACGAACACCAGTACGGCAAGACCGAAATGTGGTATGTGCTGGAGGCAGAACCGGGTGCGACCCTCTACTATGGCTTCACCCATGAGATCAGCAAAGAGGAGTTTGAGCACCGCATCAAGGACAACACCCTGACCGAGGTGCTGAACGCCGTCCCGGTGAAAAAAGGCGACTGCTTATTCATCCCCTCCGGCACGCTCCACGCCATCCGCAAGGGCATCGTGGTGGCTGAGATTCAGCAGAATTCCAACGTCACCTACCGCATTTACGATTATGGCCGCAAGGGTGCAGACGGCAAGCCCCGCCAGCTCCACATCCCGCAGGCTCTGGATGTGACCGAACGCAAGCCGCCTGTTGCTCACGACTTCCACGGCCATCTGGCACAGTGCGATTACTTTACGGTGGATGCCGTGGAGGGCAGCTTCAAGGATATCTGCGATGATGTTTCCTTTACTTCTCTGCTGATCCTGGAAGGAGAGGGGACCCTGACCGAGACCGCCACCGGCGAGAGCCTGCCCATCCAAAAGGGCGAGAGCTTCTTTATCCCGGCAGGCACCGGGGAATATACGGTGAGCGGCACGGATCTCAAGTGCCTGCGCACCCGCGTGTAAACAAAACTCCCGGATCGTATACACAGTCCGGGAGTTTATGCTATGATATAGCTATCAAGACTGAAACGAAAAGAGGACACTGCCATGGCATCCTACCGCTACGAACGCAACATTTCCCCCGAGGATCTTGTGCCGGAAAAAACCCGGGAGCTGACGCCTGCCGAAGCCCGCGCCAACTGGTGGCATTATCACTGGTATTATGTGGTGCTCATTGCCGCGGCGGTGCTGGCGGTCGGGTATTTTGTGTGGAGCCGTGTCACCGAGGTGAAGCCGGACTATACGGTAGCGGTCGTGGGGCGTATTGACCCGGACGCGGCGTTCCTGTCCGAGGTGGAAACCAAATTGGAAGCTGCGGCCGATGATGTGAACGGGGACGGGAAAGTAAAAGTCAACGTGAAGAGCATCTGGCTTGCGCTGGATTACGATGGACAGGATTCCTCCCTGCGCAAGCTGATGGAATCCAGTGAGGACAAGCTCAATTCTGATTTTTATCTCTGCGAGAGCATGATTTTCATCGTGGACGACCCGGCGGCAATGGAGCAGCGGTACGGCTGTTTCCGTCTGCTGGACGGTACTGACCCGCAGGAGGGCGACAGCCTGAGCGTTTCCGATTTTGCCGTGCTGCTGGACGACACCGCCCTTGCCGGAGTGCAAAGCAAAAGCGGCGCAGAATGGTATGTGGCAAGGCGTCTGAGTGAAGGCGTGGAGGAAGAATCCCTCACCACAGGAGATGCGCTGTGGGAGAAGCTCATTTGATTTTCTGAATTCGTAGAAAGTCTTACTTCTGCCACTTTACCACGATAAATTTTGCAAAACCATATTGACGCACCTGCACTTCCATGATACCCTTTATTCCAAATCCTGCTGACAAAAGTGGTGGTTCTCACCGTGATAACCACCACTTTCAGCGAGTGATTATCCAGAAAGAACATGCCGCCCCGCAACACACCCGATCATTTTGCCGTCTGTTTCACCCGACAAAATCCTTCGCCTGTACTGCGTGGGCGGTATTTTTCTTTTTCACAAATAAAATCTTATGTGGTTGTACAAATTTCCAAAATTCATTTTCGGTTGTTGACTACACAACCTCAAAGTGTTATTCTTGTGTTTGAAAGAAGCAGGTTGTAGTGTCCACACTGCGCCCGGCTTTCTTCATACCGAACCTTGAATCCTTCATAAGCCGTCTGAACGTGATATCGTGCCATGACCTCACACTTTCTGTGGGCGAGCCGGAAAACGCCGCTGCAAAACAGGGGCAGGAACTTCGTTCGGGTCAAACGGCGATCAACATACACGAGCAGTGGAAATCTCTACTTATTTTGCGCCTTAACAATTCGGAAACATTTGTTGAAAATGCGTTTTGAGCGCAGCGGTAGAGGGCAAGAACCGTCCCGTGGCCACAAATTTTCAATTCTTGAAAATCTTGTGTTCCACCGGGACTTCACATCTGCAACTCTTGCGAGTTTGATGTGATCTTGTTGGGGCGTGCCTGCCCCAAACCCTGCTCATATTTCGCACCGTTGGTGCGAAAGAACGGCGTGTCGTGCTTACATAGTTCCACCGAGGAGCTAGCGAAACGACAGGAGGTTCAATGAACAAAACGAATGTCAAAGCGAATCCCAGCACGACCCACCGCCACGACACGCCGAACAACAAAACGCACATCATCAAGTTCCGTGTGACGGCAACTGAAAAGATGGAACTCCAATGCACAGCAAAACTCCTTCATCTCTCCCTGTCCACCCTCATCCGCCGTGCGCTGCACAGTGCGAAGATCGAGCGCACGGTTGTCGTTGCCGGCGGCGGAGAAGAAACCCTGAACGCCGTTTCCACTCTGCTTGCCCAGTGCGGCAAGGTGGGCGGAAACCTGAATCAACTCGCACGACACTTCAACTCCGGTGGAGCAGATACCGAACAACTCCGGGCGAAACTTCTTGACGAACTTACAGACCTGACTGCCTTCCGGCTCAACGCCGAGAAAATTCTTGGTGAACTGTATGGCAACGCTCAAGCATATCGCCTCTAAGAATTCGGACTACTCCGCCATCGAAGCGTACCTGATTTACCAGCACGATGCGTTCACCGGGAAGCAGCTTCTTGATGAACAAGGCAGGCCCATGCTGCGGGATTCGTACATTCTGGATACGCTTGAATGCGGCGATTTCTCGTTTGCAACGGCCTGCCTGCTGGCAAACCGAAAGTACAACAAGAACAACCACCCCGATGATATTAAGAGCCACCAGTATATCATCAGCTTTGACCCCAGAGATGCAGCCGACAACGGCTTGACCATGGAAAAAGCACAGGCTCTCGGCCTGAACTTCTGTAAAGAAAACTTTCCCGGTCATCCTGCCATCGTCTGCACCCACCCGGATGGCATAACCATTCGGGAAATATCCACGTCCACATCGTGATCGGCAGCATCCGCACACGAGAAGTGGAACGCAAGCCCTATATGCAGAAGCCTCGTGACTGGCGTGAGGGCATGAAGCACTCCAGCACAGCCCAGACCATGCGGCACCTGCGTGTCGCAGTCATGGAAATGTGCGAACACGCTGACCTGCATCAGATCAATCTACTGGAAGCACAAGGCGACCGTATTTCTGAACGGGAATACTGGGCACGGCGGCGCTGGCAGCAATGTCTCGACCATGCCAACGCCAGATTGCTTGCAGAAGGGAAGGCTCCCAAGCAGACTGTTTACCAGACGGAACTGGAAACTCTGCGCAGGCAAATCGACTCCGTGCTGAAGAAAGCCACCACCTTCGATGAATTTTCTGCATTGCTCTTGCAGGAACATGGCATTGCCGTGAAAGAGAGCCGAGGGCGATTGAGCTACTGCCCGTCCAATCGGGTAAAATTCATCACCGCCCGGAAGCTGAGCAAGAAGTTTGAGAAAGAGCAGGTGCTTGCCGCACTCGCTCAGAACATCCGGCTTGCTCCGACCGTCCAGCCCATCGCAGCAGACAAGCCCGATAAGATTCAGAAACTGGTGGACATTCAGGCAAAGCTGAAGCAGGGCAAGGGCATCGGCTACGAGCGTTGGGCGAAAAAGCACAACCTCAAAGCCATGGCACAGACCTTGATCCTCTTGCAGGAAAAAGGTCTGCTCAACGAGGATGCACTCGACCAGAGAATCGCAGAGCTTGACACCAAGTTCCATGAATCGCTGGCCGTAGTGAAAGACCTCGAAACCCGCATGGCAGAAAACAAGAAGCTGCGCAGCCACGCTGCTGCCTACAAGCAGTACCGACCGCTTGCGCAGAAACTGAAAACTGTCAAATCCCCCGCAGCCTTTGAAGAACAGCACCGTGCAGAACTGACAGCGTACCGGACGGCAGCAGCCTATCTCAAGGCAAACAACATCACCAAGCTGCCCAGCCCGAACAAGTTGGAAGCCGAGTATGCGCAGCTGGCATCCGAAAAGGCAAAGTTCTACGAGCAGTACAAGGAAACCAAGGAAGAACTGCTCAAACTGAAAACCGCAAAGCAGAATGTTGCGTCCTTTTTCCGGGAGGAAGAACCGGCGCAGCAGGAGAGATAAAGGAGTGTGCGTATGATCAACTTGAAAATCGACCCGGAGTTCCAGAATCAGATTCCGCCGCTGACGGACGATGAGTATAAGCAGCTTGAAGAAAACATCCTCAAAGAAGGCAAACTGCTTTCTCCTTTGATCGTTTGGAATAACATCCTTGTTGACGGCCACAATCGTTATGCCATTCTCCAGAAACACCCGGAGATTTATTTCTCCACCATGCCGCTCCGATTCGAGAATCGCGAAGAAGCCCTTGCGTGGATTTGCAGAAACCAGTTGGGGCGGCGCAACCTGAGCCCCGAACAGAAGCGTTATCTGATTGGCAAACAGTATGAAGCCGAGAAGAAAGCCGCAAAAATCTTTCGGGGCAACCAGTACACTTTAGCAAAGAAAAGTGGTGGTGCTCACGATGATAACCACCACTCCGGGAAGAAAACCTGCGACCGGATCGCAGAGGAAAACGGTGTCAGCCGTGCCTCTGTTCTCCGTGCCAGCCACTACACGCGAGGCATCGACATCGCAGATAATCTCTCTCCCGGCATCAAGCAGAAAGTCTTTTCCGGTGAAGTGAAGTTCACGAATGAAGAAATGTCCAAGCTCGTGCAGAGCAGTCCTGCCAAACGGCAAGACGTATTTGCCGAGATCATGCACCCGGAAATCACGAAAGGAATGGAGGCTGCAAATGCAGACCCCAAAGCAGACGTGCCGGTTCCGATGCCCACATCCGACCCCGAGCAGTTCAAGGATACCAAGTCCCGGACGAGTGCATGAAGGTCTACAAGACGCTGAGCATGGCCACGGAAATGATGCGAAACACATGGAAGCGAGTGCTCAAAAATAATCAGAGTTATCTTTCTGACCCGGAAAAGCAGAAGGTTCTCCGCTACGCCATGCAGCGGCCAGCCCACTATCTGAACGAGCTAGAAGCCTGCATGGAGCAGATTCTTTCTGAAACCATCGAAGAAGCTGAAAAGACCGCATAACGACAGGCACTTGTAAGCCATCAACGAGCCACCAGCCGCAAGTGCAAGGCAGAAAACTTCCGCGCCCTTGCGCCTGATAAAAATGGAGCTTTGATTTTCTTGCCCGGCTTTGCATGGTGGGACGATCAAAGGAGCGTGCGTTTGAACAAAAAGAAAAAGTCCACAAACACTTCCCCCTACCCCGATGAAGTCATTGACCGTCTGGCACGGGCATTCTACCCGGCCATCCTTG
>ENA-OQDD01000678-OQDD01000678.1-human-gut-metagenome-genome-assembly--contig:-NODE-678-length-13011-cov-1.654067_pt1 | contig 13011 bp, 19 predicted proteins | sample MGYA00242507_ERZ504598 | MGnify/ENA primary metagenome ERZ504598 (study PRJEB26092, sample SAMD00036318) | human gut metagenome | host: Homo sapiens | study: EMG produced TPA metagenomics assembly of... | reverse complement strand
AGCAGAAGCTGCGGTGGCTGGAAGCAGTGGAGGCGGGAAGTGTTGGAAGAGCAGCCGGCCAGCGAGAGAACACCGGCAGCGGCCATGACGCTCATAAGAGAAATAAAGGTTCTGCGTTTCATAGGGATGATCCTTTCTTATTCAGTATGGGAAATTTTCTGAAGGAACTCACGGGTCCTTGCCTCTTTGGGATGGGCGAAGAACTCCTGCGAGGGTGCTTCCTCGACCACGACGCCGTTTTCCATAAAGACGGTGCGGGACGAGACGTTGCGGGCAAAGCCCATCTCATGGGTGACGACCAGCATGGTCATGCCCTCCTGTGCCAGCTGTCGCATGACGGCCAGCACTTCACCGGTCAATTCCGGGTCGAGGGCACTGGTGGGTTCGTCGAAATAGATGATCTCCGGGCCGGAGGCAAGAGCGCGGGCGATGGCCACACGCTGCTGCTGACCGCCCGACAGCTGACGGGGGTAGTAGTCGGCCCGGTCGGCGAGGCCGACCTTTTCCAGCATCTTCATGCCGACGGCATCAGCCTCCGCTTTGGGCATCTTCCGGGCGACGATGAGGCCCTCGGTGACGTTCTGCAGGGCCGTCTTGTTGCGGAAGAGGTTGTAGTTCTGGAAGACGAAAGCCGTCTTGCGGCGCAGCCGCGCGATGCTGGCGCGGTCGGCGTGGGCGAGGTCGAAGGTCTCATCATCGAAGGTGAGCTTGCCTGCGTCCGCCGTCTCAAGGAAGTTGAGGCATCGCACGGGTGGTCTTGCCTGAGCCGGAAGGGCCGAGGATGGCCACGACGTCGCCCTTTTCCACCGTCAAATCGACGCCGCGCAGCACGTCCAGGCTGCTGGTCGGCTTGGGGGCGCGGCCAAAGACGCCGGGATGGACGCCGGGCTTTGCGTAAGTATGGAAGGATTTGTGGACGCCGCGTATCTCTAACATTGCCATAACAGCCACACTCCTTTCTTACTGGAAGCCGTGGGCGTTGAGCTGGCGCTCCAGCAGCCCTTGCAGCTTGGTGATGACGGTACAGAACAGCAGATACACCACGGCCACCTCACAGTAGATGGGCAGGAAGATGTAGGTGCGGGCGGCCACGCGCTGACCGGCCATGAACAGCTCCGCTACCGTGATGTTGGAGGCCAGAGAGGTGTCCTTTACCATGCCGATGAGGGAGTTGGAGAGGCAGGCACGGCGGTGCGCAGGGCCTGCGGCAGCACGATGCGGCGCATGATCTGCCACCAGCTCATGCCGACGCAGCAGCCGGCTTCCAGCTGGCCCTGCGGCACGCTCTCGAGTGCGCCGCGCATGGTCTCGGCGCAGTATGCGCCCTCGTTGAAGGCGAAGGCGATGACTGCCGCCGGGAAAGCGTTCAGCATGATGCCCGCACTGGGCAGGCCGTAAAAGATGATGAAAAGCTGCACCAGCAGCGGCGTGCCGCGGATGACCCAGATGTAGAACCGGGCCAGCTGGCTCAGCACCGGCACCCGGGCGTACTGCACCAGCGCCACAGCCACCGCCAGCACCATCGCCAAGGTGAACGAGACGAGGGTGAGGGGAATGGTCATGGTGAGGCCCGCCGAGAGGATGCGGGGAAGAGCCTCCCAGAGCACACTGACGGTGCGGTTGGATAAGAGTGTTTCCAGCATGGATACTCCTTTTTCAAAATTTGAATCAACAGACAGGACAAGTGGGTGGACATATTATATACCTTAAAGCAGGGTCAAAGTCAAGAGGAAAAATGAAAATCCTACAAAACCTACCAGAATACTATAACATGATTTGGGAATGAACGCAAATGGTTTCGAAAAATTGCATGGTATAGACGAAATGGACGAAAAACAGGTGCTGACTTTGTGCAGAACGGCAGAGTAGTTGACGCGGCAGAAGCTTTCGGGTACAATAGAACTGTATAGACCTGTAAAGGTACAAACAGGCCGCACGCCCCGCCAGACGGGAGCGCGGCGGATACGGAGGACAAACGTGATGAAACGTATTGGTATTCTGGGCGCTGGCACCTGGGGCATGGCCCTTGCACGGATGCTGACTGTGAGCGGGAATGATGTGCTGGTGTGGTCGGCCATCGAGAAGGAGATCGACAGCCTTTCCACCACCCGCAAGCACCCCAACCTGCCGCAGATGAAGATCCCCGACGAGCTGCGGTTCACCAAGAGCATCGAGGAAGTCTGCAAGGACAAGGACATCCTGCTGTTCGCAGTGCCGTCGGTGTTCGTCCGCTCCACGGCGGCAAAGGCCCGGCCCTATGTGGCCGACGGCAGATCATCGTGGACGTGGCAAAGGGCATCGAGCCCGACACCCTGTACACCATGACCGAGATCCTGGCCGATGAGCTGGGAAAAGAGGGCGGCCCGAAGGGCGTGCGTCTTGTGGCCCTGTCCGGCCCCACTCACGCCGAGGAAGTGGCCATCGACCTGCCCACCACCATCGTGTCGGCCAGCAAGGATAGGGAGGCCGCTGCCTATGTGCAGGAGGTCTTCACCAACAATGTCATGCGCGTCTACACCAACGAGGACATCAAGGGTGTAGAGCTGAGCGGCGCCATGAAGAACGTCATCGCGCTGGGCGTCGGCATCTCCACCGGCCTCGGCTACGGCGATAATGCCCGCGCTGCCTCATCACCCGCGGCATCGCGAGATCGCCCGTCTGGGCGTGGCGATGGGCTGCAATGTCCACACGTTCGCAGGTCTGGCCGGCATCGGCGACTCATCGTGACCGCCACCAGTATGCACAGCCGCAACAACCGCGCCGGTATCCTCATCGGCAAGGGCGAGACCCCGGAAAATGCCGTTAAGGAAGTCGGCATGGTGGTCGAGGGCATGAACGCCCTGCCCGCTGCGCTGGAACTGGCCGAGCGGTATCAGGTGGAAATGCCCATCGTCCAGACCGTCAACGCCATCGTCAACAAGGGCATGAGTGCGGCAGAGGCTGTCAAGTCCCTGATGGAGCGCGGCCTCAAGAACGAGCTGCCGCAGGGCTACGAAAAATAAACGAAAAGGGGCGGTATCATGCTTCTACCTACGCACACCGCCGCTTTGGTGCGGATGTTCTGGCCCTGCTGCCGGACGGTCTGCGCGCGACGCTGGAACAGCACCGGGAGCTTTACGACATAGGTCTCCATGGGCCGGACCTGATGTTTTATTACAAGGCCCTGCAGTCGAACCCGGTGAACCGTCTGGGCAACGCCATGCACGAGCAGAAGGCGAGGTGTTTTTCACCCGCGCCCGCACCGTGGTGGAAAATGCGCCGGACAAAGATGCTGCTCTGGCCTATGCGCTGGGCTTTGTCTGCCACTTCGCGCTGGACAGCACCTGTCACCCTTATGTGGAGGCCTATGTCCGGGAGAGCGGTGTGGGCCACTGCGAGATCGAGACGGAGTTTGACAACGCTCTGATGAGGGAAGACGGCCTCGACCCCATAAAGTTCTTCACGGCCAGCCACATCAAGCCCAGCCGGGAGCGGGCCGAGGTCATCGCGCCCTTCTACGAGGGCGTCACGGTGGACGAGACGCTGGCGGCGATGAAGGGGATGATAACGGTGCATCATCTTTTGCAGGCGGCAAACCCCGTCAAGCGCTGGGTGGTGCTGACCGGGATGCGCGTCGCGGGCAAGTATGAGTTCATGCACGGCCTTGTGGCAAACCCGCAGCCGAACCCCAAATGCGTCCAGAGCAGCCAGAAGCTCGAAGAGCTGTATAAAACGGCTGTGCCGCTGGCGGTAAGGCTCATCGAAGAGTATGCCGAGAACAAGCCGCTGGGGGCGGAGTATCAGCATACGTTTGGGAGAACTGAGAGGAGCACCGGATGGAAAAGAGCGGCAAATTCCGCCTGACGAGCTTGGAGCGGAACTGGATCCTGTACGACGTGGGCAACTCGGCCTTTGTGCTGATGGTGGCCACCCTTATCCCCATTTTCTTCAACGCGCTGGCGGCAGCCGGGGGCCTGAGCTCGGTGGAGTATCTGGCTTACTGGGGCTATGCCAGCTCGGTTGTGACCATCATCACGGCTGTTTTGAGCCCCATTTTGGGGACAGTGGCCGACACGAAGGGCTTCAAGAAGCCTATCTTCATACTCTGCGTTTTCGTGGGCATCGTGGGCTGCTGCGCCATGGGCGCGGCGTCGGCGTGGCTGCCGTTTCTGGTCATCTTCGTCATCGCGAAGGTGGGCTTTTCGGGCAGCCTGGTGTTCTACGACTCGATGCTCAGCGACGTGACCACTCCCGAGCGGATGGACGAGGTGTCCAGCCGGGGCTATGCGTGGGGATACATCGGCAGCTGCGTACTTCGTGGTCTGCCTCGGCCTTGTGCTGGGGGCGGGGAGCATCGGCATCAGCCAGATGACGGCGCTGAACCTGGCACTCCTGCTGACGGCGGCGTGGTGGCTGCTCACGACCCTGCCGCTGCTGAAAAGTTATAAACAGCTCTACTATGTGGAGGTGGAAAAGCACGCTGTCCGGCAGAGTTTTGCCCGCATCGGCCACACCCTGCGGCATCTGCCGGAGGATAAGCAGGTGTTCTGGTTTTTGCTGGCGTTCTTCTGCTACATCGACGGCGTGTACACCATTATCGACATGGCGACGGCCTACGGCACGGCGCTGGGTCTGGACACCACCGGTCTTTTGCTGGCACTTCTTGTGACCCAGATCGTGGCGTTCCCGTCGGCCTCATCTTTGGGCGGTTGTCAAACAAGTACCCCTCGGCAAAGCTCATCCCGGTGTGCATCGCGGCCTATGCGGGCATCGCGGTGTTTGCGTTTTTCCTGACCCGGCAGTGGCAGTTCTGGGTGCTGGCCGTCATCGTGGGCATGTTCCAGGGCGGCGTGCAGGCGCTCAGCCGCTCCCACTTTGCAAAGATCATCCCGCCGGAAAAGTCGGGCGAATACTTTGGCCTCTTCGATATCTGCGGCAAGGGCGCGTCCTTCCTCGGCACCATGATCGTCAGCGTGGGAAGCCAGCTCACCGGCAGCGCCAATGTGGGTGTCGGCTCCCTCATCCTGCTGTTCATCGTGGGATTCGTGCTGTTCAGGGTGTCCTGCCGTCAGGGTGAGACGGCATAACAAACGATCATAAAAATCGGAAACGGAGAGAGCTGTCCTGTACGGCTCTCTTTTTATTGTGTTTTTCAAAAATAGTGCCTATCAAAACGGCATAGTTGCGATGTGCAGCTTGCGGAGGGGGCTTGTGCATTCAAAACGCAGACTGTTGTATTTTGTATAAAACGCAGAAAAGCCGGGCGATTTTTTATGCAGAAAGCCGCCACAAAAATACTAAAACCTCTTGACAAATATAATGGGGGGGGGGGTATAATGAATCAGAACAGAGGTTTGCCTTACGCCCGGAAGGAAGAAAATGCGAGCGGGGAAAGACCTCTAAAACAATGTGGAGGTTTTTAATTATGAGACTGGATATGATTTCCCGCCGCCGTTTCCTCAAGAGCGCTGGTGCTGCGGCTCTGGCTGTTGCCGCAGCAGGTGTGCTGGCAGGCTGTGATGGTAATAGCAGCAGTAAGGTCCCCGATACGGAAGTTCCGGAGGTGCCTGGCACGACGAGCAAGAAGGTCAAAATTATCTTTGCCGATGTTGACAATGGCGGCGCAGGCGTTGGAAATGGCGGCGATTATTATGAGCATCCCGTTCTGAAGGATGCTACCGTCGTTGACCCCAAGAGCATTCCTGCGGACAAGATCCCGCAGGGCTATGAGCTGGCCGACACTACTCCGGTCGAGATCATTGACAATGGTAACACGCTTTTGGCTATCGTTAAGGTGAAAAAGACGGTCGATACTTCGATCAATGTCAGAGTTACCTTGCAGCTCATCAACGGTACTGCTGCTGACAACCAGCGCGAGCTGGTTGTTAAGATGCCCGGTGATGCAGCATATATCTCTACGGACGACATCACTCTGCCTGAGGATTTGATTTGGGCACCCGGTATGGAAGGCGAAAAGCGTCCGATTGGCAGAGCTATCTTCCTGGTTAAGAAGGTTTGATTTCTGAATTTGCATCTCATAGAGCAACGAAAATTCCTTCAATAATTCCCGATACATGCAGAGAGGCTTCCCCTTCGAGGGGAGGCCTTTTTGCGTCCGGGAAGTTATGATTCACAAACCATTCATTGTGTTTTGGCGGGCAGGATGATACAATAGAATCAAAATCCAGAAAATATAAAGGAGCAAGACCATGAAACAATATCCCGGCTACACCCTCGTCAAGCGCGAGGACTGCCCCGAACAGCACGGGACGCTGACCGTGCTGACCCATGACGTCAGCGGGGCGGCTGTCCTGCTGGTGGAAAACGACGACGACAACAAGGCCTTTGGCATCGGCTTCGGCACCTTCCCCTCCGACGACACCGGCGTGTTCCACATCCTCGAGCACTCGGTGCTGGCAGGCAGCGAGAAGTACCCGGTGAAGTCGCCGTTTTTGCAGCTGCTCAAGAGCAGCATGGCGTCCTTCCTGAACGCCATGACCTTCCCGGATAAGACGGTGTATCCCTTCGCTACCCCCAACGAGACGGACTTCAAGAACCTGATGGACGTCTATCTCAACGCGGTGTTCTGCCGCTGGCCATGGTGGACAAGGGCGTGTTCGAGCAGGAGGGCTGGCATCGGGACGAAGACGGCACGGTGAGCGGCGTCGTCTACAACGAGATGCAGGGGGCGCTGGCGACGCCGGACGCACAGCTGCAGAACGCTCTGAGCCGGGCAATGTTCCCGGATACGGCTTACGGCTTCGTCTCCGGCGGCGACCCGGTGTCCATTCCGGCGCTGACCTATGAGAAGTATGTGCGGGTCTACCGCCGCCACTACAGTGCCGACAACTGCTGCATCACCCTCTACGGCAAGATGGACATGGCCGAGAAGCTGGCCTTCCTCGACGAGCAGTATCTGAGCCGTATGCCCAAGAGCGCCAGCCGCCCCCGCCTGACGGTGCAGGACGAGCAGGTCGGTGCGAAGCGGAATATCCCGTACTATACCGAGAAGCCGGAGCCGGACGAGGCTCAGTGTGCGCTGGCGTGGTACACCGGTGCGTTCAGTGACCGGGAGCGCCAGCTGGGCGTGGAGATCCTGCTGGACGCCCTGCTGGGGACGAACCAGTCGCCTCTGAAAGCCGCCCTGCTGGAAGAAAAACTGGGCGCGGACATCGATGTGGGCTTCGATGACAGCACGCTGCAGCCGACCCTGGAGCTTGTGCTCCGGGGCGCGACGGAAGAGTCGGCGGGCAAGTTTGCCGCTGCCGTGCGCAAGGCCGTGGACGGCATCCTCGAAAAGGGCATCCCCGAGGAGCTGCTGATGGCAAGCCTCAACTCCACCGAGTTCGCTTCCCTTGAGCGGCCGGGCAGCATCCCGGACGGCGTGCTGGACGCATCAATGCATCTGCCGGATGGCTCCACACCGGCGACCCGGCCCTGCTGCTCCACACGAACGCTCTGTTCGCTTCCCTGCGGGAGAAGCTGGAACAGGGCTGGTTCAATGAGCTGCTGCGGGAGCTGTTCGCGCCTGCGCCGGTGGAGATCATCCAGGTGCCGACCCTGCCCAGGAAAGAGGAAGAGGGGCGCGCCGCCCGCACCGACGGCAAGCTGGTGCTGGACCATCCGCTGACCGCTGCCGACCTCGGCGAGGGCAAAAAGCAGACCCCGGGCAGCAGGGAGCTGCTGGCGGTGCAGAACTGCTGCACCACCCCTCGGCAGGCAATACCTACCTGTACCTTTACTATGATCTGGGCGGCATGGCACCGGAAGACATGTCCTGCCTGCATCTGCTCACGGATGTCATGGATGAGCTGGACACCGAAAAGCACACGGCCCAGGAACTGAACACTCTGCGGAACACCTGGCTGGGAAGCAGTGGTGCGTGGATGGACTGCTGGACGGGACGGCAGGAAGGCAGGCCCTGCCACGCAAAGCTCATCGTGGGGATGAGTATGCTGGAACGCAGCCTCGAAAAGGCTGTGGAGCTGGGCAGTGAGTGGCTGTATGAGACAAAGTTCAGCGGCCCGCAGGCCGAAGCTGCGATGGAGCGGGTGGCAAGCCAGCAGAAGCTGCTCATGGAGCAGAAGTTCCTGCGGGAGGGCCACGCCTTCGCCGCCATGCGGGCGGCGGCACATTTCTCGGTGGAATCCGCACTGAGTGAGCGCTGCAACGGCGTGAGCTACTACCACTATCTCTGTGAGCTGCTGGAAAAGGCCGACTGGACCGCTCTGGGCAAAAAGATGGAAGAGCTGTGGAAAAGCGTGCTGAAAAAGAACGCCCTGACCGTCAGCCTCCACGGCAGCGACGCGGCGCTGGATACCCTGAAAAAGCTTCTGCCGGGCAGTGCCTTTGCGGCAGAAAAGCGCGGCGAGGCAAAGCCCTACACGGAGGAGCTGACAGCTCCGGTGAACGAGGCCTTCATCATCGACGGCGGCGTGAACTACGATGTGCTGGTCTGGCCCATGGAGCGGCGGTTGGAGCGGAAGGTGCTGGCCCGGGTGATGAGCTACGAGTATCTGTGGCACAACATCCGCGAGGTGGGCGGCGCGTATGGCACCGGCATGGTGACCCAGAACGACGGCACCGAATATCTCTACACCTACCGCGACCCGCACCTGAAAGAAAGCTATGAGACGTTCGCAAAGGGGCCGGCAGAACTGGCAGGCCACGACTACACCGAGAAGGACATGAACGAGTTCATCGTGGGTGCGGCAGCAAAGCTGGACACCCCGCGCAAGCCCCGGGAAGAGGCTGCGTCTACCGACTGCAAATATTTCTGCGGCATCACCGACGAGATGACTGCCGCCGAGCGCAAGAGCCTGTGCAGTGTGGATGCTGCCGCCCTCAAGGCCGAGGCGGCGGACCTGTCGGCCCGGATGGAGAAGGGCGTGAGGGTGGTCTTCGGCAGCAAGGAGCTGTGGAGGCCGCAAAGGAGCTGTTTGACCGGGTGGAGACCCTGTAAAAATACGCAGAGAGTCTCCCGGAGACTTTGCGCAGAAAATTGAGTGAAAGATCCCCTGTCTGTGGAAAAGAACACAGGCAGGGGATTTTTGCCACTTTGAAATATTACTTATGGGATAAAACATACGGCAAAATACAAATCTGAGAGCAAAAAGTATGGACTCCTGCGGCGGAGAAAAGCGTGGTATCCTTTTGCCAGCGACAGAACGAAAGGAAGTGAGAACACAGGATGGGGCAGGAAAAGCAGGCTGCGGCCAAGGGACAGGAAAGTCTCCGGAAAGCCACCGACACCCTGAGCACCATGCTGGCGCAGGAGGTGAAAGATTTGAACGCCCGCCAGCGCGCGGCCCGCAGAGAGAACAGCACCGACCCCGGCATCATGAAGGGACTGAAAGAAGCGACTGCCGTGCTGAAAGATCTGGCGGGCGTGTCGAAGACCCTGAACGATCAGGGCGTGGACGCAGAAGGGCGGGAATGCGGCGTGGTGCTGCTGCCGCCGGTGGAGGATGTATGACGACAGAAAACAAGAATGCGGGCGTCGTGTGGAGGCCTCAGCCGAGGCAGATGGAATTTATGCGGAGGCCGGAGCCGGAAGCACTTTACGGCGGCGCGGCAGGCGGCGGTAAGAGCGACGCCTCGTCATCGAGGCGCTGCGGCAGGTACACATCCCGCACTACCGGGCGCTCATCCTCCGCAAGACCTATCCGCAGCTTTCCGACCTCGTGGACAAGAGTCAAAGCTATTACCGCCGGGCCTTTCCGGAGGCGCAGTACAACGCCACGAGCCATGTGTGGGTCTTCCCCAGCGGGGCGAAAATTTACTTCGGCTCGATGCAGTACACCAAGGACCGGACGAACTATCAGGGCAAAGCCTTCGATTCATCGGGTTCGACGAGCTGACCCACTTCGAGTGGGAGGAGTACAGCTACATGATGAGCCGCAACCGTCCCACCGGCCCGGGCACCCGGTGTATCTGCGGGCCACCACCAACCCCGGCGGGGTGGGCCACGGCTGGGTGAAGGCGCGGTTCATCACGCCCGCCCCGCCCGGCACCCCCATCGTGGAGGAATACCCGGTACGGATGCCGGACGGCACCGAAAAGGTGCTGCGGCGGGCGCGGGTGTTCATCCCGTCCAGCATCTTCGATAACCCCGCCCTTCTGGAAAATGACCCGGACTATCTGGCCAGCCTTGCGGCCATGCCGGAGGCCGAAAAGCAGGCGCTGCTCTACGGCAGCTGGGACAGCTTTTCGGGGCAGGTGTTCACCGAGTGGCGGAACGACCCGAACCACTACGAAGACCAGCGCTGACCCACGTCATCGCGCCGTTCACCATCCCGAAGCACTGGAAGATCTACCGGGGCTACGATTTCGGCTTTTCGAAGCCCTTCTCGGTGGGGTGGTACGCGGCGGACGAGGAAGGGCGGCTCTACCGCATCAAGGAGCTGTACGGCTGCACCGGACGCCCCAACGATGGCCTGCGCATCGACCGGTGGAGCAGGCACGGCGCATCCGGGAGGCCGAGCAGAACGACCCGGTGCTCCGGGGCAGAGTCATTCAGCATCGCCGACCCGGCCATCTTCGACGAGAGCCGGGGCGAGAGCATCGCCGCCATGATGGAGCGGGGGCCGAACTTTCTGCACTGGATGCCCGGCGACCACACCCGTCTGGCGGGCAAGATGCAGATGCACTACCGGCTGAATTTTGACGGCGAGGGCAGGCCGATGCTGCAGGTGTTCAATACCTGCAAGCACTTCATCCGCACCATCCCGAACCTCGTGTACGACGAGAGCAATGTGGAGGACATCGACACCCGGCAGGAAGACCACATCTACGATGAGTGCCGCTATGTGCTGATGGAAAATCCCATCTCGCCGCCCCGGCATACATCGGCCCCGCCGGTGCTGGATGACCCGCTGGAGCTGCATCGGAAGGCGAAATTTTATAGGATATAGCCCTCTCAGGCGCGGCTCCACAATGGAGCGCTTGCCCGGAAAGACCTCTCAGGCGCTTCGCGCCAGCTCCCCTTGAAAGGGGAGCCATTGGCAGGCCGGTCAACTTTGTGTGAGACGGAAAAAGCCCGATGGGGCGTGAACGACAAAGCCCTGCAACAGAGGGCAGGAAGGAGAAAAACTATGGATGAAGCAACAAAACTGCCCATCGGGCCGGAAGAGGTGGCTGAGGCCGCGCAGATCTTGCAGCGGTACAAGGCGGGCAAGGCCGCGCTGGACAAGCGCCTGGTGGACAACGAACTGTGGTTCCGGATGGGACACTGGAAGAACTACCAGAACCCCATGATGGAGAGCAAACCCCAGCCGTCCAGCGGCTGGCTGTTCAACTCCATCGCCAACAAGCATGCCGACGCGATGGACAACTACCCCAGTCCCAACGTCCTGCCCCGTGCCGAGGACGACGAGGCAGCGGCACAGGCGCTTTCCAGCGTGCTGCCCGTGGTGCTGGAACAGGCGGACTATGAGCAGGTGTACAGCGACACCTGGTGGCGCAAGCTCAAGCAGGGAACCGGAGTCAAAGGCGTGTTCTGGGATCCGGAGCAGCGGGGCGGTGTGGGCGAGATCGCCATCCGGCCCATGAACCTGCTGATGCTCTACTGGGAGCCGGGCGTGGACGATATTCAGACGTCGCCCCACTTTTTCTCGCTGAGTCTGGCGGACTCGAACCAGCTGGAAGAGCGCTGGCCCCAGCTGGCCGGACACACTGCCAGCGTGCTGGACGTGCCGCATTACATCCACGACGGCGGTCTCGATACCAGCGACAAGAGCGTCGTGGTGGACTGGTACTACAAAAAGCTTTCCCCCGAGGGCAGGAGCGTCCTGCACTACTGCAAGTTCTGCAATGGCGTGGTGCTCTACGCCAGCGAGAACGACCCGGCGCTGGCCGAAAGAGGCTTCTACGACCACGGCAAGTATCCCTTCGTGTTCGATGCGCTGTTCATGGAGGAGGACAGCCCGGCGGGATTCGGGTACATCGACGTGATGAAGGAGTGCCAGACCGCAATCGACAAGATGAACCACGCCATGGACGAGAACGTCCTGCTCTCGTCCCGCCAGCGGTATGTGCTGAGCGACACGGCGGGCGTCAATGAGGAAGAGCTGACCGACCTGTCGCGGGACATCATCCATGTGGTGGGGCGGCTGAACGACGACAGCTTCCGGCCTTTGCAGACGGCGGGTCTGCAGGGCAACAGCCTGAGCTACCGCAACAGCCGCATCGAGGAGCTGAAGGAGATCAGCGGAAACCGCGACATGACCCAGGGCGGCACCGCAGGCGGCGTGACGGCAGCTTCTGCCATTGCGGCCTTGCAGGAGGCAGGCTCGAAGCTCAGCCGGGATATGCTCAAGAGCGCTTACAGGGCATTTGCCAAAGAGTGCTACCTTATCATCGAGCTGATGAGGCAGTTCTACGACGAGGAGCGCATCTTCCGCATCACCGGCAAGAGCGGCGAGAGCGAGTTCGTCCGCTTTTCGGGCCAGGTGCTTCGCGCCCAGCTGCAAGAGTCGTGGGCGGCGTGGAGCTGGGCAGTCATGAGCCGGTGTTCGACATCGTGGTGAGTGCGGAGAAAAAGTCCACCTTCTCCCGCCTCTCCCAGAACGAGACGGCCAAGGAGTGCTATCAGCTGGGCTTTTTCGCCCCGGCCAACGCCGACGCCGCGCTGGCGGCGCTGGAAATGATGGACTTTGAGGGCATCGAAAAGGTTCGCCAGAGGGTGCGTCAGAACGGCACCCTCGCCCAGCAGCTGGCGCAGATGCAGGCCCGGATGGCCCAGCTGACGGGTCTGCTGGAAGTGCAGAAAAAGTCCGAAGCCCCCAAGCTCAGCGGCCCGGCACAGGAGCTGAGCACGGCTGCGATGGCGAGGGCGATGAAGACGCAGAAAGGAGAAATGAGATGATAAAAGTAAACTACACCGAGCTGGACGGCCCGGCAGGCCCCACCTGCCGGCTGGAAGCTTCGGGCCACGCGGGCTATGCCCCCGCCGGGCAGGACATCGTGTGTGCGGGGGCCAGCACCCTGATGCAGACCCTCTGCGCCCTGCTGGCGGGCGAGGAAGGCACCAAG
>ENA-OQDD01000677-OQDD01000677.1-human-gut-metagenome-genome-assembly--contig:-NODE-677-length-13050-cov-4.845237_pt1 | contig 13050 bp, 20 predicted proteins | sample MGYA00242507_ERZ504598 | MGnify/ENA primary metagenome ERZ504598 (study PRJEB26092, sample SAMD00036318) | human gut metagenome | host: Homo sapiens | study: EMG produced TPA metagenomics assembly of... | reverse complement strand
AGTATAGAGTAGAGAAGAGATAGAGATAAAGAGAGAGATAGAGAAGGTACGCCCTGAAACGGGGCACCCTTCCCACACCTATGGCCGTTACCAGAATGTTTTCCTGACGGATGAAGAACTGGCAGACTTGCAGGTCAGCTTTCCTGCTGTATGGGAACAGTACATCGAAAAGCTGTCCGAGTACATGGCTTCTACTGGCAAGCGTTATCAGAGCCATGCAGCGACCATCCGGCGTTGGGCCGGTGAGGACGCTAAAAAAACGGTCACACCCTCACGCAACCGGGATTACAGCGTAAAGGAGGATGAAACTGTATGATTGAGATTACCGCAGAAATCCGGGCATTCATCGACAAGGCAGCTGCCGGTGTGGAATTGGCTGAGGACGAGTATATAGACCGTCAGACGGGCTCATTCACTGTAAGAAATGCGGCGGCCAGAGGCAGACCGTTGTGCCATGCTTCGGGAAATCCGGCTACTTTATGCCGCACTGCATCTGCCAGTGCCAGCGGGAGGCTGAGGAGCAGCGCAAGGCTGCTGAAGAACGGCAGCGCCGCATGGAGCGTATCAAACGCCGAAAGGCACAGGGCCTGCAAGACCGTTATCTGTACGACTACACATTTTCCAATGATAACAGGCAAAACCCATTGATGGACAAGGCTCATGCCTATGTGGAGAACTGGAAAGAGGCATATAAGAGCAATATCGGGCTTTTACTGTTTGGAGATGTGGGAACCGGCAAGTCTTTTTTCGCCGGATGTATTGCCAACGCTCTACTTGACCAGGATGTGCCGGTGCTGATGACGAACTTCCCCACCATTCTGAACCGCCTGACAGGGATGTTCTCTGAGGACAGGTCAGAGTTTATTGCCAGCTTTGACGAATATGACCTGCTTATCATTGACGATCTGGGTGTAGAGCGCAGTACCGAATATGCTATGGAGCAGATGTTTTTCGTCATCGACAGCCGCTATCGCAGCCGAAGACCCATGATTATCACAACAAACTTGAAACTGTCCGAGCTGAAAAATCCGCCTGATCTGGCCCACGCCCGTATCTATGACCGTATTTTGGAACGGTGTGCGCCGATCCTCTTTGACGGGAAGAATTTCCGGGAAGAAAATGCCGGTGTCACCCGACAGGCAGCAAAAGACATTGTAAACAGTAAGCACGATTGATTTTTTACCGGGCGGCACAGACCCGTTCGGAGAAAGGAGCGCTATGAACAAAGAACCCCGTACTATGCAGATGGCAGACGCCGCTGCTGCGGCCAGAGCGCCGGAAAACACGCCAGCGATGGTAAAGAAAATCGGCAAGACGACCTACAAGGTTCATGTCCATTTCAGCAATACCAGCACAGAAACCATGAGCGATAAAATCAAGCGTATGCTCAAAAATGAAATTCAGCAGATGTGACAGACTGATAAACTAAGCCGCCTTGTGCTAAACTGATGATGGTACGCACCAAAATTTTTGTCAAGGAGGACATGAAAATGCTTTACACAGAAAAAGAGAAACATGAAATTGAGCGAGTAAAGGAAGTCTTTGCGGAACATCTGCGGCAAAGCCCTGATTTTGAATTGCTCTGGTCGGACAAGGTGGGCTATGTCTGGCTGACGATTGGCGTAAATCCAGTCTATGTGGATACCGGTATCAGGATAGAATCTGCCGCCGATCTCTGCGGCAAGTGTTTGGATGATGTTGCTACGGATGTTTTATATATGACTGGCAACGATCATGCACTGGAAGCAGCCGACCCGCTGGAGTTAGCCGAAATCAAGCGGCTCTGGGAGCCATATATCAACCAGCTGCCAGACTATGCGTATCTCTGCAAAGACCTGCTGAACGGAAAAATGTAATCTGTTAAATGAGGTGTCAGGAGCCATACAGTGCTTCTGGCACCTTTTGTGAGTTTTCTGTGAATTTGATTAAAAAGTCCTTGACAATTTGTCTCTGGAAAAACAGCCAAGTCGATTTTGATTTCCTGCGGCGCTCGCCTTGCCGTGTTCGACATTGCAGAGTTGCGTGAGGTCACGGCTTATGATGAGCTGGAGCTGGATACTCTGGGAGACAGGAAAACTGCTCTGTTCCTCATTATGAGTGATACGGATGACAGCTTTAACTTCCTGATCTCCATGTGTTATACCCAGCTTTTCAATCTGCTCTGCGAAAAAGCCGACGATGTGTATGGCGGCAGGCTTCCGGTTCATGTGCGCTGTTTGATTGATGAGTGTGCTAACATCGGGCAGATTCCGAAACTGGAAAAGCTGGTGGCCACCATCCGAAGCCGTGAGATCTCTGCCTGTCTGGTGTTGCAGGCACAGAGTCAGCTCAAGGCGATCTATAAGGATAACGCAGATACCATCATCGGTAACATGGATACATCCATCTTCCTGGGCGGTAAAGAGCCGACTACCCTCAAAGAGCTGGCTGCCGTGCTGGGCAAGGAAACCATCGACACCTACAATACCGGAGAGAGCCGTGGGAGGGAAACCTCCCATTCACTCAACTATCAAAAATTGGGGAAAGATATGCCATACTTGTTCGTGAAGAGTTCAGTTGCCTTGAATTTATCATGAACAGGGACACGATCAACTGGATTCTGAAATAACTGAATACAGGAGGTCGAACATGGAGCATTTACCAAAGAAAATCCATCAAAACGGAATCAGCTACACGCTGGTGGGAGACTACTACATCCCCGATCTGGAGCTACCGGAGGAAAGCCGCCCCATTGGGCGGTGGGGCCGGATGCACAAAGCGTTTCTGCAAGAACACCGGCCCGGCCAGTACAATGCCCTGCTTCTGTCGGGAAAACTCTGGACATATCTTGCTGACCTGAACGAACAGGCCGCTGACCGGCTGGCGTGTATCGTCTCGCAGATGCAGGAGGCGGAGGGTGTCACCGAGGAACTGAAAGCCCGTGACCAGCTTGCGTGGGTCGGGGGCATGAACAGCATTCGCAGCCGAGCAGAGGAAATCATCCTCTCTGAGATGATTTTTGTTTAAGGAGGTGCCTGTCTATGAGATACCGTATCGAATACGCCGATGGGCGTTATTGTAACTTTGCCAACGGCAGGGCTGAGCTGCTGAAATGGCTGAAACTGCTGAAGCAAGAGGAAATCTCCGACATCCGCAAAGTATATAAAAGCGGTGTGTCAGATTCCGTCCTGGAAACATACCGGAATTATATCCGCCCAGCATAAGGAGGGGCGCTTATGGGTACAGATATAGAAAAATTGGTTGATTTGATGATTCAGGAGCGGATGCAGAGCCAGTTTGCTAAGTGGCGGGAGGCAGAAACCGGCACGGAGAAAAAAGAGGACTGCCTTCGCTTGGAAAACGAGTATGAAAAAGCAATCAGCGCATTGTCTGAGGAACAGAAGGACGCTGTAAGACACTACTGTGATTCTATTTTCGATTCTGGTGCAGAAAGCGAGTGCTTCTTTTACCGGCTGGGCCTCAAAGATGGCATCCGTCTCTGGAAGTTTATGAAAAAGCTGATGAAAACGGTCAGCTAACGGATGTATAACCACATATTTTATTCCGCCCACAAACGGGTCGAAAGCCGTCCAACGGTACAGATTGGGCGGCTTTCCTGTTATCTGCGTTTCTTCCGCTTGGGCGCATAGTACGGCTGCGGCTTGGCCTTTCCTCTCATGTTGTTGGGATTTTTGAGCATTTTGGACAGGCTCAGTATCCGCAAAAATGCAGAGAAGTCCTCTGAGGAAATCTTCTCGAAGGGTATCTGCATTCTGTCGCAAAATTCGTGGATTACCACTTCCTCTTGGCTGCCCTGTTCGAGCGCCTGTTCAAACTTTTCCTTGACGTCATCCAGCGTGGGCTGCGGGTCGGCGGTGGTCTTGTCCTTGCGGTGTGCTTCCCGGATGTCCCGGACGATGCTGTCCAGATCATCGTGCATGACATGGCTGTAAAAATCGCTTTCCTGCACCTGCCCAGTTCCAGCGTCCGCATATAGAGGTCATCTTCTCCGGGCGCATACTTGCTCATGACGGTCTGCCGGGTGGCCTCCAACACCAGATTCATCTGCTCCACCCGCATATTGGCGATCTGTCGATGCAGATTTCCATATCTATCATCAGCCGCCGGAAATTCGGGTGGGCAGCCAGTTCGCAGAGAAGCCGGTTGTTGATTTTGCCGCTGCTCAAAAGTTCCACCATATCATCACTCAGATGCAGAGATTGAAGTTCTGTGTTTGGGTGATTTTTATTTTCCGTCAGCCCCATCAGATAGTCGGTGGACACGCCGTAAAAGTCCGCCAGCGTTGCAATCGCAAACGGGCTGATGTCCTTGTAGTCATCGGTTTCGTATTTTCCCAGCGCGGATTTAGACAGGCCGGTCTGCTCCGCCAGTTGTTCCAGCGTCAGGTGCTTGTCCACCACCCGCAGGTCTTTGAGCCGCTCCGGGATTGTCAGCTTTGCGTACATCCAAAGCCCCCTCTCTCGTTATCTTTTTCAGTGATTACACCCATTATAGCACGATTCCATAAGCGTGGAAATATGCGGATTTCGAGCGTTTTTCCGACGTTTTGGATATACGGGAAAGGGCCTCTTTTTTCGGTAAACTGGTTCTTGCAGACAGGCACAGAACCTTGAAAATCGAATGACCGGCTGCAAGGGGTATGGCCTCCGGGGAAGTGACGCCAGGACAGAAATCGAGCACACCAAAGAGGCCGATACGCCGGGAGAAATTCCGGGCAGGAGCGGCTTGCAGGCAGACCGGCGGACAGGAAACAAGTTTATCATGCGGGGCGCATGGCTCCGCAGCAAAGAAATGGAGGAAATCATTATGACACTGAGTATGAAAGAAAAGAAGATTCTCTACGCTTACGGCTGTCTCAGCCACCACAATACGGTGACACGGCTGAAATGGCTGACGGCTCTGACGGTTGACCCGGAGGCCAAACGCCGGATGCTGGGGCTGGCCCGGAAGGTGGAGACGGAGATGAACGAAAGCTGGTACGAGGATTTTTATCACCATCTGCGCATGGAGATGGACGAGTACCGCCGTCTCAAGCGCAACCTGCGTGTGCTGAAATCTTACACCGATTATGAGGAGGATCTGTATGAAGAAGCTGTCTAAGTATGAGAAAGAAACCATCATCAACTGGAACGAGGCGGAGAACCTTGCCAGCGTCTACACCTTCAACGCCAGCTTGAAGCGCAGGCTGGCTGATTTCAGCCGGAAGTACCCACTGTTGTGCCGGTTGGAGCGCAGCACGCCGGAGGGCAGCGTGACCTATGTGCTGGACAAGTCCCGGCTGTCGATCCGGCTGGTGCTCCGTACAGCGAAGAACGGAAAGCCGCCGCAAGGGAGTACGCAAAGGAGCATGGCTTTCAGGTGGTGGTAACGGAAGAAAAAATCGCCTAAAATCGGGGTGTTTACGGGAAAAATGACGGGTCTGCACCCGATGTTTTGACCGGCAATCCCCGCAGGCGTATTCCGTATCCACTCCCCGCCTATGGGCGCAAATGTGTGGATACGGAGCCGGTGAAACTGGCAAACACCGTTCCTGCGGTGGAAGCCAGCTTCGCCGGTGCGGAAGTACAGAGGCGGCCAGCCTTTGTGGCGGGGTGCAGGGGCGGCAGCGCACTGCTGGGGTCAAGGGGCAACGCCCATTGGCAGGTTAAGGGCGGCAGCCATTATCGGGTCAAGGACGAAGTGCTTGGCAGGTTGAGGGCAGCCGCCCCATCGGGTCAAGGGTGAAACGCCTTGCCCAGGGAAAGTTGATGCCTGCGTCAACTTGTATTGGGTATTACCTGACGCAAAATTCGCAGGATTTGCGGCTTCGCCGCCCCTTCCCCGGCCCCAGAACATCTTCGCAGGAAGGAGGAAATCTGTTTGAAACTGACACGACACAATGGACGCTCCGGCAAGCATGGCACCTATAATCCCCGCCACAATGACCGCCGGTTCGATGTGGAGAACAGCGAACACATTGACGCAGAACGGGCAAGGCAAAATGTCTACTGGGACTGCTACCGGGGCTTTACCACCCATGAGTTCCGGGAGAACCCGGAGCAGCCGGATTTCAGCTTTGAGGAAATCGAGCGGATGTATTACTACGAGCATTACGGCGGCTATGTGGAAGCTCAGAACGCCCGGAATGAGAAAACCCGGCACACCGAGCGCAACCGCACTGTGGAGGACTTGCTGAAAAACAACAAGACCTGCCCGGAGGAAAGTATCTACCAGATCGGCACGATGGGAGAATCCGTCTCGCCGGATACGCTCTTTTCCATCGTCAATGAGTTTTATCAGGAATTTGAGCGCCGCTTCGGTTCCCATATCCACATCCTGGACTGGGCGCTCCATCTGGACGAGGGGACGCCCCACATCCATGAGCGGCACGTCTTTGACTGTGAGAACCGCTATGGGGAACTGTGCCCCCAGCAGGAAAAGGCGCTGGAAGAACTTGGCATCCCTCTCCCCAACCCGGAGAAGCCCAAAGGCCGGAACAACAACCGCAAGCAGACCTTTGATGCGGTCTGCCGGACGATCCTGTTTGACATCGCCAGACGGCATGGGCTGCATCTGGATCAGGAGCCGTCCTACGGCGGGCGGGACTATCTGGAAAAACAGGATTATATCCTGATGAAGCAGAAGGAGCAGCTTGCGGCGCAGGAGCAGAAGCTGGAAGAACTGACGCTCAAAATCGAGGACGTGGAGACGCTGTTAGATGATGTTTCCGATGCGGCCTATGACAAGGCGGTGGAGGTGGTGACCGATACCGTCCGGCAGGAGACACACAAAGAAGATATTCGTCTGATCGAGGAAACGAAAAAGTGGGTGCTTTCGCCGGAGCGGAAGGCCCCGAAGAAGGAGCGTGACTACGCTGCCGCCCGTCTGGATGGAGTGATTACCAAAATCAAACGGGTCATGCAGAACGCCCTGGCAAAAATCCAGAAAACTCTCATGCAGCCGGAGGTCAAGAAGGCCGGTAAGGAGCAGATTAAGGAGAAGGCCAGAGAATCCATCCGGGAGAAGCTGGCGAAAGGCAGGCTGAACGCTGACCGAGATAACCGGGAACGCTGGGAACGTGAGGGGCGGATTGCTCCGAAAAAGAAACACGATATGGAGTTATGAGGCACCTGATTTTCTGCGGAAACGGGTGCTTTTTTCTCTGCCTGGAGGTGAGAAAATCGAATATATTTGAAGCGGTGAAGGAGTCTGTCACCACAAGGCAGGCTGCGGAATATTACGGGGTGCAGGTTGGCAGGAATGGCATGGCCTGCTGTCCCTTCCATGATGACAAACATCCCAGTATGAAGATTGACCATCGGTTCCACTGCTTTGGCTGTCAGGCAGATGGGGATGTGATTGATTTTACCGCCCGTCTGTTTAGTCTGAGCAGTAAGGAGGCGGCGCTGAAGCTGGCGGAGGATTTCTCTGTCCACTATGACGCCAAAGGCCATGACCCGCCCCGCAGGAGGCCGGTCAAGCGAAAAATCAGCGAGGAACTGCGTTACCGGCAGGCGGAGCAGAAATGTTTCCGGGTGCTGTGCAATTACCTGCATCTGCTGGAACGCTGGGAGAAGGAATACGCCCCGCAGACGCCGGATGAAGCGTGGAATCCGCTGTTCGTGGAGGCCCTGCAAAAGAAACCGTACACGGAATATCTGCTGGATATTCTCTTGTCCGGCAGCATGGAGGAACGTGCTTCCGTGGTCGCTGAGTATGGAAAAGAGGTGAGGAAGATTGAGCAGCGAATATCAGAGTTTACCGCTAGCCACCCGGCAGGCCGCCATGAGCGCAGCCGAAGCCTTAGCGCCGGAGCGGAGCGTTGATGAGGTGCGGGAAAGCCTGTCCGTCACCGAGAAGGGCCAGCCCGCCAACACCATCGGCAACTGCCGGACGGTGTTCTGCCATGACCCTCTCCTGCGTGGGGCGATCCGCCTGAACCTTTTGACTGACCGGGTGGACATTGTACAGGATTTAGGCTGGCGCAGGAATACCAGTGCCCTGACGGATACGGACGTGAAATATCTGCTTCTCTATTTTGAGCAGACCTATGGCCTGACCAGTGAGAAAAAGATGACGGCGGCGCTCTCCATCGTGGCGAATGAGAACTGCTACCATCCATACAGGACGTGCTAAACGGCCTTGTCTGGGACGGGACGCCCCGCATCCGCTCCTGTCTCCATCATTCTTAGGTGCGGACGAGAGCGACTATGTGGAGGAAATGCTGAAACACTTTTTGCTGGGGCTATCCGGCGGGTATTCCGCCCCGGCTCCAAATATGAGGAAATGCTCTGTCTGGTGGGCGGTCAGGGGGCTGGCAAGTCCAGCTTCTTCCGCTTGCTGGCGATCCGGGACGAGTGGTTCAGTGACGACCTGAAAAACTGGACGATGACAGGGTGTATCTGAAGCTGCAAGGACACTGGATTATCGAAATGTCGGAGATGCTGGCTACCAGCAGCGCCAAAAGCATTGAAGAAATCCGCTCCTTTATCAGCCGCCAGAAGGAAACCTACCGGACGCCCTACGAGGCCCAGCCCAAAGACCGGCTGCGGCAGTGTGTGTTCGGCGGTTCGTCCAACACACTGGACTTCCTGCCCCTTGACCGGGCCGGAAATCGGCGCTTTTTGCCGATCATGATTTACCCGGAGAATGCAGAGGTTCACATTTTGGAGGACGAGGACGCCTCCAGAGCCTATCTTTTACAGGTCTGGGCGGAGGCCATGACGATTTACCGCAGCGGCCACTACTCTATGAAGTTCAGCAAGTCCATCCAGCGCCAGCTGGTGGAGGTGCAGAAGGATTTCATGCCGGAGGACACCGAGGCCGGACAGATACAGGGCTTTCTGGAACACTACACCGGCAGCATGGTCTGCTCCAAACAGCTGTTCAAGGAGGCGCTGGGCCACACCTACGATGAGCCGAAGCGGTGGCAGCTGCACAATATCAACGAGATCATGAACACGGTGGTGACGGGCTGGAAACCATTCTCCAATCCCCGGATGTTCACCGGATATGGCAGGCAGAGGGGCTGGGAACGGGACGTTTCCGGCAACGAACTGCCCGGCAACGAAGATGGATTTGTGGAGCTGACCGAGGAAGAATGCTGCCAGCTGGAACTGCCGAAGGAGTGGATCGCATAAAATTAGCGGTCTGTTGCCGGGATGGTTGCCACTTGGTTGCCGGGTTTGTTGCCGGGGATTCTCCGGTCTGGATACGGAAAAAGCCTGTAAATAAGGTATTTTCTAATATCTATCTCTATCTCCGGCAACGAAAACAACGAGATTTTTCAAGAAAATTGATAAAGTAAGATTTGCAGGTCAGACGGTAGTTTACAGGTTTTCAGAGGTTCGTTGCCGGACTTCGTTGCCAGTGCTGCCGTCTGGCCTGCTACTCTATGGAGGTAGCCTATGGAAAAAAGCAAACAGCAGAAAAATAAAGTCCGTTTTGTGGTGGTGCGGGAGTTCTCCGGGGAGAAGTCCATGCGGGAAGCCTTTGAGCAGCTGATTGAGCGTCAGACCTGCGAACACTTCGAGGAATGGCGTCAGCAGCGGGAAATGGCCGAAAACGCTGCGTAAAAACGGTTGATTCAGGGGCAGGGACATGGTACTATAATGGTATCGTGTCCCTGTTCATAGAAGGAGAACGCTATGAGCAGGAAAAAACAAGTCTATGAGAAAATCACCGCTCTCTACTGCCGCATCTCTCTGGATGACGGCGGCGACAACGAGAGTATGAGCATCAGCAACCAGAAAATCATGCTTCGGGACTTTGCTGAAAAGCATGGAATGTTCCAGTATGAATATTATGTGGATGACGGCTATACGGGCCGCAATTTCAACCGCCCTGCCTTCCAGCGCATGATCGCTGACATTGAGGCGGGGAAGATCGGCTGCGTCATCACCAAAGACCTATCCAGGCTTGGTAGGAACTATATTGAAGCTGGCAGCTATATCGAAATCTTTTTCCCCAAACACAATGTACGCTATATCGCCATCACGGACGGCGTGGACAGCCTGACCCGTCAGGAGATGGACATTACGCCCTTTAAGAATATCCTGAACGATATGTACAGCCGGGATATTTCTAAAAAGGTGCTGGCAGGCATCACCACCCGCTCCCGGCAGGGGAAGTTCTGCGGAGGGACGCCGCCCTTCGGCCTGATGCGTGACCCGGAGGACAAGGGGCATCTCATCATTGACCTGAGACAGCGCCAATCATCCGCAAAATCTATGACTATGCCCTTGACGGGCTGGGCTGCATGAGGATTTCCAAACGTCTGATGGAAGAAAAAATCCCAATCACCCATGTCAAAGCCAACACGGAGTTTGACGCCAACTATTATTTCTGGGGCGGAGCAGAATCAGTCACATCCTGAGAAATCCATTCTATAAGGGCGCACATTTGGTCTTTCGGACGCATCAGAAAGGCATCCGCTCCAACACCTATGACATTATTCCCCGTGACCAGTGGGAAGTGATCGAGGGCTGCCATGAGGCCATTGTGACGCCGGAGGAATGGGAACAGGTGCAGGAACTCATTGACCGCAGGCCGACCATTCAGGGGAATTCCTGCCCCTTTTATAATCTGTTCCACGGTCTGGTCTACTGCGCCACCTGCGGGAAGTCCATGCAGGTGCGGTATGAGAAAGTGGGCCGAACCGGGAAGAACCGCTTCACCGGCGAAATGCGGGAGCCGATTGACAAGGCGTACTATATCTGCCAGACCTACAACCGCATGGGCTGCAAGGTCTGTTCCAGCCACAAGATCGAGGCCAGGGATTTATACAATCTGGTGCTGAAAGACATTCAGGAACTGGCGGCGCAGGCTATGAAGGATGCCGATGCGTTCTACCAGCGGCTCAGCCGCCGGATGGAGCACCGGTATCTGGTGGACGCTCCCAGACAGAAAAGGAACGCCTGCGCTGGAAGCCCGAAATCAGGAAATTGACGGGATGTTCCTGAGCCTGTACACCGATAAGGCCAAAGGCATCCTGACCGAGCAGCGGTTTGTGAAGCTGACGGCGGCGCTGGAACAGGAGCAGGAATCCAACCAGAAACGCCTGCATGACCTGGCAATGATGCAAGGTCGTGCCGATGCGCAAGAAAGCGAAGTCCGCACTTTTATCAAGGAAATCCGGCGCTATGCCGCCATCGAGGAACTGGACGAGGCGGTGCTGAACCGGCTCATTAGCCGGATTCTGATTGGAGAAATCAAGAAGATTGATGGTCAGAGGACACAGGAGGTTAAGATTATTTACAATTTTGTTGGGGAAATGTCAAGGTAGAATTTAGACGCTAAATACTTTTAATTTATATCAAAAGTGATACAACAATTTTCTTTTAATGCTATCAGGCAATAAGTTATTCCTTTGGCCAGAGTAAAAGGGATAACTTTATTTTGCTAAAGCATACTAAAAAGGGCGCGTTGCAGAAAATTATCCGCAACACGCCCTCTTCTATAAGTCCTTATGTCAAAATCAAATTATTGGTAATCTTGAATATTGGGATAAGCGGCACCGTTATTATGCGCGTAAGCTGCTTCAAAGTAGTCGAGGCTTTCAAAAGTAATGCCCTGATAGTTTCCGACATTCAACACATCAAAAGTTAGATTCAGAACATCACCAGCGGAATATTGGTCAAGAAGATTTCCTGCAAATTTCCATCCTATGTTTTCCTCATAAGTATCCTCGGTAAAATAAAATGTAGTCGCATCCTCAGTCGCATCATAACTAATGTCAATAATTATATCAGAGAAATGAACTTGATCTCCAGCATTAAAGTCTTTGAGATAATCTACAGTTTTTCCATCAGCAGGATTAATAAATTGAGCATTAAGTTGTGTCATATCAACAACCTCTGGAGGAAGAGAATTAAGTCTGTAAGATTCTGCAACAGAGAATTGATAAACTCTGTTATTATCCCCAAAGTAAAATCCATCTTCCGTCATAGGAACACTTGAACGAGCATTGGCATTGTAATAATGGGCATAATACAACTGCCATTTGTATGTCTCAGTTGAAACAAACTGTGCTTTCCATGTACCAGAACTGTCTCCTGCTTTCTTTGTATAAAACATATACTGATTTGTACCAGTAGTTGCTTGACTTACCGTATCACCAGAGGCATCTGACAAGATGAGTGCAATCTGTGTAAAAATATCGACAAAGATAATCCTATGTCCATGCATACGGATAGAACCAACGCTGTTATCTACTTCTGGACGAAAATAAACCTCAGGCCCCATATCACCCGTGTTATATTCTATGCTAGGTGAAACAAGATAGGCCCAACTACTATCCTTTTCACTCTGTCCATCGAGATCGATAAGCTTTTCCACATAATCTGAAAGGATAATCCAGCCAATCTTCCACCAATTCACTTTGCTTGCTTCAGCAGAAGAACTGATATTCTCGTTGTCGGCATAAGCAAAAGTAGTGTTAGAAAAACTTATGCACATAACCAAGGAAAGAGTAAGTGCAACAATCTTACGTGTTAGCTTTTTCATTAAAAGCCCCCCTTCTCTTATAAAACCAAAACAATAATGCAAATGATGGATGCAATAAAAAAGAATACTCCAGCAACCCGCATCAAACCAAGATATAAATCTGTAGGTTCACCGCCTTTTACAGAAAAGAAGTGTTCAATTTTCCATAAAAGTTCCGGCTTAAAAATCATAAAAAAACTTAATAGAAGCAAAAGGATAAGCCATATGTTATCTATGTATAACACTTCCTTTCTGCTAATACTGAAAATTCAAATAAAAAAGCGCATAAGTAGACAAATAATCATGCCTAACTTATGCGCAAATAGAAACAATTTTAATTCTAAGCCTCCAAAGCTGGCAGCGTCGGTAAAAATGCTCCATTATTAAGTTAGGCAACTTAACCTTAAAACAAATCATCGGTCTTACCTCCCAACAATATAAATTTCGACTTTTCACTTTTATTTGTAAGCGTCCAATAAGAGGGTGTATCGAAATTTCTGGCTGTTGCATGTAAACTATTGATTAGAGTTTTGGGAGTTGACTCTAAAAACTCTAAATCTAATCTAAGGAGCAGGCTTATGGATCTTT
>ENA-OQDD01000676-OQDD01000676.1-human-gut-metagenome-genome-assembly--contig:-NODE-676-length-13054-cov-4.194399_pt1 | contig 13054 bp, 18 predicted proteins | sample MGYA00242507_ERZ504598 | MGnify/ENA primary metagenome ERZ504598 (study PRJEB26092, sample SAMD00036318) | human gut metagenome | host: Homo sapiens | study: EMG produced TPA metagenomics assembly of... | reverse complement strand
CGGTGCCGGTCATGGTCAGGTCCAGCAGCTTGCCGGATGCGCGGTTGCGGATGCGGTAACGCCGTCACCCACGCGGATAAAGCTCCACTCCTGCTCAGGCTTATGCTCGTACTTGCCCAGACGGACGGTACCGGCTTCCTTGGTGCCCTCCACGGCTGAATGACGTTACCGGTGTGCGCGGCAATGGTGTAAAAGTGATCGGCTTCGATCACGGTCTGTGCAACAGTTTTCATGGTTTGTTCCTCCTATGGATCGCAGCCGCCCGGCTCTGCCCGCGGCTGCCACTTGTATTTTGTATGCAGCCTGTACAGATGCACAGGCTCTTTTGTTTCCCTTATGGTAAATGATACCACATATCGTGATTTTCTACAAGCAATTCGACCAGCCTTTAGCAAAACAGACAAAAACAGTCAAGCTTTCCGTCCGTTTTTCTCCCGCTCCATGGGCATTTCAGGCACCATTCTGTACCGGTTCGGCTCTCGACTTTTTGCCGCAGCTGCGTTATACTATGGAACGTGCATCCCGTGCACACATTCAAATTATCCGCCGCTCTGCTGCTGGGCGGCTTTTCTTGACCTATTCCTTATGATAAAAGGAGGTTCTTTCATGTCAGCAGACGAGCTCAACATTCAGCAATACAAAAAAATGACCGAGACACCCATTCCAAAGCTGATCCTCGGTCTTGCCGCCCCTACCATTTTAAGTATGCTCATCACCAGCATCTACAACTTGGCCGATACCTTTTTTGTGGGCCAAATCTCCACCAGCGCTTCCGGTGCGGTGGGCATTGTTTCCAGCCTGATGGCCATTATTCAGGCGCTTGGCTTTACACTGGGCCACGGCTCCGGCACCATCATCAGCCGCAGCTTGGCAGTCGGAACACCGATGCCGCCACCCGCTTTGCTTCCACCAGCTTTTTTACTGCTCTGGCCGCTGGCGTGGTGCTGGCCGTTGTGGGCCTTGCCACTCTGCCCAGCTTCATGATGCTGCTGGGCAGCACCGAGACCATTCTGCCCCACGCCTGCGCTTATGCACGACCCATCCTCATTGCAGCCCCGCTTATGATCTCCAGCCTTGTGATGAACAACATCCTGCGCTATGAGGCAAGGCGAACTTTGCCATGATCGGCCTTGTGACCGGCGGCGTGCTGAACATTGTGCTGGACCCCATCTTTATGTTCGGCTTTGGCCTTGGCACCGCCGGTGCAGGCATTGCTACGGCTCTCAGCCAAAGCATCAGCTTCTGTATCCTGCTGTCCATGTTCCTGCGGGGCAAAACCGTCAGTCAGTTCCGTATTACTGCCGTCACCCGTGAAGCGCGGGAGTTCGGCATGATCCTGGTGGGCGGCGCGCCCAGCTTTGGCCGTCAGGGCCTGCAGAGCATCGGCGGCATGCTGTTGAACATTGCCGCCCGCAGCTATGGCGATGCCGCTGTGGCCGGCATGAGCATCATTTCCCGTATTTTCATGTTCATCATCTCGGTAGCCATTGGCGTTGGGCAGGGTCTTCAGCCGGTGGCCGCGTTCAACTACGGTGCGCGCAAATTCCGCCGGGTGCAAAAAGCCGCAGTTTTTACCATAGGTGCAGCCTTTTGTATGCTGGTGGTGCTGGTGAGCCTGTGCTGGGTCAACAGCGATGCCCTCATCCGCCTGTTCCGCGACGACCCGGAAGTTACCGCCGTGGCGCTGCCCGCCTTCCACTATCAGTGCCTTGCCATTCTGCTGCAGCCGGTCATTGTGGTGGCAAACATGACCTTCCAGAGCGTGGGCAAAGCCGGACGCGCCACCTTTCTGGCCTGCTGCCGTCAGGGCGTGTTCTTCATTCCGCTCATCCTCATCCTGCCCCGCACACTGGGACTCGTGGGCGTGGAGACCTGCCAGCCCATTGCGGATGCGCTCACCTTTATTGTTTCCCTGCCGTTCCTGCTGGCCTTCCTCAAGCAGCTGGACCGGATGGACGATGCTGAAAAAGCCAAAGCACAGTCCTGAAAGTCTGTCATAAAACTGTAATCAACAGCCGCGTTTTCCTGCAATGGAATGCGCGGCTGTTTCGTATTATAATTGAACTGGAAAACCTTTCCGGCTTTCTTTTAAACTTTGTTCCTTTCCATACTGTAAGGAGTGATCTTTATGAAGCGTAACGTTTGCCGCATAGGCAGCGCTGCTGTATGCGCTGCCCTGTGCCTTGCCCTTGGCTGCAGCTGCAGCGTGCTGCCGCCCGCTTCCGGCAAGCCTGCTGCTCCTGCTTCCTCAGTGCCCACCGATGCACACGGGGATCCGCTTTACGACAGCTCCCGGCTGGACGACGGAAAGCTGCGGATACTTTACGGTTACGACAATTCCGGCGGTGCCTGCACCGTTCTGTGCGGCAGCAAGGTGCTGTACCAGTCCTTCCGCAGCGAGAACGTGAACCTTCTGCAGGACACCGTGACCGGTGAGACCAACTACTGGTTCCGCACCTGGGCCGACCCGGACGCTTATTGCGGACGGCGCAGCGGCCTGTTTGACAAAGACGGCAATGAAGTCATGACCTTTGAGGGGGAGCAGAACGCTCCATGCAGAACGGTCTGCTGGTGCTGCAGGAAGCCCACGCCGTGAACGGCAGCTACGAAAACGGCTACGACGATTACGGCACCTGTCAGGTGATCAACCTTTCCACCGGTGAACGTCTGCCCGTGCCGGATGGCGCATACCGCTGCATCGTGTGCGGGGACAGGCTGGTGTTCACCTGCTATGCCCGCCCAGCAGACCTTGCCGAGGACGCATGGACGATGAACCCGCCCTGCACAGCTGGGTCATTATACAGACGAAGGACGGTACACAGACTTACGGCGCAGATGCCACTACTGCCCTGAGCCTTTCCTATGCACCGGACGTTCTGACCGACTGGGTGGAGCTGGACACCTGCCACGCCAGCGGCGAACCAACGGACGAAACGCTCTATAACCCCGCCACCGGCGAAGGCTTCACCGGCTTCCGACAGGTATGCGGCAGCGGCACCGCCTGCTTCGAGACTAGCGATGGCCGCTACGAGCTGCGGGATCTCGCCACCGTGGACCGCACCCTCATTGGCACCTTCGACGACCAGCCCAGCAGCTATTTCCCGGGCTATGTGGTCACATGGCGCACGAGCGGCGACTTCGGCTATGATCTGCACGACCTTGTTACCGGTGAGGTGACACCGCTGTACGCTTCCAGCGTCATGAGCGACACCATCGCCCTTTACTATGAGGACGGACGGTTGAAGGTGTTCAACACCGAAACCGGCGATTTGATCACTGATACCACCGTGGAGCCAGTGGAGGGCCAGCAAAGCGTGATGATGGATAACAAGGGTGACGGCTACGTCTGGCTGGAGCTGCGGGATAACGATAACTTTGAGACCACCGCCACCCGCGTGTACGGCCCCGAGGGCCTTGTCTCCGACCTGACCCATCTGCAGGACAAGTATTATGCCCTGAACTATCTCATCACCACACCGGAGGGCAGGCCGCTGTACTGTGGCAACGCCAATGCGCCCAGCAGCAACGGCTCAATGTGTGACGTGCTGGATGAAAACGGCAACATTGTGTTCTATGGCCTTGGCAGCTGCTACAGCTACTACGACAACAGCCTGAACCAGCTGCCAGAACACGTGTTCGTTGCAAAACGCGGCTTTTACTACGGCTGGATGGACACGAACGGCAAATGGCTTTACTGCCAAAGCATCTTCTCTTCCATCAACGCCGACGATGAAATGGGCTACTGACCCAATAGGAGGAACGCCTTATGAAAAATGCTAAAATTTCCCGCCGCAGCTTTCTGCTTGGCCTTGCCGCCTGCTCTGCCGCAGGCATTCTCACTGCCTGCAAGGGGGATGACACCCCCGCCAGCAGCGCTTCCACCTCGCCGGAAGCACCCGCTTCTTCCGTGAGCGAGCTTGAACCCATCGGGCTGTTTACCGTGGAAGATTTTCCCAAGCTGGATGGCAGCACTGCCTGCATCCCGCTGATGGCCCAGATGATGGCCGATACCACCGGCATCGATCTGGAAGTAGCCCAGAGCGGCATTTCGGTCAGCACCACGGCCTATGCGTGGGAAAACTTCGGCCTGTACCCGGATGAGGAATACACTGCCAGGATGCTGGTGGTCTACGAAGCGCCGGACTACGTAAAGGAAGAGCTGAAAGAAGCAAACGCCCAGCTGGAACAGAAACCCATTGGCCGGGACGCACTGGTGTTCATCGTGAACGAGAACAATCCGGTCAAGAGCCTGACCCGGCAGCAGCTGAAGGATATCTATGCCGGTAAGATCACCAACTGGAAGGAAGTGGGCGGCGAGGATCTTGCCATCGTGCCCTTCCAGCGGGGCGAAGACTCCGGCAGCCAGACCCTGTTCCGCAAGCTGCTCATTCAGGGCGGCGAACTGATGGACCCGCCCACCGAGCTGGCTCCCGCTGCCATGGGTGAGCTGGTGGACAGCATCGCCGCCTACAACAACAGCGCCAATGCCATCGGCTTCTCGGTCTACTACTACATCGACCAGATGTACTCCCAGCCCGGCCTGCGTCTGCTGGCCGTGGACGGCGTGACCCCTTCCAACGACACCATCGCCAGCGAAAGCTACCCGCTGTGCAACGAGTTCTATGCCGTTCTCCATGCGGACGCTGCCGCCGACAGCCCGGAACGCCAGCTTTACGACTGGCTGGATACCGCCGCCGGACAGGACTGCATCAAAAAATCCGGCTATGTAGCGGTGGCCCCCACCACTGCAGCGAACAGTGCCGTCTGATCTTCCAGCAATTGACAGCTTTCTGCATTTCTGTTACAATATTACACATGAATGTTGAAACTTTTTTTGCAAAGGAAGGCTCAATATGGACAATTCCTCCTCCCATGTGGAAAGCTGCTGGCGCACCCAGTTGCGCAACCGCATCATTCAGGCGTCCAGTCTGCTGGAAATTTTGCTGTCCGGCCTTGTGCTCATCGGCCTGCTGCTCAGCGCTGTGCCGCTCATCAAGTGGATGCCCGGCCTGCTGTTTGACGGCAACGAAGTGGAGATCCGCATTTTTCTGGAGCGGAGCCTTGACATCGTGATCGGCATCGAGTTCATCAAAATGCTGGCCAAGCACAGCCCCGGCAGCAGTCTGGAGGTTTTGCTGTATGCCATTGCCCGCCATCTGGTAGTGGGCCACGACTCCGCACTGGAAAACCTGCTCAGCGTGGGAGCCATCGCCTGATCTTTATTGTGCGCAAGTTCTTCTTTGTGCCGGCCTTTGGTGCCCACCTGCCGGACGGCCATCCGGCACCGGATCTTTCTCCAAAGCAGAGCGGCATCCCCGCCGATGCGTTTCTCTCCCGCCTGAAGGAGCGCGCCAAGGCCGAGGCGGCCGAGGCCATTCCTTCCGAAGAAGAGACTTTTGACGAGTACGATTTTGAGCAGGCCGCCCCGGAACCAAAATAACATAAACAAAAATGCCCCGCAGCACTGCCGGAAAACCAGCAGGCTGCGGGGCATTTTATAATGCTTTTATTTTTTATTGTGCTTTCCGAAGCGGTACTCTTTGCCCTCACGGATGCGCTGGATATTGGCGCGGTGCATATAGATCACCATGCCGGACATAAAGCCGGAGCCAATGGCGCACACCAGCATATCACCGGCGGCATAGCCTGCAGGGAACCGTAAATGATGGTCAGCACCGGGTAGAGTGCTGCCATGGCCACGCTGCCCAGCGACACCATACCGGTGGGGATCAGGCACACCAGAAAGATAATGGCCAGAAACGGCAGCAGCACCGGCTGGATGGCCAGAATGGCACCAGCTGCCACCAGCACGCCCTTGCCGCCTTTGAACCCGAAGTACAGTGGGTACAGATGGCCCAGCACTGCAAAGATGGCGGCCAGATAGACACCCAGATACGGCGACACACCAGCATCGGCGGCAGCATGTGGAACAGCCACCGGCCGATGCACACGGCCAGCACGCCCTTGAGCACATCGCCTGTCGCGGTCATGGCGGCAGCCTTCTTGCCAAAGGTGCGCAGCATGTTGGTCATGCCGGCCGCACCGCTGCCATGATTGCGCACGTCGTCATGATATACGAATTTGCTGACGAGGATGCCGGTATCCACACTGCCCAGCAGGTACGCCTGCAGGATGGTGGCTGCGGCGATCAGGATCGCTTTCATCATAGAAACGGATGCCTCCTTTGCGGGCGCTTACACGTCCTTTGCGCCCACTTCGCCGGAGCCGCGCTCGCGGATCACCAGACGGATGGGAGTGTGTTCCAGACCAAAGTTCTCGCGGATCTGGTTGATCAGATACCGCTGGTAGCTGAAATGGAACAGCTGCTTCGAATTCACAAAGGCCACGAACGTGGGCGGGCGGGTGGATGCCTGAGTCAGATAGAAGATCTTCAGGCGGCGGCCCTTGTCGCTGGGCGGCTGCATCCGGGCTGTGGCGCGGGCCAGCATCTCGTTCAGCACGCCGGTGGGCACGCGGGCACCGTTCTGGCTGTCCACATCGCGGATCAGCTGCATGAGCTTGTTCACGTTGTAGCCGGTCTGAGCCGAAATGAAGATGATAGGAGCATAGCCCATAAAGCTGAAGCACTCGGCATAATCGCGGCGCTGCAGCTCCATGGTGTTGGTCTCCTTGCCTTCCACCGCGTCCCACTTGTTGACGACAATGATGCACGCCTTGCCCTGATCGTGGGCATAACCAGCCACCTTGCTGTCCTGCTCGGTAAAACCGACGGTGGCATCCACAAGGATCAGCGCCACGCGGCTGCGCTCCACAGCGGCCAGTGCGCGCACTACCATATAACGCTCCAGACCGTCGGTGATGTTGCTGCGCTTGCGCAGACCGGCGGTATCGGTAAAGATGAACTTGCCGTAAGCGTTGTCCACCGGGGTGTCAATGGCATCACGGGTAGTGCCCGCCTCGTTTGCCACGATCATGCGGTTCTCGCCCAGAATGCGGTTGGTCAGGCTGGACTTGCCCACGTTGGGGCGGCCGATGATGGCAACCGGGATGCGGTCCTCTTCCACCACCGTCTCGCTGAAGTCCAGATGGGCGCACACAGCGTCCAGCAGGTCGCCGGTGCCGTGGCCGTGCACGGACGAAATGGGCATCACCTCGTCAAAGCCGAGGTTGTAGAACTCGTACATCTCCATGGGGCATCGCCCACCTTGTCGCACTTGTTCACGGCCAGAATGATGGGCTTGTGGCTGCGGCGCAGCATGTGGGCCACATCCTCGTCTGCGGCGGTCAGGCCGTCGCGCACGTCCACCACCATGATGATGCAGTCTGCAGTGTCAATGGCGATCTGGGCCTGCTCCCGCATGTGGGCCAGAATGCCTCGGTAGCCTTGGGCTCAATACCGCCGGTGTCCACCAGCAGGAAGTCATGGCCGTTCCACTCGCAGTTGGCAAAAATGCGGTCACGGGTAATGCCCGGCGTGTCCTCCACAATGGCAAGGCGCTGACCGCACAGCTTGTTGAACAGGGTGGATTTGCCCACGTTGGGGCGGCCCACCACTGCTACGATCGGTTTGCTCATAGGGGTTCCTCCTTTCTTACAACCCTCTCAGGCACGGCTTACGCCGCGCCAGCTCCCCCGAAAGGGGGAGCTTTTATCACTTCTGCCGAAAGATGCATAAAACCTCGCCTTCGGGAGAGGTGGCATCGCGCAGCGATGACGGAGAGGGTTTTCTTTTATGCTCTTCTTCTCCTTGCAATGTGCAGGCCGCTGCGCAGCAGGGCGCGGGCTTCGTCGCCGCCAGAGGTCGGCAGCACCTCCACCTTCACGCCAAGGCGCTGGGCCAGCTGGTCGGTGGTGATGTCGTCCAGAAAGGTGTCTTTTTCCTCCCGCAGCATCACGGCGGGCACGCCCAGCGTGCCGCTGGTCAGCTTGCCCTCGCACTGAGCAATGATATCGGTCGCCGTTACAAGCCCGGCCACACCCACATTGCCGCCGAAGAATTTGTTCTTGATGGTATGCACCGTCACCTCGACCATGGGGTACTGGCGGTGCAGCTCAGCCATCATCTGGTGGATGAGCGGCGAAGCCATTTCGCCCGTGACCACGTCCATCTTTTTGGTGCCGTAGATGCGGTGGGGCTTTCCAGCTCCGCCAGAAATTCCGAGGCGTACAGGCGCATCATGCCCACGCCGTTTTCCAGCTGGTCGAAGTCCTCGTAGAACTCTTCCGGCGGGATGGGCCTGCCTGCCTTGAGGTACCATTCATCACTGGGATAAATGATGCGCTTGCCGTGGCGGCGCTTGCACTCATCGCCGAATTCTTCCATGATGTCGATGACTTCGGCGCTGGTCTTTGCATCATACGGTGTCTGCTTGAACAGCTTCTCGCGGTAGTCCGTCACACCGCAGGGCACCGCAGCGATGCTCTGCACCATAGGGGTCAGCTCCAAAAGGTCGGAGAGGGTACGGCGCAGTTCGTCGCCGTCGTTGATGCCGCGGCACAGCACCAGCTGACAGTTGACGGCGATGCCGCCCTCCACCAGACGGGGCAGATACTTGAGCACCTCGCCGCCGCGCTTGTTGGCCAGCATCCGCACACGGAGCTGCGGGTTCGTGGTGTGCACTGAAATGTTGATGGGCGAAATGTGCATCTTGATGATGCGGTCGATTTCGTGGTCCTGCATGTTCGTCATGGTGATATAGTTGCCGAACAAAAAGGAAAGCCGCTCGTCATCGTCCTTGAAGTAAAGGCTCTCGCGCATACCGGGGGGCAGCTGGTCGATGAAGCAGAACATGCAGTGGTTGGAGCAGGAGTGCTTCTGATCGCCCAGATAGGTCTGGAAATCGCATCCAAAGGGACCGCGCTCCGTGCGCTGCACATCCCACTCGCGGATGCCGTCTGCCACCCTTGCTTTCAGGTGGAAGCTTTTGCTGTCGGTGTAGAAATCGTAGTCCAGACTGTCGTTCAGCTCGTTTTCGTCCACGCTCAAAAGCTCGTCACCCGGGCCAAGGCCCAGCACTTCCGCTTCGCTGCCGGGTTCCACCCGTGCGATCTTCATTGCCACCGCATCCACCTCCTTTCAGACAGAACAAGAAGGGGAAGCATGCGCCCTCCCCTTCTGTACATAACACCATTATGCCACCAATTACGCGCAAATTAGGCCTTCTTGATGACTTCCTCGCCCTTGTAGTAACCGCAGTTGCCACATGCCTGGTGGGGGAGCTTCAGAGAGCCGCAGTTGCTGCACTTGACCAGTGCGGGGGCCTCCAGCTTCCAAACATTGCTGCGACGCTTGTCGCGGCGGGCCTTGGAAAGATGTCTCTTAGGTACTGCCATATTTTTGCACCTCCTTGATGGGTTTATCAGTTCAGCAGTGATTTAAGGATTGCGAGCCTTGTGTCTACGGGAGCTTCGGCATGCTCTGCCGGCTGGCAGGTGCATTCCGCCTTCTTTTTGCCGCACACGGGGCAAAGCCCGGCGCAGTCGGCACTGCAAAGCAGCACCGTGGGGATCTGGAACATAAACTCCTGATTGAGCCATTCATCTACATCCAGATGTCCTTTTTCGTCCAGCGGAAGGTCAAAATCCGGGTCATCCAGATCTCGTTCCTTTACCGTCCACTCCGTATCGACCGTCTCCTCCCGAATGACCGGGTCCAGACAGCGGGCGCACTCTCCGTGCACCGATGCGTTTGCCCGCAGTGTCATCCGGACCTCGTCGCCGTCCGTCTCCGCTTCAAAAACAGCGGTGACCGGCTGCGGGATCCTTGCCCCGGCATAATCATGTGCAGATAAATCACACTGAAACTCTGCATGATAGGGTTGTCTGCCGGTGGCGATAAACTTTCTCAGGTCAAATTGCATAGTACACCTCTAAAAGGCTGCTTTGTTAGTATAGCGCCAACGCAGCCCTTTGTCAACACCAAAACAGGCAGAAAACCGAAAAATTTAAATTTCCCGGTTCTCTGCCTGTTCAAAGTGGTTCAGATCCCGATTTTCCGGAATTACAGGTACTTCTTCACATCGTGGGGCAGTGCAGCCTCGTCAGCGCTGACGGTAACAGTCACCTTCACGCTGTCGCCTGCAATGGCTGCCATCTCGTCCAGCACAACGCCCAGACGGTTGATGTCATGATCCAGCACCTTCAGGATGCCGTCGATGTACAGGTCGGTGATATCGTAGTTGCTTGCCATCAGGCCGGCAACAAAGCCGTACAGCATTTCGCCGCCGGAGATCTTGTACTCGTCCAGGTCGATCAGACGTGCAGCAGGAGCGATGTCGTAGGTGAGCTTCATGCCCTTTTCAACGACGACCACGTTGCCCTTGGAGGTCTTGACCGCATCATTGATCTGGTCGATCATAGCCTTGGTCTTGCCGGAGCCCTTGGTACCAACAATCAGTTTAATCATAGTTCAGTCCTCCTGTATTTTCCACGCCTTGCGGCGGGAGATCATTTTTATTTACTTCAGCTTTGCTTCCAGCTCGGCGGTCAGGCTTCGTAGCCCGGCTTGCCCAGCAAAGCAAACATATTCTTTTTATAGCTCTCACGCCCGGCTGGTTGAAGGGATTAACACTGAGCAGATAACCGCTGCAGGCACATGCACGCCAGAAGAAGTAGATCAGGTAGCCCACATTGTAAGCGGTCAGGTCGTCCACCTCGATCAGCACTTCGGGCACGCCGCCGTCGGTGTGGGCGAGGATGGTACCCTCCATGGCCTTGCGGTTGACAATGCTCATGTTCTGGTTTGCCAGGAAGTTCAGGCCGTCAAAGTTGCCTTCCAGCGGGTCGATGAACAGATCCTGTGCAGGCTTCTTCACGTCCACGATGGTCTCGAACATGGTGCGGGAGCCTTCCTGAATGAACTGACCCATGGAGTGCAGATCGGTGGAGAAGATGCAGCTTGCGGGGAACAGGCCCTTGTTGTCCTTGCCCTCGCTCTCGCCGAACAGCTGCTTGTACCACTCGTTCATCAGGGCGAAGTCCGGCTCGTAGCACTCCAGAATTTCAACGCTCTTGCCCTTGCGGTACAGGATGTTGCGGATGGCAGCATACTTGTAAGCGTCGTTGTCCTTGCTCAGAACGGAGAAACGCTCCATGGAATCGGCAGCGCCTTCATCAGGTCGTCGATGCTGATACCGGCAGCAGCAATGGGCAGCAGGCCCACAGCGCTCAGCACGGAGTAGCGGCCGCCCACGTCGTCGGGACCACGAAGGTGGGCCAGCCTGTGCGTCGGCCAGCTGCTTCAGGGTGCCCTTGGCACGGTCGGTGGTGGCGTAGATGCGCTTGTTGGCTTCTTCCACGCCCATCTCCTTTTCCAGCAGTTCACGCAGCACGCGGAATGCCAGAGAAGTCTCGGTGGTAGTGCCGGACTTGGAAATGACGTTGATGGAGAAGCGCTTGCCCTTGCACAGGCTGATGATGTTGTTCAGGTAGGTGGCTGATGCTGTTGCCGCAGAAGTAGATCTTGGGGCCATTTTCCAGCTCGTTGTGGAACTGGCCCTTGACGGCCTCGATGACAGCGCGTGCGCCCAGATAGCTGCCGCCAATGCCGGCCACCACCAGCACATCGGAATCCTCGCGGATCTTTGCGGCGGCTTCCTTGATGCGGGCGAACTCTTCCTTATCATAATCACGGGGCAGATACATCCAGCCGAGGAAATCATTGCCCGGGCCGGACTTTGCTTCCAGCTGGTTATGGGCAGCTTCCACCTGCGGATAGATGGCTGCATATTCCTCTTCGCTGATAAAGCTGGAGAGGTGTTTTGTGTTCAGTGCGACGCTCATTTTATTATAACCTCCAAACGATTTGCCGGGCCTTTGCCCTGCGAGGAAATATCTTGGTATAAGTGTACCGTTCCCTCCGGGCAAAGTCAAGGTCAAAATCCTTGGATTTCATACAATTTTAATAGTGTTTTTTTGTTTCTTCATCCAGAATTGTTCACACAGACAGTTCCACGCAGCTTACCGCAGCGCGCTTTTGTACGCTGAAGCGTGCATTCAGCTTTCGCAGCCGGTCAAAGCGTCCCACAACAGGCCGAATGCGGTGCCAAAGTCCATTTTTCAGCATCGGCAGCGGCGCGCACCTCGTACTCGCCCAGTTGGGTCTCCCCGCTCAGGATGCGCACCGTGCCAACGGTCTGGCCCAGCTGCACCGGTGCTTCCAGCTCCTGCGGCAGATCCAGCTGCGCGGTGAGGGCGGCGGCGTTTTCCTTGGGCATCAGCAGCGTTTCGGGCAGAGCGGTGTAGTCCAGCGGTACGCTTTCCTCTGCACTGCCCTTTACTTTTATAAGAAGAGGCCGGTCCTCCATGGCGGGCAGCGGCACGGCGGCGTAGGCCGCAAAGCCGTAGTCCAGCAGGGTGGTGGCCGCTGTGAACCGCTCCGAGCTGGAGAGCGACCCCAGCACCACGCGATCAGGTCCAGCCCGTCGCGGGTGGCGCTGGCGCTGATGCACACGCCCGCGCCGCTGGTGGTGCCGGTTTTCAGGCCGGTGATGCCGTTGTAGCGCTTGAGCAGCTTGTTGGTGTTCACCAGCTGGGTGGCACCGCCGCGCAGAGTGTCCGTCCAGATGCCGGTATAGTGCAGCACCTCCGGGCAGGTGTTCAAAATCTCGCGGCTCATGATGGCAACATCGTGGGCGGTGGAAAGATGCCCTTCGGTGTCCAGCCCGCAGGCATTGTGGAAGGTGGTGTTCACCATGCCCAGTTCTGCGGCGCGGGCGTTCATCATCTGCACAAAGCCCGGCTCGCTGCCGCCCACCAGCTCTGCCACAGCCACAGCGGCATCATTGGCGGAGGACACACAAATGGCTTTGATCATCTCGTCCAGCGTGAACTGCTCCCCCGGCTCCAGCCAGATCTGACTGCCGCCCATGTGGTAGGCGTGTTCACTTACTGGCACCAGCGTGTCCATGGCAATGCGGCCGTCGTGCACGGCTTCAAAGGTGAGCAGCAGGGTCATTACCTTGGTAATGGATGCAATGGGCATCTGCTGGTCGGCGTTCTTTTCATATAATATGGTGCCCGTCTGCTGGTCGATCAGGCAGGCGGCGCGGCAGGGCAGCTCCAAGGCAGGCTTGTGCCGCCGCGGGCTGCACAG
>ENA-OQDD01000675-OQDD01000675.1-human-gut-metagenome-genome-assembly--contig:-NODE-675-length-13072-cov-2.773735_pt1 | contig 13072 bp, 13 predicted proteins | sample MGYA00242507_ERZ504598 | MGnify/ENA primary metagenome ERZ504598 (study PRJEB26092, sample SAMD00036318) | human gut metagenome | host: Homo sapiens | study: EMG produced TPA metagenomics assembly of... | reverse complement strand
CTCGCTGTGAGCGCCGCCGTGCAGGCCAGCCCCCTCAACCGCCTGGCGGCCACCTCGAGGAGCTGGGGCTCGAGGGCATGGCGTCGTCGGTGCCCGAGTACGTCAGGCTCGTCGCCGACGGGAGGAAGGGCCTGGTCGACGCCATGCTCGAGCTCACCGACGCCCAGATAGCCCTCAAGCGGCGCGCCGACGACGAGCGCCGCACGAGGATGGCCAACTTCCCCTACATAAAGACGCTGGCCGACTTCGACTGGGGCTTCCAGCCGAGCGTGCCGCGCGGGCTGGTCGAGCAGCTGGCCACGCTCGAGTTCATCGACCGCGGCGACAACGTCGTGCTCGTCGGCAGCCCGGGCGTCGGCAAGACCCACCTGTCGATAGCCATAGGCCACGAGGCGGTGATGGCCCGCAAGCAGGTGTACTTCGCCGACTGCTCGAGGCTGGTCGAGGACCTCAAGCACGCCTCGGCGAAGGAGGCGCTGGCGCGCAGGATGCGGTTCTACGAGCACTGCAGCCTGCTGATAATAGACGAGCTCGGCTACCTCGACATCGGCAAGGAGGGCGCCGACCTGCTGTTCCAGCTGGTCAACAGGCGCTACGCGCTAAAGCGGTCGACCGTCGTCACGACCAACGTGCCGGTGGGCAGGTGGGGCGACGTGTTCGGCAGCAACGTCACGGCCTCGGCGGTGGCCGACAGGCTTTGCCACCATTGCGCGATGATCAAGATAACGGGACGGTCGTACCGCCTGAAGGACGTATCCATCGGCGGCGAGGACGGGAAGGAGGAGGGAGCCTAGACGCCGAAAGCGGCGCATCCGCGTTGGCGAATCCGGCGCATCCGCGTTGGCGCGATTGGCGAAAATACGTTGGTGAAAATGGTGAAAAATATATTGACGCTAACACGGTGCCGTAGGCTCGAGGCCGAGGTGGCCTACCTAAAAAATTACCGGTCCGCCCTGGTCGAGAGGGACGGGCTCTGACCAGGGCGAAGGCCGAAGCGGTCGCGGCCCTGCGCGCCGAGGGCACGCGCTCGGCACCTGCTCGCATGCGCCGAGCTCAAGCGGTCGACCTACTACTACGCCCTCGCGCACCCGCCGAGGCCCACGCGCCCCGAGCTCTGGGAGGCGGCCGCCGAGATCTTCTCGCGCACCGCCAACGGCTGCGGGCACCGGCAGATAGCGATGTGCCTCAGGGCGGAAGAGGGGGCCGTGATAGCCGACAAGACCGTGCTCAAGATGATGCGCGAGATGGGGATTCGCTGCGGTATCAGACGCGAGACGGCCTACCACAGGTACAACTCGTACAGGGGCGTCGTCGGCAGGACGTTCGAGAACGTGATCGCGAGGGATTTCGACGCCGGGGCCCGTGGCGGAAGCTGGGAACGGACGTCACCGAGTTCAAGGTGGCGGGCGGCAAGGCCTACTGGGCCCCGACGCTGGACTTCTGCACCAAGGAGATCGTGGCGAGCGACATATCGACCACGCCCGACATGGCCCAGCAGGTCAGGATGCTCGACGAGCTGCTGTCCAAGATCCCCGAGGGCGCCGCCCCGACCATGCACTCGGACCGGGGCTGGCAGTACCAGCACGCCTCGTACACATCCAGGCTCGAGGCCGCCGGCATCGTCCAGAGCATGTCCAGGAAGGCGAACTGCATCGACAACGCCGCCACCGAGCAGCTCTTCGGCCACGTCAAGGACGAGTTCTACCGGGGCCGCGAGTGGGAGACGTTCGAGGATTTCAAACGCGACCTGGAGGAATACATAGTCCACTGGAACACGAGCCGGAGGCAGGTAAGATTGAAGGGCCTGACCCCGGAGGAGTTCCGGAATCAGGCCCTCGCGGCCTAGTCGCTATTTAGGGCGTCCAAGATTTGGGACGCAGTTCACTTCGTGCGGCGAGGCTTTTTGCCCCCTGCGGAAAGATTGGAGAACTAAGCCTCGTCCCTCCCAGGTTGACCTACTCGAGGTCGTCGCCCTTGTGGCGTTAGGTCTGAAAATAATAAGAAGCCTTTGCGCTGCGGAATGATTTTGGAAACTAAGTACGGGGACCCGCCCAAACCGTCCTGCTCAATCGCCCTTGTGGTGTTGGGGCTGAAAGGGTGGGACGCGTGGGTTATTTGGTTGTTAGGGTTAGTAGGTCGTTGGGGGTTTTGAGGTTGTAGGTGGCGTTTGGGATATCTTGGTGTGATCCCCATGCTGCTCGGGCAAAACTGACCCCTGCTGAAGTTGCGCATTGTTCGTCGTAGACGGTGTCGCCAACGTAGACGACGTTGCCAGGATTCGCGCCCGCACGTCGGAGATATTCGAGCATGGGTGCGGGTGCGGGTTTATGTTCGGTTGTGTCTTCGACAAGGATGATGTGCTCAAAATACTTATCGAAACCAAGGGGTGCAATTTCTTTTGCGTATTCGTCGCGCGCACGTGAGGAGACGATGCCAAGTTTGCAGCCGCTATCGGCGAGTGTTGCGATGACTTCAAGCAAACCTGGAAACACGCTGATGGTGCTTTTAAAGCTGGCGGCAACTTGGCACCAGCGATCCAACGTTGCCTGCGAGTAGATCCCAAGTTTCTCAAGGGCATCCTTGCCGGGTATGCCGAGGGCAAAGTCAAGCTCGTGTCGGGGAAGCGTTTTGCTGGTCTCTTCTTGGACAATCTGGACAAGCGATGACAGAACGCTTTCTTCTGTATCTGCCAATGTCCCATCAACGTCAAATACGATATGGTCAAAGTGCTTCATATGATTGCTCCTCTCTGTTGTTTGCCTGCAAGTTTGATGCAGTGACAGAAGAAGGGCTAGCGGGATTTCTGTCTGGTGCTATCGAGATTCTGCCTCGCTGCTCGATAGCTCGAAGGAGTGCACCCCATTTGTTCTTTAAATACCTGGCCAAGATGGCTTGCTGTTATAAATCCGCATTGGCGCGCGACTGTCTGTACCGTTCGCGTGGTGTGTGCCAAAAGTTCGCAAGCACGGTTTATGCGGTATGCGCGTAGATATGCCGCCGGGGTCGTTCCTGCACAAGTTTCGATAATGCGGTAACACTCTCTTTCGCTTACGCCGGCTGCAGATGCCATCTGGGGCACATCTATAGCGGCTGCATAGTTTGCGCGGATAAAGTCCAGGATTGCCTTGAACTGTACGTCGCGGCTGGTCATCCAAGAGGCGCCGTCGGAAGAAAAGAGCGGTTCGGTCTTGGCGTTAATCTGAATCCAGAGCTCTGACAAACTATTTCGAAGCGCCATCTCGTTCTGCGGCTGTTGAAGGTCGTGGCTAAAGGAGCTCTTCAGCAAATCGATAAAGGCATATCGTCGGGATTGGTGGGCGACCATTTGAGCACATCGACGCCTCGACATTGAAGCAATGGGTTGATGTAGCGCTTTTGGAGACGTCCCGCGGGATCGCCGAGCATCGACGGCTGAAAGATATGCAGCATTTGAATGCTGGCGCCGAATTGGGTGATTGCAGCGTGCTGTGCAAAACGCCGCCGTTGATAAAGCCGGCGGACCCTTCCTCAAAGCGTACGTGCTCATGAGCCGCGTGCGTTCGATAGTCAATCGCTCCCTGCTCCATGTAGAAAAGCTCAACTTCGGAATGCCAGTGCCAGGGGACGGAATTGCCCGGATAGCGAGCGAATTCTGCGCGTTCGGCAATATAGGGCCAGTCTTCGGCGGTCTCGGGAAACGCTTCCTCGCGCCCTCCGCGGTGCAATTCTATGTGATCCATGTTTCGCATGACATCAGTATAAAGCGCGATGGGCTTAGATTGCTCTTGCCTGTTCGGGGAACGCCTTGTCTAGGGATGCTTGGAGCTTTTCGAAGGATGCTCGCAGGTTGAGGCTCTGATCGGCTGAGCGCTTTTGCTGTGAGGTTGGGGAGTCGAGGAGGCCGTTTCTCTGTGTCGGGGGGAAGGAGAAAAGGTTTGCATGTGTTAGGGATGGCTGCTGTGCTGCGTCATTGGAAGAATGCATGCTTATGCGGCCTCCTCGATGTCCACCAAAAGGTTGCGCACGGGGTGTGCTGCTAGGTCCCGTGCGTTGGCTGTATTATGACGCGGCTGCCGCAAAGAAGCGCTAAAGAAAGGCTTAACCTGGTTTGGTGTTACGATGAAACTGCAGGTCAGAGGTATCGAGTAACACTCTTGAAAGGTTTTGAGCTTAAGGGCTTTCTAAGGTTTGTGACGTGGATGTGGCGCGGACGTGCGGAGCGTGTGAATGCTCGCTGTTAGCGCTGCGACTCTGCGGCGCGCACCTGCTCGATGACCCTTTCCATCGTGGCGTCGATGCGGTCTTTTTTGAGCTCGCATTCCCAGATGGTTATGGCGTCCAGCCCATTTGAGTGAGTGCAGCCACGGCAGCGCGGTCGCGCTCGACGTTGCGACGGAACTTTGCCTCCCAAAACTCAACATTGCGCTTTGGCTGGCTCGGATTGCACTTAGGCAGCGATGCCAAAAGCAACCATTGACAAAGATGGCGATCTTGCGGCCGGGGAAGGCGATGTCGGGCTTGCCGGGAACCTTCCATTCCAAGCGATAGCCCGTAAGGCCCGCGGCGCGCAGGCGCTGGCGAACGAGCAGCTCGGGCTTGGTGTTGGCGCGCTTGTTGCCCTTCATGGACTTTTTGATGGCGGCGCGACGGCGCACCAGTTCACGCTCGTCGGCGGAAAGGTCCGAGGTATCGATGCCGTCGAGCAGACCTGGCTTGGGGCGTTTTTTGCTACGGCGCTTAGGTGCGCGCTTTGGTTTGGCGGCGGGGTGTTCGGTCGTGGCGGCCTCGGCGTCGTTGGCAGCGCCATTGGCCTCAAGCCGGTCTTCCTTCAACTCAATCAGAGCATCGATAAGCCTTTGTCGGCGGGCATCCATTCCACCGTGGCAAGCGAGGTGCGCGGAATCCAGCGGATATCGAGCTGGCGGTCGTGCTTCTGGGGCTCATCGGATTCATCGGCGAGCGAGCAGTAGTAGCACTCCATGGAGAGATGGAAATCGGGGTAGTCGTACTCAACGGTGTAGAAGTCACGCAGGTTGGTGACCTTCACCTGCAGCTCTTCCATGAGCTCGCGGCGCACGGCGTCTTCGGGCGTCTCGCCGCGCATGAGCTTGCCGCCTGGGAATTCCCAAAGTCCCTGCATGTCGCCGTAGCCGCGCTGCACGGCAAGCAGCTCGTCGGATCCTTCCTTGCGAATGATCCCAGCGGCAACATGAACAGTTTTCAACAGGAGTCCTCTCTCAACATCAACAAGTGACAGGCTAGCTACCCGCACCTTACACAACGGTAAGGCAAGCGTAAGCCATATCGATGGTAGCCGACTCGTCTTCTTGCGACTATAGATGCCGTAGACTAATCGCAAGAAAGGACTCGGTATGCAAACCACGCACATGGCGACCCCGGTACTGGAGGTCGCGCATCTCGAAAAGGTATATGGAGCGCTGGGCAACGTGACCCGCGCGCTCAACGACGTCAGCTTTACCGTCAACCGCGGCGAATTCGTTGGCATCATGGGCGCCTCGGGCTCGGGCAAGTCGACGTTGCTCAACTGCGTCTCGACCATCGATAGCGCCACAAGTGGCACGATCCGCATCAACGGCCAGGACGTGACGCGCATGAAGCAGGCCAAGCTTTCGCAGTTTCGCCGCGAGGAGCTCGGCTTTATCTTCCAGGATTCCAACCTGCTCGATACGCTCACGGCACGCGAGAACATAGCCCTGCCGCTCACCATCGCCCGTGTGAATTCGGCCGAATCTCGACCCGCGTGCAGGACGTGGCCGCGCGTCTGTCCATCAGTCAGGTGCTCGACAAGTATCCCTACCAGATGTCCGGCGGTCAGCAGCAGCGCGTTGCCGCGGCTCGCGCGCTCGTCACCGACCCCACTATGATTATGGCCGACGAGCCACCGGCGCCCTCGATTCCAAGAGCGCCCGTTTGCTGCTCGAGAGCTGGAGGCTCTTAACCGCCGTCTACGCGCCACCGTGCTCATGGTCACGCACGACAGCTTTGCCGCCAGCTACACGAGCCGTGTGCTGTTTATTCGCGACGGCAAGATCTTCACCGAGCTGCGCCGCGGCGACACCGATCGCCGAGAGTTCTTCGACCGCATTATGGAGGTCGTTGCCATGATGGGCGGTGAGGGCTCCGATGCTCTGTAAACTCGCTTGGGGTAACGTCCGCCGCGCCGGCCGCGACTACCTCGTCTACCTTTTGACGCTCACCCTGGGTGTCACGGTCTTCTATGCCTTCAATACCGTCTCGATGCAGGTCGACATTGCCGGAATCGATGAAGAGGGCTTGGCGCAGGTTATGGGCAGCATGCTCGGCGACCTGACGTACTTTTGGCCGGTGTCATGGCCTTTTTGATGGTGTATGCCAATAACTTCATCATGAAACGCCGCAAGAAGGAGTTTGGCCTGTATCAGGTGCTCGGCATGGGGCGCGGACGCGTCGCCACGATCATGGCGCTCGAGACGGTGATTGTCTCGGTCGTGGCCTTTGTCGCCGGCATTGTGCTGGGTGTGGGACTCTCCCAGCTCATGACGTTCTTTACGGCCTCGCTTTTTAAGACACAGATCGCCAATTTCCACTTCTTTTTCTCGGTGCATGCGTTCAATCTGACCCTTGCCTGCATGCTCGTAATGTTTGTGCTTACGCTACTGCTGAACCTTCGCGCCGTGCGTCGTACCAAACTCATCGAGCTTATGGGTGCCGAGCGTCGCAACGAGAGCATCAAGACGCGCAACCCCTGGATTGCGATTGCCATCTTTGCCGTGGGCGTGGTGCTTGTGGGTGTGGCCTATTACCGTCTGCTACGTGATGGGTTCCCGCTAACCGCGACGGACAGCAAGCTGCAAGAGGCCATGAACCAGTTTGGCATTACGACCGCTATGGTTACCGTGGGCACCTTTGCCCTGTTCTGGGGACTCTCGGGCATGCTCATCAAGCTGCTGCAGAGCCTGCGCGGCGTGTATTGGCGCGGCCTCAACATGTTTACCGTGCGCCAGCTTGCGGCCAAGGTCAACACGGTGTGCTTTTCGATGGGCGTCATCGCGATGCTCCTGTTTTTGGCCATCACCTCGGTGACGTGCGGTATGTCGATTGCCAATGTGATGAACGAAAACCTGGAGCGCTATAACCCTGTTGACGTGTCACAGACGTATGTCTATTACACGCCCGATACGCTCGACTACTACAAAGAGTACGTCAATCCGTCTGATGAAGCCGATCGCATGGTGCCGGCCGATACAACGGTCGATTTGTACCCCGCATGGCACGGCAGGGACAGTTCGGCGGACAACAACGACGAGACCGGCAAGAAGGTCGATATCGCCGATGTTGCCGGTGAGCATGTGCAGATCGATTCGTATCTGAGTTACCCGTTTGGCAGCTCGAATCCTTCGGTGACCCCAAGTGAGATGTGCAAGATCATGGGCGAAAAGCTTCCCAAGGCGTTCGGGGGTAGCAATGCCGATACGATGGGTCTGTTTGTGACGCCGGCGAGCCAGTACAACAAACTGCGTCAGATGATGGGTGAGGAGCCGGTGCACATCGGTCACGACCAGTATCTGCTCACGTGTGATATGGGCGGCGAGCTGGTCGACCTGTACACCAAGTATATGGCTGGTGGCCATGCCCTTACCTTGGGCGGGCATACGCTCAAGCCCGCAACCGATAAGTCGGACGAAGATACGGCGGCCATCGCCAACTCGGCGATGGGCAGTAATCCGGGTACCGTCGTCGTTGCCGACGAGCTGTTGTCCCAACTTAATCTGCAGCCGTATTCCAGTAGCCTGCTCGTTAACTACAAACAGGGGATGGATACGACCGAGGCAGACGAGAGCATTAAATACACTCTGCTCGACGATCTGCTCGTTGACGGCAAGAAGCCGGGGTCGTGGGGAACCTTCATCACACGCTCCGAGATGTACACGCAAGCAGCGCAAATGAACGGTCTTATTAGCTACCTAGCCATCTACATCGGCTTTGTATTGGTCGTTGCATGCGCGGCGATTCTGTCGATCCAGCAACTCTCCAACGTGGCCGATGGCAGCCGCAGCTATCGTGTGCTGGCACAGATCGGCTGCGACGACCGCCAGATTCGCCATTCGGTGATGGCGCAGCAAGCGGTATTCTTCCTGTTCCCGCTGGCAGTGGGCCTAGCGCACTCCTTTGTGGCACTTAAGGTGATCATCGAGCTGATGAGCATATTCGGAAATATGAGCATCGGCGGCACCGTGGGCCTCACCTGTGCGATCTTCCTGGCAGCCTATGGTGGCTACTTCCTGGTGACGTACCTCATGAGCGCGGCATGGTACAAGCTGCCATCGCCACCCGCTACAGCGAGTAACAAGCGGGCAAAACCGTCGCAAAACCAACGCGAACAGCCGCCGCGAACGGGTCCGGACCTTTTCGCGGCGGTTTTTTGTCTATCGGATGCCTCTCAGATGCAAGTGAGTAGACTTTTTGGACTTGTCGAGCACACCGCGCCAAACGCTCAATAAAACCGCAGGTCAGGGCGGTGGTGTTTTGGGGCGTGCTCGGCATCCCGCCAAAAGCCTACTCACTTGGTTTTACTGCTAGAAAACCGCCGCGAGGGAAAGTAGCTCCCTCGCGGCGGTTTTGGCATTTGCCCAGATAAAACCTGCCAAAATAAACCTGTCCCTTTTTGGTAGGTTATCGTTTCCAAAAGTGGAGGATGAGCGTCGTGCGGTTTGCTGCTCAGTTTTGACCAGGATGTTGTGGATATGGGTCTTGACGGTGCCCACGGCAAGGAAGAGCTCGTCAGCGATCTCTTGGTTCGATTTGCCCAACACAACCAGACGCATGACTTCGGTTTCGCGGTTGGAGAGCTTGTAGGCGTTGCGATAGAAGGGCATCTGCTCTTCGATGTGTCGATCAAGATCGCTGACGTTCTTTTCCTCGGGCGCCTCCTGCATGCGAATCGAAAGCACGTGATAGGCATAGATGATCAGCAGAATCGCAAAGTAGCACGCAAAGATGTTCTCGCTAAAGTTGCGCTCGGACAGGTACAGCTGCAGCCAAGAGGGTGCCAGGCTCATGGGAACAACAAGGATGTTGTAGAAATCCTCGGCAACGATGCACCCGACCAGAATGGCGCCGATAATGAGGTGCTTTCGTTGATTGTTGACGCGCGCCTTAAGCTCGACCTGCGTGCTTTTATGCGCCGTCCAAAAGATATACAGTCCCACAAATACAAGGAATACCTGACGCATCGTGTAGTAGAGCCATTGATGCATGGGGCCGTAGGGGACAGCGACAATGACCAGCAGCTCGCTCAGGAAGAACGTTGCGACGGGAATAACAAACTGCTTTTTTGAATGTTTGTCGAGCAAGTCCATGGCAATGAGCCAGATAAAAGCTTGTGAAGCGGTCGCCACAAGGGTCCGCAACACAGGCATGGTAATTGAGTAATAGTCGCTGGCTGGAAAACTCTGGTTTTGCAACGTGTATTCAAAAAAGAAGATCTCGGTCATCTCGATGGCATAGCAAATAAAAACGCCGCTGCCATAGATAAAGAAGCGTCGACGAGACGAGGCATAGGCGGCAAGCGAAAGCACTGCCGTCACAATACAGATCACGAGTATCGCTAGGGTATAGAAGAACATCAGGGTGTTCATCTGCCACCGTCCCATCTCATTTCATCTATGGCCGAGCCTGTATACCTTGTGGGATATAGACGTCTCAACCCTTCGTTCCATTGCGGATTAGGCGCCGAGATACAGCATAGCCGTATACCGTTCGCGGTTCTAGATAGTAAACCCCCTGCAAGCTGGCTACCTGCGGGTTTATATTGGTTTAGAGGGGGTGTAACTCCGTGAACGGTCTTTAATCCCGAATAAACTAGGTAAAAATTGCATACGGGTGAATGATGGTCTTGTCAACACGAGGCGTGATGTTCGAGCGCCTCATAGCAATAGTCGGCACGACCGGCGGAAAGGAATCGACATGGCGCTGCCTAAGGATTTCATCGACACCAACGACTTCACCAAAGAGCAGATCCTGGCTATCGAGGATCTTGGCTGGCAATGAAGAAGGCCATCAAGGTTGACGGTTATTATCCGCACCTGCTCCGCAACCAGAGCCTTGGCATGATCTTCCAGCAGGTTTCCACCCGCACCCGTCTTTCCTTCGAGACCGCTATGACCGACCTCGGCGGCCATGCTCAGTTCTATGGCCCTGGCACCATCCAGCTCGGCGGTCACGAGTCCCTGGGCGACACCGCTCGCGTTATGGGCTCGGCTGCTCGACATCATGATGGCTCGCGTTGACCGTCACAAGGACGTCGTCGGCCTCGCCGAGGGCTCCGCTGTGCCCGTCATCAATGGCATGTCCGAGTTCAACCATCCCACGCAGGAGATGGGCGACCTCATGACCATGCTCGAGAACCTCCCCGAGGGCAAGAAGATCGAGGACTGCACCCTGGCCTTCATCGGCGACGCACCCAGGTCTGCGTCTCCCTCATGTTCATCGCCTCCAAGGTCGGCATGAAGTTTGTCCAGTTTGGACCCAAGGGCCACCAGATCCCCGACGGCGGCCTGCACGTTGGCACCGTTGAGGAGCGCGCCGAGTTCGGCAAGCAGATGATGGCCATCGCCGAGGAGAACTGCAAGGTCTCCGGCGGCTCCGTCGTCATCTCCGACGACATCGAGTGCATCAAGGGCGCCGACTTCATCTACACCGACGTGTGGTATGGCCTGTACGACGAGGAGGTCTCGGGCGAGAACTACATGGACGTGTTCTACCCCAAGTATCAGGTCACCATGGACATGATGAACTTCGCCGGCCCCAACTCCAAGTTCATGCACTGCCTGCCGGCCACTCGCAACGAGGAAGTCGTCGACGAGGTTATGGACGATCCCGAGCGCTCCCTGTGCTGGGTCGAGGCCGAGAACCGCAAGCACTCCATCCGTGCTCTCCTCGCTGCCCTGGGCAAGCGCACCCCGCTCAACGACGAGGGTGTCGAGTACTCCGCCAAGGCCGAGCTTCACGCCGCTCTCGAGGCTCTCGAGCAGCTCTAAGCCTTAAGCCTGCTAAACGCACGTTTGCGGGCGGCGGATGCTCGTCTCCTGTCGCCCGCTCACCGAGGCTCAGGCAATTGCTTAGTACCTTGGGCCTCGGATCTGTCCAAGACTGAGCGAAGGAGCTCATCATGAGCGACGGAAAGAAAAAGCTTTCCTTTTTGACGGTCATTTCGACCATCATCTGCGTCGTCTTCGTTTGCGAGGCCGCCGCTCCTGCTGCTGCCATTGGCAACCAGCAGTTCTTCTGGTGGATCTTCCTGATCCTGACCTTCCTGCTTCCTTATGGCATGGTTGTTGCCGAGCTCGGCACCACCTATGACGGCGAGGGCGGCATTTACGACTGGGTACGCGATGGCCTGGGCGACAAATGGGGCGCCCGCATCTCGTATTACTACTGGGTCAACTACCCGCTGTGGATTGCCTCGCTGGCTACCATGTTCCCCGACATTTTGGGCATGGTCTTTGGCGTTGAGTTCAACTTGATCGCCAAGATGGGTATCGATCTTGCCTTTGTGTGGATCGTCTACCTCATGGGCCGCTCCAAGGCGGCCGACTCCGAGTGGGTCCTTAACGGTGGCGCCATCATCAAGGTCGCCGTCGCCGTTATCGTTGGCGCTTTGGGCATTTGGTATGCATGGAGAACGGTTTTGCGAACGACATGTCCGCTGCCACCTTCCTGCCCGAGCTCACCAACACCAACGCTCTCGGTTACCTGTCGATCATCATCTTTAACTTCATGGGCTTCGAGGTCATCTGCACCATGACCCGATGACATGGCCGATCCCGCTCGCGATATTCCCAAGGCTATCATCGTCGGTGGCCTGTCCATCGCCGTGATCTACCTGTTCGCTGGCTTTGGCATCGGCGCTGCTGTGCCGGCCGATTCCATCGACCCCGACTACGGCATGATTTATGCAGTCCAGACCATGGTGGGCGACTCCATGATCTTTAAGGTCATCTGCATTGCCTTCCTGATCACCCTGTTCGCCAACATGGCTGCTTGGTCCTTCGGCGTTAACTCCGTTGCTCGCTACGCTGCCGAGCACGGCAACATGCCCAAGGTCTTCGCCTCGATGATCTCTGATGACGACATGCCCAACGGTGCCAACCTGGTCAACGCCGTCGTTGCCTCCCTGGTGCTGTGCCTGCAGCTCGTTCCCATCGATGCCATCTCCAACGGCGTCTTCTGGATGCTCTTCGGCACCTCCGTCGTCTTCCTGCTGCTGACCTACATCCCGATGTTCCCGGCGTTCCTCAACCTTCGCAAGACGACCCCGACCGCGAGCGCATCTTCACGTTCCCGTTTAAGGTGCCATGATGAAGGTCATGCTGGCCATCCCTTGCATCGAGCTGATCCTGGCCATCGTTGCAACGCTGGTGCCGTTCTCTGCCGCTGAAATTGGCGACAAGCTCCCGATGATCGTTATCTTCATCGTGCTTCTGCTCATCGGCGAGGTTGTCCGCGTCGTCAGCGCTAAGGGCCGCGAGACCGAGTACAAGGGCCTCACTCCCGAGCTGGCAGCTCAGCGTCTCGCTGAGGAGCCGCCGAGGCCGAGGAGAACTAGAGCACCCGGTTCTGGGGCTCCAACTCCTCGCGTACCAACGTGCGCTTCGTCGGGCTTGTCGCTCCCGACTCCAGGCACTCTAGCCTCTTCGAGGGCGTGCCCAAAGCGACAAATTTGCTCACTATTTCCTGGGGCGGGTGCGAGCGATAGCTCCGGTAACCACCGCCCGCCCCAACCTCTCTCTCGTATCCTTCGTGCGTTTGTCTCCACGCACTTGGTTACGTTGCCGCTCGTCGGTGCGGCTCCGTGAAAACCGGCACCGGGCGCCCCGACCTTTGCCGGGGGACGGGCGCCCACTATCTCTTGGTTTTAGGCTGCGGGTAATCCGCCCGCGGCAAACGATCGTTCGATTTGGAGGAAATCTTATGCGTACGATCACCGAGTCCGAGTCCACCCCCAAGGCCGACGGCTTCTTTATGCCCGCCGAGTTCGCCCCGCAGGATCGCGTGTGGATGGGCTGGCCCCACCGCACCGACACCTGGGCCC
>ENA-OQDD01000673-OQDD01000673.1-human-gut-metagenome-genome-assembly--contig:-NODE-673-length-13089-cov-1.749884_pt1 | contig 13089 bp, 20 predicted proteins | sample MGYA00242507_ERZ504598 | MGnify/ENA primary metagenome ERZ504598 (study PRJEB26092, sample SAMD00036318) | human gut metagenome | host: Homo sapiens | study: EMG produced TPA metagenomics assembly of... | reverse complement strand
AAAGAAAAACGAATCCAGCTATTCGGTGGTCTGATTGGAATCTGTGTGGCTGTAGTTTCTCTGTTTTATTTCTTTCATGCGGAGAAAGCGGAAGCAGAGAAAGAATGGTAGAGATTGTAAATTATGTCAAAGTGCAGTGTTCCACCTACACCCATTATAATGAATCTTCGGAATCCAAAAGTCTTCTCCGTGCGATTGAAAGTGCCAGACAGATGAGTACGAATATCGATATGGAAATAGAAAACGGCGGTCAGCTAAGCCGGGATTTCCTGAAGGAAAACCTGCAGACTCTATGGGTGGATGGTATCATTGTACTGGATGCAGAAGGAAAGACGGACTGTGAATACAGCATGGATGAATCTCTGACCGATGAGATTACGGAATACCTGCAAAAAGATATTATTATGGATTTTGCCGGATATGAAGAAAGATCTTATTCGGAACGATTTACCAGAGAAGACGGGTCACGTATCGACATTGCAGCCTGTGCCAGAAAAGATGCACCGGGGATTGTTGCAATCTACTATTATACATCTCCCGAATTTGTCAGAAACTATACCCTGACGATACAGGGCCTTTTAAACGGCTATAGTGTCCAGAAAGATGGAACAATTATTGTTGCAGACAACGGGACAGTTGTTGCCAGCAATGATGAGAGTCTGTTGGGGCAAAATACAGCCGACAACGAAGTTGTTCAGGCAATGAAAAAGCATACAGACAGTCAGCACATTTTTCACTTGAAAAACGAAGGAACCGGATGTTATGGAATTATGCTGAAGCAGCGTGATTATTATATTTATGCATATCTTCCGGATACGGAAGTATTTCATAATCTTCCATTAAGTGTGATAAGCATTATTTTTCTTTATTTTCTGATATTCAGTATATTCTGGCTCTGGACATATAAACCAATCTGACACACCAGAAGCTGGAACAGGAAAAAGATGAAAAATATAAAGCAGAACTTCTGATAGCTGCAAAAAAGGCAGAAGCCGCCAATGAGGCAAAAACCGAGTTTCTTCAGAGGATGAGCCATGATATCCGGACTCCGATCAATGGAATCTGTGGCATGGTCAATATGGCAGATCATTATGCAGATGATATGGAGAAACAGACGGAATACAGGACAAAGATTAAAGAGGCATCCAATCTGTTGCTGGAACTGGTAAATGATGTTCTGGATATGAGTAAGCTGGAGTCCGGTGAAATCGTTCTGGAAGAGATCCCATTTAATCTGAGAAGTATTTACAGGGAAGTCTTTGCTGTGATCGATCAGATGGCTGCAGAACAGAATATCCGGATTGTGTGGGAGAAAAAAGAAATCACGCACCGTGATCTTATTGGAAGTCCGGGGTATGTGAAACGTGTGATGATGAATATCCTGTCCAATGCAGTGAAATATAACAGAGAAAATGGACATATTTATCTTAGCTGCATGGAAATCCCATCCGAACAGCCAGGAATGACGACAATGGAATTTATCTGCCGGGATACAGGAATCGGAATGACTGAGGAGTTCCAGAAACATATTTTTGAACCATTTGCACAGGAATATACGGGAAGCCGCACAAAGTTTGTCGGAACCGGACTGGGAATGGCCATTGCAAGGAAGCTGGTCGAGAAAATGGGTGGAACCATTACTTTTGAAAGTGAAAAAGGCGTAGGGACGACATTTGTGATCCGGGTTCCGTTTAAAATAGATCCGGATGCGGATAAACGTGAAGGACAGAAGGATGTATCCGAAAAATCTATAAAGGGATTGCATATTCTGCTGGCGGAAGATAATGAGCTGAATATGGAAATCGCTGAATTTATGCTTCAGAATGAGGGCGCTGACGTGACCAAAGCATGGAATGGGCAGGAAGCGGTTGAGCTGTTCAGAAAAAGTGAACCCGGTGAATTTGATGTCATTCTTATGGACATTATGATGCCGGTAATGAATGGTTATGAAGCTGCAAAGACAATCAGGTCTCTGAACAGAGAGGATGCAAAGACAATACCGATCATTGCAATGACAGCAAATGCCTTCACGGAGGACAGAATAAAAGCAAAAGAAGCAGGAATGGATGAACATGTTGCTAAGCCTGTTGATATGGAATTACTGATAAAAGTAATTCATAGATTGGTGAAATAAAAGATATTATAAGAAAGTTATAAAATTGTAGAAAAGCGTGAAAAGAGTTATGAAGAACGTATCCTGAGAGACATTCAGAATGGAATTACACTGGAAACACTTATGGCAAAAAAACATAAGAAAACTCCAGAAGAAAAAGCAGCTGTTGCGATACAAAAGAAGCAGCAGAGGCGAGCAAGACGGAAAAAAGAAACAAGTGATAATCTGGCTAAAGAAGAAATCTTGCAAGATGACAGATTTTTCTTTATTGCCGGTTACACCTCCGGAGATGCACCGTATGGTGTCACCTGGGAGGAAATGGGTCTGAAACCTTGGGAAGATTTGGAAGAGAATAATTGAGATGTTCAGTGCAATCTTATTTATCTCTTGTGACTGAAACAGGTTCCCGTTTTGCCGGAAGTAAGTCAGAACTGATTTCAGGAGCATTGAGCAGTGCAGTGAAATTCTCAATGATGTTAGGGGGCAGTTACTGCAAACAGTAACTGCCCCTAACTAGGATATTTATGTAATTATTTCTGGTCCAGTACGGACTGAATCTGCTTCATCAGCTGATCGTAGTTTGACTGATCGTCAATGCCACCCATGAAAGGTTCCCCAACGATATTTCCGTCTTTATCTACAAGAACGGTTGTAGGAAATGCCATGATGTTTCCTTTTCCAGCATAGTTTCCAACTGTTGAATTAGAATCGAAAGTCAGGTTCTTGTAGGAAGCGCCCTGAGCTTTCAGGATTTCTTTTGCCTCTTTGATTCCGCTTCATTGTTGTCTAAAGTATCCATGTTGATACCAACAACTTCGCCACCCATTTCTTTGAGTTTCTCATTTAATTCATTCAGCTTAGAGAGCTCTCCGACACATGGCTTGCATCCACTGAACCAGAAATTTACAACTGTAACTTTATTTTTAGCGAAAAGACTGTCATCTACATCGTTTCCATCCAGATCTTTTCCTTTGAAACCTTTGAATACAGCTGTGGATTCGTCTGATTTGGAGGAAGAGCTGTCAGAGGAATCGGATGCAGCAATCTCCTTCTCAAGCTTGGCAATTTCTTCTTCAATTCCGCGGATTGTCTCGATGTCTTTGCACAGAGTTTCATATTCTTCTTCAGAGAAAGAGTCTTTGTTAGATTCCACTGTGCTTGCGAGGGAATCAGCATAGTTTTCGCTCATGGCATCACCGGCAGCGTTCTTGTTCATAAGACCAAAGGCTTTGTCCCATGCATCTTTGTGATCAACAAAAAGCTGGTTTTCCTGCTGGTAAAGGTCATTCCGTTTTTCGTTCAGCTCGTCTGCGCTGCCCGTTTCTGTTGTGGAAGAAGATTCCTGTTTTGTGTTTGTATTGTCTGTTGTGGAGGAATTTCCGCAGCCTGTAAACGCAAAAAGTACAGAAATGGCAAGGGATGCAGCAATTACCTTTTTAATTTCATTGAGTTTGTTCTAAGTGTTTTGTTTTCATGAGTTTAAATCTCCTTTTCAATTTTATTTTGTTCGTTTTAGTTTATTTATTTGTCAGCCTTTTTTTGTTTGAAAATCCGTAATGATAGCAGATTGCATCAGTCGGACAGGCTTTCATACATTCTCCGCATCGGATACACTCCGGATGGTTTGGTGTGTCTACTACATTGACATCCATCTTACAGACACGACTACATTTCTGGCAGCCAACACATTTCTCATGATCAACCTGAATCTTAAGAAAAGATACCTTGTTAAACAGTGAATAAATAGCACCCAGCGGGCAGATCCATTTACAAAATGGACGGTAAAACAAGATGCTCAGGATGATGAAAAGCGCAAGGATTGTGAACTTAAATGTAAATAAATGTCCGAGTGCGGCACGGATTCCTGAGTTGGCAAGTGCCAGCGGAATTGCGCCTTCAAGTACGCCCTGTGGGCAAATGTATTTGCAGAAGAAAGGATCTCCCATACCAAGTGAATTGGTTACAAATGCCGGAAGCAGTATAACAAAGACGACCAGAATCACATATTTCAGATACCGCAGAGGCTTCAGTTTTGCGGTGGAAAGTTTCTTGCCCGGAATCTTATGCAGCAGATCCTGGAACCATCCAAACGGACAGAGGAATCCACAGATAAACCGCCCTAACAGAACACCTAACAGGATGAAAAATCCGGTGATGTAGTAGGTAAATTTGAATTTTGAAGAACCGACCACGGCTTGAAAAGCTCCAATCGGACAGGCACCTGTGGCGGCAGGACAAGAGTAACAGTTTAGTCCCGGGACGCACATCGTTTTTACATTTCCCTGATAAATTTTCCCTTTAAACAGATTCGGGATGTGAATGTTGGTCAGCAGTGTAGCAGCTGCCTGAATCCATCCGCGGAAGCGGGCCAGAAAGTTTTTGTTTGATTTCATTTTCTTATCCAATTCCTACACACTCCATACATAATTTTATTGCCTTGCTAAGAACAACCGCTGCTTCTCCGCGGAAGATCCCGACAAGGAAAAACACCAGACCGGCTGCAAGTAAAAGAATCTGTGTTGCTTTTTCAGATTTCATTAAAATACTCCTTTCAATGTTCAAAGTCCGTTTATTGACCTTTCGATGTTTGCATTGTACAATAGAGGGTGTAAAATTCCTGTTAAGAAAATGGAGAAAAATAAATTGAGATAAGAGGGAATTCATGACGTGGAGTTTCAAGTGATTAAAAAATTTATGAAAATGAATAAGTGGAAATTTGCATGTCCATTGACATGGCTTTCCACTTATTTTTATGAATTCCTATGCGCCAGACGAGCAGACAACAGAAATTGGCATCTTACCCGCGAATTTCTGCATTTCACATCATGCAGACTGGACGAATGCTGTAAAATCATATATAAAAGAAATAGGAATAACTGGGGGTGAGATGGATGACATGTGAGGTGGAACAGATTGATCCAAAGCGGGAAGAACATGTTATGGTATATTGCCACAACAGGGAAGCATCCTGGGTGCAGAATGTTCGGGAAGCTGTATTTGGACAAACATCGGTATGTGGATATAAAAATCACGTTTTGTATCAATTGAAATTGTCTGATATTTTTTATGTGGAACAGCAAAGAAATCAAAGGAGAGGGCAGGCGTAATGGAAACAGATATGATTAAAATCACTCATTTAAAGAAAAGCTTTGGTGATGTAAAAGCAGTCAATGATCTGAGTTTTCAGGTGAAAAAAGGAGAGCTCTTTGCATTCCTTGGTGTAAACGGGGCAGGGAAGAGCACAACGATTTCGATCATCTGCGGGCAGCTTCGCAAAGACAGCGGAACGGTTCAGATCCAGGGCACAGATCTGGATAAGATCGGAAGGAAAGTTGGAACAATGCTTGGCGTGGTATTTCAGGACAGTGTGCTGGACAAGCCACTTACCGTCAGGGAAAATCTGAAAAACAGAGCAGCGCTTTATGGAATAACAGGAAAAGCGTTTGAAAAAAGATTGCGGGAACTGGTGGAGATTTTTGATTTCGGAGATTATCTGAACCGGCCGGTCGGAAAACTGTCCGGCGGACAGAGAAGAAGAATTGATATTGCAAGAGCCTTGCTGCATCGGCCCGAACTTCTGATTTTAGATGAACCAACGACAGGACTTGACCCACAGACGCGGCTTTTGATCTGGGATATCATTGAAAAACTTCGAGTGGAAGAAAAGCTGACAGTTTTTCTGACTACGCACTACATGGAAGAAGCTGCAAATGCCGGTTATGTGGTGATTCTGGATAAAGGAAGCATCGTGGCAGAAGGAACTCCTTTTGAGCTGAAAAATGAGTATGTGCAGGACACTATGTCTGTTTATGGTGTGACAGAAGAAGAAATCAAAACACTGGGCAGAGAGTATAAAAAGATCCGGGATGGCTATCAGTTAAAAGTAAAAAATACCGCAGAGGCTACCCGGCTGATCGTGGATATCAGGAAATATTCCGTGATTATGAAGTGGTAAAGGGCAGAATGATGATGTATTTCTTGCTGATAAACCGGAAAACATTGGGAGGTGAGCACAGATGAAGGCAGTATTTGCACTTATAAGTCGAAACAGAAAATTGTTTTTTAAAGACAGAGGAATGTTTTTTCGGCTTTAATTACTCCGGGAATTCTGATTTTGCTGTATGCTACATTTCTGGCAAACGTATACAGAGATTCCTTTGTGTCCGCGATCCCGGACATGATTACAATCTCAGACAAACTGGTCGATGGAACGGTGGCCGCACAGCTTGCCGCGGCTCTTCTGGCAGTCAGCTGTGTGACTGTGACATTCTGCGTGAATCTTACGATGGTACAGGACCGGGCAAACGGAACAAGGAAAGATTTTAATGTATCGCCAATCAGCAAAGCACAGCTTTATCTTGGGTATTTTTTATCTACTGTAGTCAATTCCCTGCTGGTGAATGGGCTTGCGCTTGTATTATGCCTTGGCTATATGTACAAAATGGGCTGGTATATGAGCGCTGTAGATGTATTCTGGGTTCTTCTCGATGAAATTTTACTGGTACTCTTTGGAAGCACGTTGTCAAGCATCGTCAGTTTTCCACTGACAACCCAGGGTCAGTTATCCGCAGTGGGAACGATCGTAAGTGCCGGGTATGGATTTTTATGCGGAGCTACATGCCGATTTCAAATTTCGGCAGCGGCCTGCAGAAAGTACTGTCGTATCTGCCAAGTACCTACGGAACTTCTCTGTTGAAAAATCATATGCTCCGTGGAATCTTCGAAGAGATGGAGAACAATCAGCTGCCAGAAGAAATGATTACTGCGATTCGTGATACACTGGATTGTAACCCGAAGTTCCAGGGGTCTGTAGTAAGTGTAAATCAGATGGTGATGCTTATGGTTGGATGTGTTGTGGTATTTGGAATTATTTTTTGTGCATGACAGCTCTTCCGGAGAAAGATGGGAAGTAAATATATCCTTCGACTATAGAATGAATAAAAAATGAGAAAAGAGACAGTTATGAATATTACAGAAAGAGAGATCGATGACCCGGAAAAAGAGGGCGTTATACTCGAATATGTAAATTTTACGAAAGAATTTGCAGAAATAAAAGAGTATGTAAGAAGCAAAGGGGAATCTATCCGGGGATACACAGAAAAGAAATAATGTGTTTCCATAAGAACAGAAGATATTTTATATTTCGAGGCAGTGCAAAACAAGGTGTTTGCTTATACGTCAAATAAGTTTTATGAAATTAAAAGCAGACTGTATCAGCTGGAAGAGAAAATAACAAGAAAATGTATGTAGCGTGCATCAAAGACAACGATTGTAAATGCGGATCGTATTGTTTCGGTTCGTACCGCATTAAATGGGCGTTTGTATGTGCGGATGGAGGCTTTGAGCAGATTGGAAATGGCCTTGCAAAAACAGGAGCAGATCCTCTGCAAAGCGCTGCATACGGATCTTGGAAAGAGCAAGACGGAGAGTGTGATGTGTGAGATTGGACTGGTGCAGGGGGAAATCCGCTGGATGAAGCAGCACTTAGGGCGGCTTTGCAGACAAAAACATGTCAGAACACCGCTGGCGCAGTTCGCTGCGAAAAGTTATCAAAGCCCTTCTCCTTATGGCAATGTGCTGATTATGAGCCCGTGGAATTACCCTGTTCTGCTGACGTTAGAACCGCTGGTAGATGCCATTGCGGCAGGAAATACTGCGGTGGTAAAGCCAAGTGCTTATGCACCGGCCAGTGCAAATGTCCTGAAAGATCTGTTAGAAGAATGTTTTCCACCAGAATATGTTGCCGTTGTTTTAGGCGGACGGGAGGAAAATCAGGCACTTTTACAGGAAAAATTTGATAAGATTTTTTTCACAGGAAGTGTAGCGGTCGGAAAGCAGGTCATGGAAAGTGCTGCAAGACATCTGACGCCCGTGACACTGGAACTTGGCGGAAAAAGCCCATGCATTGTAGAAAAAAGCAGTAAGATCCGGCTTGCGGCAAGACGCATTGTCTTTGGAAGTTTATCAACTGCGGATCGAACCTATTGTGTTGGATCACGTAGAATGGGAAGATGCGGTCATGCAGGAGGAGATTTTTGGTCCCATCCTGCCAGTATTGACGTATGAAAAACTTGAGGATGCACTCTCCTGGATCAATCAACGCCCCAAACCGCTTGCCCTGTACTGCTTTACGGAAAACAAAAAGGTGAAGAAAACGGTTCTGGAGAAGTGTCGGTTTGGCGGTGGCTGCATCAACGACACACTGATTCATCTTGCTACCAGTGAGATGCCGTTTGGCGGTGTAGGAGAAAGCGGTATGGGCGGCTATCACGGTGAGGCCGGATTTGCGGAATTCACACATAAGCGCAGCATCGTGGATAAAAAGAAATGGATGGATTTTCCGATCCGCTATCAGCCGTATACAGCAAAAAAGTTGAAACTGATTCGAAAATTTTTATACAGCATACCATACAAGGGATAGACATCTCTAAGAAAATCCGATATAAAAGAGGATAGGGAAAAGAGGGGACCAATGTGAAGATAACGATCATCAATCCATCTCCGGACGAAGAGGAAGAATCATCATCAAATGCCGTGTGCTGACGGATGACATCAACCATCTGATCTGCAAACTGAAAAACGGGGATCGGAAAATTACGGGATACGATGCAAAAGGAATTACTCTTCTGGCACTTCCGGATATTTTTTATTTTGAGGCAACGGACAATAAGGTTTTTGCCTATGGACAAAAGAATGTTTATGAAGTTAAAGAAAAACTGTATCAGTTAGAAGAACAGCTGGTGTCTTTTCCATTTATGCGGGCCTCCAAATCTATGATTCTAAATCTGGACAAAATCCGGCATCTGTCGCCTGCTTTTGGCGGCAGATTTGAAGCGTTACTCGAAAATGAGGAAAAAGTGATTATTTCCCGGCAGTATGTGCCGGTTCTGAAAGAACGACTGGGATTGTAGGGAGGCGAAAACAATGATGAATAAAATAAAAATTCTTGCAAATATTTTTTCAAAAATTACCGTGTGCGTTCTGCTTGCATCCGCGATCTATATTACTGTGATGTGCGGTCTGGATGCCCAGATCAGTGTCAGGATTCTCTGGCAGATTCTGCTGGTTTCCGCTGTATGCTCCATCCCGATTTTGATGTACCCGGATGAGGAAGGAAAAGAATTATCCAAACAGGGCATGATCGCAAGGCAGATCATCTATTTGTCTATATCAACTGTGCTGTCTTGGGGCTTGGCAGAGCGTTCGGATGGTTTTACTTCAATAAAGCTAAAATGGTCGTGCTGATGGAGGTTTTGATTATTGGAGTTTATGTTATGGTGAATCTGATCGTATATGTAAATGACCATATGGTGGCGGAAAGCATGAACCAGAAACTAAAAGAGATGAGAAAGCGGAAAGAAAAATTGTAAATTACGATAGAATTGCATGAAATTTGAAAAGAACTTAGAGCGTACCCCAACAAGCTCTGAGAAAACTTGCAAGTAAGAATTTCTATGACGGTAAGAATAAAATTGCGTGTAAAAGAGCAGGCGAATTTCCGCCTGCTCTTAAAAAATCAAGGATGAGAAAAAATTTATAAATATCATAGACAGAAAAACTGCATCAGACAATTTTCTCACGAAGAACCTCCACCTTACATTCATGAAGTTTTTTGATATCGTCTTTATGGTAAGCAATACCCACCGCGAGAATACGACCGGTATATTCCGCTTTTTCGCCAAATTTTCCTTCAAAACGTAATGCATACTGCCGGTCTTTGATTTGCTGGATGGCTTCATCAGCAGAGTGGTTAACTTTTAATTCTATGATAATGGCATCATCATTTTTTTGAAATGGATAGAAAATAAAATCAACATAACCGATACCGGCTTTATCTTCCCGTTCAATACGATAAAAATCTAAAGCCTTCAAATATACCCAGCGAATGATAGAAGCCAGTTCCGCTTCATTGTTATACAGTGTCAGCGGGCTGTGGGTGTTGTGTGCGTATTCCAGCAGTTCGGCCATTGTTTTCGTATCGCCGGCTTTTGTACTGCAAGCATTCGGCCGGATTCTTTCGCAAGCTTGTAAACATTTCCAAGGGATGGTTCTCTTTGAATTACTTCGGCAAATTTGTCCATCAACTCTTTGTTTGGTATGGATATATAGCCCTTGGAATAATTTAAAAATCCATAGACTACCATGGCAGAAAAAATTTCATCTTTTGTTTTCAGTTCCATAGACGTTGCCGCATATTCCTGAATTTTGGCAGGAACGGGAATGTCGGCGACCATAAGAGCAATATCATCTTTTACAGCATCTACATTTGCGCCGATATAATAGAAAATTTCATCGTACGGACCAGAACTTGTCCAGTAATTTCCCAATTGATTGTCACTTAAAGCCCCTACGACAGAGCGTGGGTTATAGAGTTTTTTTCCGCCTGCGGTCTGATAGCCATCGTACCATAATTCCAATCCTTCCCGCGTAACGGAAGGATTTTTTCTATTTGCAAATATCTTTGATATAACAGATTGACTTCATCGTCCGTGAACCCAAAATATTCGCTGAATTTTGCGCGGGTTGCCATAGAATATTCAAAAAACATGTTCAGTTCAGAACCGCTGGAATATTTTGCAATTGGCAAAATACCGGTCATATAGGCCATTTCTACATAAGCTTTATCTTTCAGAAGATTGCTCAGAAATTTGGTATAGGCAGTCTTATCTGCATCGGTCATATAAGGCTGATGATAAATGTAATCCCACTCATCTAATATAAAAATAAATTGTTCCTGGTTACAATATTCGTAAATTCTGGTCAACGCATCCCATACCGAGTCCTCTTTTTCAATCGCAGCATCTGGGTAAGCTTTTTGCAGATCCAGAAGCAGCGTTTTTTTTATGCGGTTTATATAATGGTTATAATCGGTGATTTCAGCAGGAATCTCATTGAACATGATATGAATCACATTATGCTGGTTTAAGTGCTTTTGATACCAGGGATACTGAGAGACAGCTAATCGATCAAAAATTTTACTGCTGTCAATTCCTCTGCCAAAGTAGGAAGCAATCATATTGGCCATGACGGTTTTTCCAAACCTGCGCGGTCTGGTAATCGCCACATATTTTGACTGTTTTGAGAATTCAAAACGGTTTTTTCCGGATCATAATCATCTGATTCAACGAGTGGAACAAGTTCTTTTAAGATAGAAGATTTATCTATGAAATAGGTTGATAGACAATCTCTGCGAAATAATCCAAAAGCACTGCTGCTGTTTAGATAGATTCCCATCGGGGGTATTTGCTCCTTTCTAAATGGAAGTGTCTGCATGATTTACAGACATAGCTACGAATAAAAGTCAAATCTAAAGATATCTTAACCTTATCATAAAGGGCATTTAATTACAAGGGAGAAAATGTTACTGTTCACAGGTATCCTGCGAACAGTAACGTAAGCAGCCCTCATTTAGAGTTTTGCTTCGCAAAAGGAGGGCTGCTCACACCTGAATCACATTCTTACGTACCTGAACAGCAAGTGTTCAGGTACTGAGTGAACATTAACGAGAAAATTCATCTGACAGATGAATGAAAAATATCCGTTTTCATCTGACGGATGAATGCGAAAAGGTAAGGAGTGTGGTACCTTTGTTTTAAGGATACCTGACGAAAAAACAGCAAACAGCGAAGGAAAGCAGCCTTGCGCTGAAGATTGGAAGGGGAGATATAAGATGAAGGAAGCTGTTTTAAACAAAATGAATCCGAAGGAAAGAAAAATCCTGGAAGCAGAATTGCAGAAAGTGTACACAAAACAGACACACTCTTTCCGGGATGCAGGAAAAGCGGTCTGGAATACAAAAGGAATCCGCGAACTTCTGGACGGATGCACCGAATACGCTGGTTGCTATTTTAAGTGGCAATATTGCACTATTGCAGGCATTTGAAAAGGAAAGACAAATGGAAGAAGAGGATGAAGAAGAAGACCTTGGCTGGAAGGAAGAATTTGCCCCTTGTAGGAGCAGAAAGCTGCCTTGCTATACGATAGGCCGGGAAAACGTTTCGAAAAAATTCTGTATTCCAAATGTACTCACCGCACTCATTCTCTCAGGGATATGGGAATGCTGGAATATGGTTTCGACCATTACAAACTGGAAAACCCGGTAGTCTGCAGGGGCGAAATCGAAGCATTGGGAGAGGCGCTTCTTTATGGAGATGAAACAAAAAGAACAGGAAATTAACAAGAGAAAAAAGAGATTATTATGGAAGGAAAAACGAATGAAAGAGACAGTCTTAAATGCAATGAACCCAGTAGAAAGAGAGATTTTGAGAAAGAACTGCAGAAAGTACACCTGAAAAAATCCACAGCCTTAAATGATATCGGAAAAACAGTCTGGGATACGAAAAAGATCCGGGAACTCCTGGATCAGGACGCAGAACTGGAAGAAATCAAGAGATTCTTTGATGAAAATCAACTGAAACCAAACCAGTATAACCGAAATGCCATTCCGCTGGCCGCCTATACTTACTGGTATGGAAGAGGCTGCGGCAGGGAAGATGTCTGCCTGTGGGCACTCGAATCTGCCACAACGATTGACGGACTTCTTCAGGTACAGGAGTCGTCCCATCTGGAGAAAATTGCAAAGAAATTTATCAGCATTGGATAAATACGGTGTCGTTGCGTCCGAAAGATGTATCTTCATGAAGAACTGTGCTGGACCGATGCGCCCAATTATCTGGCGGCTGTGATGAGCGGAAACGTTTCCCTGCTGCAGATGTTTGAAGCAAAAGACGAGGAAATGACGGAAGAAAATATGGAGTACTGGGAATACACCTGTGAATGGGATCGTATTCCGGGAGCCAGAAAAACCTATTACAGCATTCGCCGGGAAACGATTGTCGGAGATTTTTATATCCCGGGTATTCTCACAGCGGCGATTCTGTCCGGCAGTCCGGAAATGCTGGATTACTGCATCGACCATTATGATATCGATGGCGCAAGCCTGGCGTACGGAGAAAAGAGGCACTGGGTCAGGCAGT
>ENA-OQDD01000672-OQDD01000672.1-human-gut-metagenome-genome-assembly--contig:-NODE-672-length-13122-cov-3.322970_pt1 | contig 13122 bp, 14 predicted proteins | sample MGYA00242507_ERZ504598 | MGnify/ENA primary metagenome ERZ504598 (study PRJEB26092, sample SAMD00036318) | human gut metagenome | host: Homo sapiens | study: EMG produced TPA metagenomics assembly of... | reverse complement strand
GCCAAGAACTTGTTCAGACGAATCGGCTCATTTGGATCGGTCAATATATCTTTATATTCAATCTGTTTCTTCAGGACTATACTTTGCATTCGGGTTATAATCAGCCGTACGGGGGCGATAGGGACGATTGTATCCACCACCTTGATAACCACCGGTACGAGGACGATAAGGACGGTCGCCGCCTTGATTATAACCGCCGGTACGAGGACGCGGAGTGTAAGAACGCTGTTCACCACCTTCACCGCTGTTAAAACGGGGACGCGGAGTATATGGACGCTGCTCGCCACCTTCGCGATTATATCCTCCGGTGCGGGGACGCGGAGTATAAGGACGCTGCTCACCACCTTCGCGATTATAGTTTGTACGGGGACGGTATTGACGTTCACCACCTTCCTCACCATTATTGAAACGAGGGCGCGGAGTATATGGACGCTGCTCACCACCTTCACGATTATAATTTGTACGAGGACGGTATGAACGTTGTTCTCCTCCATCCTCACTGTTAGGATTAAAGCGGGGACGTTGCGGACGGTCACCATTATTATAGCGATTATAGGAAGGACGGTCACCGTTGTTATAAGAAGAACGGTAAGGACGGTCGCCACCTTCGCGATTATAGCTGTTCGTACGAGGACGGTAAGGACGCTGTTCGCCGTCGTTGTTGTATCTGTTGTAATTACTGTCTCTGTTATAAGACTTATAACCACCATCACGGCTTACATTCTGGTTTTCTTCGTTTGCAGCACCTTCTTGTCTGCTTTCATTTTCTGTACTCATGGTTTTCCTTTTGTTTATTAATTAATGTATAACGCCCTCTCGGGCTTTTTTGATTAAAATCCAACTAACTATTTTTTAAATACCTGTATAATTATGCGGTGTAATCACTCGCAGTTCCTTTTTAATATCTTCGCTTACATTTAGTGTTTCTATGAATTCTTTAATAGCCCCTTCTGTGATAGCTTGGTTTGTACGGGTCAAAGCTTTCAATGCCTCATACGGATGAGGATAGGCTTCGCGGCGCAAAATAGTCTGGATAGCTTCCGCCACCACACTCCAACAATTATCCAAGTCGGCATAGATTGCTTTCTCATTCAGCAACAGTTTACGCAGACCTTTCAACGAACTTTGGATAGCAATCACAATGTGACCGAAAGGTACACCGACGTTACGCAACACAGTAGAGTCTGTCAAGTCACGTTGCAAGCGGGAAACAGGCAACTTAGAAGAAAGATGCTCCAAAATAGCGTTTGCCATACCTAGATTACCTTCAGCATTTTCGAAGTCGATGGGGTTTACTTTGTGCGGCATAGCGCTGGAACCGACTTCGCCCGCTTTAATCTTCTGTTTGAAGTACTCCATAGAGATGTACTGCCAAAAGTCGCGGTTCATGTCAATCATAATGGTATTGATGCGCTTCATGGCATCAAAGATGGCTCCCAGATTATCATAATTAGAAATCTGAGTAGTATATTCCTCACGTTCCAACCCCAGCTTCTCTGCCACGAACTGATTTCCGAATGCTTTCCAGTCATATTCGGGATAAGCTACATGATGTGCATTGTAATTACCCGTCGCACCACCGAATTTAGCCGTGACAGGACAAGCTTTCAATACAGCCAGCTGACGATTCAGACGATAAACGAAAACCATGATTTCTTTACCCAGGCGAGTAGGAGAAGCAGGCTGCCCATGTGTTTTTGCCAACATAGGGATATTTGCCCATTCTTCAGCGTATGTAGTCAACTGAGCAATCAGCTCTTCAATTTGCGGATAGTACACTTGTTCCAATGCCTCCTTTATAGACAAAGGTACAGAAGTATTGTTTATGTCCTGTGATGTCAATCCGAAATGAATGAATTCCTTGTATTCCTCCATTCCGCCCAACTTATCGAATTCTTCTTTGATGAAATATTCTACAGCCTTTACATCGTGGTTTGTTACACTTTCTATCTCTTTAATACGCTGTGCGTCAGCTTCTGAAAAATTCTTATAAATAGCGCGCAATGCATCAAAACGTGCATGATCAAAGCTTTTCAGCTGTGGCAACGGTAGTTCACACAGAGTGATAAAGTATTCAATTTCTACCTGCACACGGTACTTGATGAGTGCAAATTCAGAAAAATAAGAGGCCAAAGCTCCCGCTTTTCCTCTGTATCGACCGTCAATAGGTGATATTGCCGTGAGTAAATCGAGCTCCATATTATATTCTTTGATAATTATCAGACTGCAAAATTAATTCTTTTTCTTGAGTTTAACGGCCTGAAGATGCATAAAGTTTGCGAAAATGAAGATTTATTTCACAAATCCCTTTTTAGTCCATTTCAGACTGTTCCAACGCTGTACAAAGATAATACCACGAAGATTTTCATCCAGCACAAACGCACACCACATACCTACCAATCCCCATCCCCAATGAATGCCGAACAAGAAACCACAACCTACGGCAACACTCCACTGAACAACAAATCCTACATAAAACGGATAATTTACATCACCCGTTGCACGTAAAGCATTCGTCGCATAAATATTAATAGCCCGTCCCACTTCCAAAATCACATCAATAAACAGGATAATAGTACCCAGACGGATAATTTCCGGATTATCTGTCAACCAGCTAAACAAGGTATGCCCCATCAAAGCCCAGATACAGGATAAAACCAAAGAAACCAAAATAGAAATACGCATCACATATTTGCCTAACAGATAGGCTGCATGAATTTTCCTTTCACCTACCAGATGTCCGATACAGATGGCTCCACCTTGTGCCATGGCAATAGCAAACAAATAAACGAACATCACTATATTCACCACATAGGTACGGGTAGCCAGCGCTTCATTCCCCAACATATTAATAAAATAGGTCAATACTACCTGAGAGAAACTGTAGGACATATTTTCTCCGGCCGAGGGGACTCCGATTTTCAACAGGTTTTTCAGCTCGACAAACGGGAAGGGGCAAAAATAGGATAACGGAAATCTGGGAATATGCTTGCGGAAAAGAATTACAAAAAGTATCACCATAGATACCCCTCGGGCAAATGCTGTAGAGATAGCCGCACCTTCCACTCCCAAAGCCGCATGCCGAACTTACCGAAAATCAGCGAATAGTTACCGATGATATTCAGAATATTCACAACTACCGTTACCATCATGGGATAAACCGCTTTGTTAGCACTACGCAAAGAGGCAGAAATAGTCAGAGATATGGCTTGAAAAAAAGCGAATACCCCTACTATCTTCATGTAACTCACTCCATATTCCATCAGTTCGGGACGAAGTCCATCATAGATAGCAGAGAAGTGGCTCCGTAATGCAGAATAGCACTGACAAACAGGCCGAACACCAAATTGAGTATCAATGATACTCCCACCACCTGCACCATATTCTTGTGCATTCTTGCTCCCAAATATTGCGAACAGAGTACGGAAGTTCCTATATTAATCACCTCGAATATCAGGAAAGCAAACATGATGAGCTGGTTGACCACCCCGACGGCAGCCACACTATTGTCTGAATACTGACTCAGCATCACGGTATCTACCGCGCCCAGCATCATAATCAGCAATGTTTCAATGAAAATAGGAACCGCCAGTCTGGCAAGGTTCTTTCGTACACTTCTCGGTTCTTGAATTACGTCCACTTGTTACCCTTGATTTTCAGGGTGCAAAGGTACAGACTTTTCACGATGTAACGGTTTGATTTATATCAAGAAATACGAACTTAAGATTTTTACAAGGAGATAAACAGGAATCTGATCTTTTCTTTTTATCTTTAGAACCGAATCTTAAATCAACATATTAACATGAAAAAAGGACTCCTCTTGTTATCTGCAATTCTTGCATTGGGCTCCCTGTCTTCATCCGCCCAAAGAAGAACGGCTACCATGACTGATGAAGAAATGTACCTTGATGCCATGCATCGTAACATCACTACCGAAAAGATTTTCGGTTATGTAAAGCAACTTTCAGACCCGGCCTTGGAGGGACGACTCGCAGGTTCGCCCGGAATGGCTAAAGCTGTAGATATCGTAAAAGGATATTTTAAAGAGTGGAAACTAATACCTCGTGGTGAGAATGGTTCCTACATACAGCTATTCCCCCACCCTTGTGTAGAGATACAACCGGGAAGCACTATGGATATCCTATTTCCTGTCACCCAAGACAAGAAAAAAACTGTATGGATCTCCAAGACATACCCTTGGGCAGATGGTTGGTTTGCCGGAGGAATGACCAGTAACGGAGAAGTGACAGCCGATGTGGTATATGCCGGATTTGGCGTTACAGCACCCGAATTAGGATATGATGATTACAAAGACATAGATGTAAAAGGCAAGATTGTGCTGGTAGAGGGAGAAACACCCAATATAAGCCGTAACCCCGATTCACTGGCCATGTGGTACAAACATACTTTGCACCAAACCAAGCTGAACAACGCTGCAGCCCATGGTGCGGCAGGCTTGTTATACAAATGGGTTCCCGGTCCGAATGCCCCCTATAATCCGGGATTTGTCTATTGTCATGTTACAGACACTGTGGTCAATGATATTTTCAGGGGAACAGGCAAGACCTATAAAGAAACCATCCGGCAGATTTATAAGACTCAGAAGCCTGCCTCTTTCCATACCGGAAAGAGAGCCCACATCAAAATGAATGCTACCTATAATCCCAATGCTACTGGAAAAAATATTTTGGGCATGATCAAAGGCAGTGATCCTATACTATGCAATGAATATGTAATCATTTCCGCCCATCTGGACCACTTAGGAATGATTCCTTTCCTAATTGAAGGAGCGAATGACAACAATTCTTCCTCCGCTGCCATGCTGGGAGTAGCCGAAGCACTGGCAAAATCAAAGATAAAACCGAAACGCAGCATCATCTTTATGAGTGTGGACGGCGAGGAGGCCGGACTCACCGGAAGTACCTACTACACCAACCATCCCCTTGTGCCCCAAAACAAAGTGGTAGCAATCCTGAATCTGGAACAAGTGGGTGTAGGTGAGATGCTAGGAGCGAATTATCACTATAAATACCCCGAACTGGCTGAGCTATCAGAGAAAGCCAATGATAGGTATGTACATCGACGTCTGTTCACTAGTGAGACTCATTTCCTGACCCGCCCTCGCACAGACGGTGCAGTCTTTATGAAAGCCGGCTATCCATGTATAGACTTATGGGCCTTGGGAGGCGGTTATTACCATCATCCCAAAGATAACACCCAATCTATCAATCCCGATATCCTCCGAGCTGCAACCGAATGGTTATACTGGACTACAATTTTTATAGCAGACAAGTAACCGGATATAAGAAATCCCGCGAGTCATCGCTCTGCCGGGATTTCTTTATCTAACCGATGTTGTGTATGTGTTGTCGTAGATGTGCTTGGTGTTGTGTCATTGTTGAGTCAGATATTCCTTATACATTTTTTCTATCTCCTTCATGGGAATATCCAATGTCTTCACTTGTCTGAAAAACTCAGGCAGGTCTTCATGCAGGAATGTATTTTTCCGTAAAGCAATAATCCGGTCTTTAGCCCCTGCCGATACAAAATAACCAATGCCGCGTTTATTGTGAATGATCTCTTGTCCCTGAAGGTAATCATACGTGCGGACCACCGTATTTGCATTCACCTCCACTGTGGCGGCGTATTCTCTGACCGATGGAATACGCTCTTCTTCCGTATATTGTCCTTGCAGGATTTCATCACATATCCGGTCAGCTATCTGCAAGTAAATGGATTTACTTTCTTTAAATTTCATAGCAAACGGAATTTGGGTTTAATAACTTGTGAACGGGTAAAGAGCCGGTAACTCAGCCACCAGTTGAACATGGTGAATGCACTGAAGAACGCCACCCCTAAGGAAAGTAACTTGTTTAATGTCACCCACTGGAAATTAGCTTCCAGCCATTCGGCGAAACTACGCATACCGTCATTGCCTACCCATGATATGATATGTACTGACAAAACCGAACACAGAATAGAAATAAGCATCAATGTACCCAATGTCTTGAAAAAGGTTTCTTGTACCAATAACTACCCCTAGAATATAAAGTGAATGTGACCACACCAAGAAAGCCCATCCGCACAGCTCACCCAGCCAGTTCTGGTAGGACATATTCAAAGCGGATCCCGATCCCCTAAATACCTGTTCTCCATCTATAGCAGCCATAGAAAGAAGATGGTACAACACTGATTGATGGAATGCCTCGGGCAAATTAAACAAAGGAAGTACAAGATAACGCGTAATCTCTGCCAATGAAGCGGCAACTATAATGGCTGCGGCCATCCCTACCGTAACAATTAAAAATCGTGCTACAAATTTCTCTATCATAGTCGCCGGAAGCATCAGAAAAGCGATACGTTTTTCTTTTGTAATCATGTTTTCCATAATGTTGGCAGCATAAGCAATACTGGCAATACCAATGATAAAAACAAAGGTCCCCATTATATTAGAACAATAAGTAGTAAACGATATCTGAGAAGACCTACCAGAACTCATTGTCCACATATGAAGTATCATTACCAAGGCGAATGCAGCATAAATTCCTATCAAACGATAAAGATTCGTTTTCCAATTTTCCATAATCTCGCGTTTCATTACCATTGCAATACGCGAAAAGCTAAAGAAGTTATTCGTATCCATAGTGTTTGTGTGTGTTACTTGTTAAACATGGTTTGCATTTTTTCTCTCTCTGCCAGCATAGCGTTGAATAATACTTCCAGATTCAAATTCGTTTCCTCATTCTCAGTGTTCGGGAAGATGACACTGTTTCCCTGGACGGACGGCTGGACATAGAGTGCTGTGTCCGTCGGTTCATTCATGCCTTGCTCTGCAAAATAGACTTTGTCACAGATGGTCTTTACCGATGCATTCAACAATACGCGGGTACCGTCAATAATAACCACATGATCCAGCAGGCTGTCAATATCTCTCACCTGGTGCGTAGAGATGATGACTGATTTTTCATCGGTCATGCCCGAAGCGATTACTTTACGAAACTGACTTTTAGAAGGAATATCCAATCCGTTGCTGGGCTCGTCCATTACCAACAAAGAGGTATTGGTAGCTAATGCAAAGCACATAAATGCTTTCTTCTTCTGTCCCATCGAAAGTTCGCCCAAATGAATATCTTCATTCATATCAAAATCACGAAGGCAAGTGCTCAAGAGTTCATTGCTGAAATTCGGATAAAACGGAGTATTCAGCTTCAAGTATTGTTTCAAACTGACTGATGGCAAAGCAAATTCTTCAGGCACTAGAAACATGTCCTGCAAAGTCAGGGGATAGCGCATGGAAACATCCACCCCTTTGTAAAGCACCCGTCCGGCCTGAGGACGAAGCAAACCTGTCATTAAATAAAGCAAAGTAGATTTACCTGTACCGTTCTTCCCTAAAAGGCCGTAAACTGAACCTTTGTCCAATGCTAGCGAGAAGTCATCAAAGACTTTCTGTTTTCTCTTTCCATAACTGAAAAACAAGTTCTTTACTTCAATCATCATTGTGTTTATGGTTTAATTAGTTATTTAGTGTATTAGTTGATTAGTACACTGCAAATGTATATAGTTTATTTGAATAAACAAGAAGAATGACTCATCTTTAATATTCATTAACTATGAAACGAATTAAGCGGGCGGCAACCAAGTACTGTCCGCTCAACTCAAATGATAAATGAAAAAAGAAGGACTATTTAATTCCTCCTAGTGCTTTAGTAGCAGTTTCGTTTCCAGGATCAATTTCCAATATCTTATTCCAATACAGTTTTGACTGGTTATAATCTTCTTTTACAAAATAATAATATCCCAAATAGCTGTTACATTCCACCAACACTGATTTAGTAGCATCAGGCTTCTGTTCCAGAATACTCAGTGCAGCCTCATAATAAGGCTTTGCCAATCCCTGAGTTGTTTCAGGATCACGCAAAGAATTAACACGGGCACGCCAGAAGTTTCCTAAATAGTTATCGGGAACTTTAGCAGCCACTTGTGCAAAAATAGTATCGGCTTCAGCTAGATAAAGTGGTTGCTTATCCTGATAAGCAGAATCAGTAGCCGCATAATAGTTCAAACGTCCATATAAAAACAGGTCACTAATATCCGGATCACCTTTCATTCCGCCCAAATAATTTTTATAAGCCTCTATGGCCTTCGGAAAATCACGTTCCTTTTCGTATACATCAGAGATATCTTTATAGATTTCCGTATGCGATTTGTCCATAGCCAGTGCTTTGTCGAACTGTGCCACCGCTTCATCATACTGCTTGTCAGCTTCCAGCAAACGGGCGAAATAAACGTAATCCAAATATACATAATCCGGATTACCGGGATTAGAAAAGAAAGTGGCGGCTGCTTCCAGTCCTTCTTTGTAATCCTTTAACTCCAGATTATCATACATCGCCAGACGCTTCAGCACATGATTTTCCGGAGCAAGTTCCAAACCTTTCTTTACCATATCCGAAGACTGCGCATAATCCTTATTCAGATATAGCAACGTGGCATAGCGGGTATAGTCCTGTTCGGTAGGCGTACCTACTTTCAGATAACTTTCATAAGCTTCTTTTGCTTTGCCATACTGCCCCATCGTATAATATACATCGGCCAATTCCTTACTGATACGGTTATCGTCCGGAGCCTTAGTCTGCAAACGCATCAACATATCCAGTGACAGTGAGGGTCTACACCTTTATATACCTGTGCATATTTAAAATAAGCTTCGCTGCAATTTTCATCCAGATAAATAGCCTGGTTATAATCACTGCTGGCTTTGTTCACATCATTTAGTTTCAATGCCACATCACCACTCAGCAGATAGGCTACAGCACATTTACTGTTCACATCTTTAGCGCGCTGTGCATATTCGGCAGCTTCTGCTGTTTTTCCCTGGTCCAGATAAGCCCGGCCTATCTCTACCAACAAGGAAGTATTCTTCTTATTTTTACCTTTCATCAGTTCATCAAAAGCCTCGGAGGCTTTTGCCGGATTCTCCTTTATCATCGTGGCAGCCTGTTTCACTTGGGGTGACCATTCGCTGCCTGCTGGTGTCTGTCCCCACATAGTTACGGCCAGGCACAGGCTCATCACGGTTAATACTAATTTTTTCATGGTTCTTCTTTTTTGTTCATTTATTATTCCTCTTTTACATCTACAATCCTCACAGCAGCCGTAGCAGGTACCAGCCTGATTTCAAGATGATACGCTGTCCCCGGAAATCCTGTCAGGAAAGAAGTCAGACCACTGGGCAGGCCACTTTTAGGATCATTGAGTAAAATGTACACATTGCGAGTTAGCGGATACTGGTTCAAAGCCAGATAAGCTTGATAAGGCTTGAAACTATTTCCCACTGTAGCCGAATCCGCACGGCTGACAGCCATTATCCGAATGGCGTCATTGAAAGAGAGTCGCGTACTATCCGCAGGATTTCCTATCCAGTTGACACCGATAACCCCTAAAGCTGCGGGATTCTTAGCCACATACGAAATCACCTCCGGATTTGTTTTCTGCGCCTTCAGGTCCTTCGACAAAGGCATACCGCCGCAGATCGAATCAAGTACATAATGTACGGTGCTCGAATTGGGATTATCAAATACCAGTTGGAGCTCACCCAAACGGGAAGCAGGATTCAACTGTTTCCAGTCAGTAACTTTCCCCGTCAGTATTTCTTTAAACTGGTCAACCGTAATTAATGAATCCGTATTTTGCTTGTTCACTATCAAGGCCAAACCATCTGTCGCCATCTTTACCGATACAGGAAAGAATTTCTTGTCATTAAGATAGGCTGTTTCCTGCTTGGTGAGTTGCTGGGTGGTTATAGCCAGACGTACACTATCCGCCAGCAAAAGTTTCATGGCTTCCACTTCGCTGCAATAAATGGGATGCACGGTGGCATCCGGTGTCAATGCATGAAACACCTGTAACTCCTCTTCTATAATGGGACGGAAAGTTTCGTCCACCGCTATCGTTATAGTGCCAGAGGTCAACGTATCGTCTTCCCCCGGTTTGGGTTTGTTGCCGCAGCCCGAAAGCAGCAGCAACGAAGCAGCCAATAATGCAATATACAGCTTCATCATCATATATAGATATTATTGTAGCTTAAAAGTTATAGGAACGGTATAGTACACGGGAACATTACGTCCGTTCTGTCTTCCCGGAATCCACTTCGGCAATGACTGGATCACCCTGATGGCTTCCTTGTCGCAATACGGGTCCAGAGAACGCATCACCTTCACATCCTTTACGTCACCTGTAGCCGAAACCACAAAGCGGACAAACACTTTACCCTGTATTCCATTTTCCTGCGCAATGGTAGGATAATGCAAATTCTTTGCTATAAAAGACAGCAATTCTCTATCACCACCCGGGAACTGAGGCATCTGTTCTACCATAGTATATGGTTTTTCTTCTGCTTCGGGGGCTTTGGTTATCACTTCTTTCAGTTCAGCAATATCTTTACCGTTCAGCTCATCATTACCTTTCACATCGGCAATAGAGATAGCCACTTTGGTCTGAGTCAATTCTTCCTGACTCCTTATCTCTTCATCATCACGCACTTCTTCATCTTTTTTGATGACAGGAGCTGTAAATTTGATAGAGCTTTTCAGAGCGGGAGGCGGAGCCACCGGTTCCACTTTCTTGAACTCTTCCTGTTTCACTTCGGGTTCTTCCAGTTGTGACAAGGTAGTCACCTCTGTCATCACCTCTTTCTGCTTCGGGGTTGCCAGTTTTACCAATGTCGGTATACTGAAACTTATGGCAGCAATGATCACTACAATCACCATTGCCCACGTGTGGCGTTTAGGTGAATTGGCACGCATCTTATAGGCACCGTATGCCTTGTTCTTACCTTGGAATATCAGTTCACACCATTCAGGTGAGGTCAAATCTATTTTTGCCATTTTCTTTTCCTCCTTTTAAATGTGTGTTACTATTCCGCAATGTCTTTACTCAGATCGCCCTTCGTATCATAGTTCTTGATCAAGAACTGATCTGCATCAGCGATGTCTGTAATTACATACTTACCTATATTGCATATTTGCATTTCATCCAGAGCATCAATCAGATTCTTGTATGAAGAGTCATCCGTTGCTTTAATAATAACAGTCGGGGTATCCTTTCCGCTTTTTATTTCAGCTAGTTTTTTCGTATACTCCTCCTCTGATATCTTTAGATCAGCTTTCTGTTTTTTCAGATCGTTTACTTCACGAACTGCCGCCGAGTTCTTTTTAAGAAGAATGGAACGCAGACCATCTGCATTATAGGAAGTTTCCTTCAGCGATGTATAGTCTTTATAATTAGGTTCTCCTTCATAATAATACAATTTATCTCCTCCGGCCAGTAACAGGGTAATTGCTTGTGAAGCCTTCACCTTGCTCTGCTGCTCTTCAGTGATGTTCTTGTCATTGCTCGGCATACTTATTTCCATCGTCTGAGGTTTGCTCAGCGTGGTACACAGCATAAAGAAAGTAATCAGCAACATGTTCATATCCACCATAGGCGTAAAGTCTACGCGGACAGTCATCTTTTTTTGCTTCGAACCTTTTCCTTTTTTGCTGCTTTCTTGTACTTCAGCACTCATAATTATTCGGTTTTATTTATCAGAAGTAGTCTTCAGAGAAGTAATCAGATTGTACCGGTTCTCTCTGAGGTCCTGAAGTGAGCTCATTACGTTTTTAATCACAGCGTAGGGAGTTGACGCATCAGCTTTGATAGCAATACGTAAATCAGGATTCACCTGACGAGCACTGCGTACCCATGATTTAAACTGATTATCTGTACTGTCACAGGGGATACCTTCATTTTCAACAGTTTATCCTGCTGGTCGGAAGGCAGATCCAGATATTTCTGCATGCTTCTCATTGGAACACCAAATGTAGAAGCTGTCACAAATTTCTTCTCCTGCTCAGGAGTAAAATCAACTCCGTACTCCTCACCCATTTTCTCCAATACGGCCTTCATGTCGGGCTGTTTGTCGAGGCTCATAAATATTTTCCCTTGCGGGTCCACCAGAATCTGAAGGATATTCGTTTCCGGAATCTTGATTTCAGAAACGGAGGCTGGAGTAAACACCTGTACCGGCTCCTTCTTTACGAATGTTGAAGTCAACATAAAGAAAGTAAGCAGCAACACAGTGACGTCACTCATGGCCGTCATATCTATGAACGTACTTTTCTTTTTAATCTTTGCTCTACCCATAGCAGTTTATTTTAAAGGTTGGCACGATTATTTATGAGAAGCCGCAAAGGTCTGTACAATAGAGAAACCTACTTCATCGAGGCTGTAAGTCAATTTATCAATCTTATTAGTGTAGTAGTTATAAGAAATAACCGCCAATGCACCTGTCAAGATACCGAATGCCGTATTGATCAACGCCTCGGAAATACCTTGTGACAAAGCCATGGAGTCCGTACCACCACCGGCAGACAAAGCTGCAAATGAACGGATCATACCAATTACCGTACCGAGTAGTCCCATCAAGGTACCCAATGTGGTGATTGTACCGATAACAGGCAGATTCAGCTCCATCATAGGGAGCTCCAGTGCAGTTGCTTCTTCCAATTCTTTTTGAATGGCCAGTACTTTCTGGTCCTTGGAAAGTGTCGCATCGTTTTCCACGTCGGCATACTTTCTTAAAGTCGAAGTAACTACATTGGCTACAGAACCGCCTTGTTTATCACATAGCTCTTGTGCCTTCTTCATATCACCAGCGGCCAAGGTAGATTTAATATTAGCGACGAATTTCACCAGCGAACCTCTGCCAAAAGCAGACCGGATGGCTAAATAACGCTCAACGCTCAACGCTATGACGGTGAGCAACAGGGTCTGGATAATGGGCACCACTACACCACCTTTGTAAATTGTTCCCAGGAAACTGCCCGGCAACGGATGGTTATTAGGGTCATTATTCATAAAGTTGGATGGATTCCCCAATATGAAGTGATAGACACAAACTGCAATGATAAAGCAGCATATAATTACCCAACCCGCATTTTTAATACCTACAATCTTATTAGTAGTTTTATTTTGAATAGTTTCCATGATATATGTTTTAATTGTAAGCATTCGGCCTCGTGCGTGTTTCTCTCCAAGTTATAATAAAGTCAAAAGCCAGACATGCTTCGTCTGGCTTTT
>ENA-OQDD01000671-OQDD01000671.1-human-gut-metagenome-genome-assembly--contig:-NODE-671-length-13170-cov-1.528176_pt1 | contig 13170 bp, 23 predicted proteins | sample MGYA00242507_ERZ504598 | MGnify/ENA primary metagenome ERZ504598 (study PRJEB26092, sample SAMD00036318) | human gut metagenome | host: Homo sapiens | study: EMG produced TPA metagenomics assembly of... | reverse complement strand
CTTCTCTTCTTGCTGTGCCTGTTCCAAAATCACAATCACCGCCTTTGTGAGAAGCAGAAGGGATAACGTAAGCGGAAGCAACACTCATCACCACCAAAAACACAAGCGAGACTCCATGTTGCCTTTTCCAGAAAGTCAGTAGTCTTGCGTACACCCATGATTTGATTGGATGATGAGAAACCCGAAGCCAGACCACCGCCTTTGGAATTCTGAATCAACACAATGAAACACATCAATATGGATGCGATCACCATTAAGATAACTAATAATAAATACATTTTGTTATTTTGATTTAGCGTTAATAATCAATTTCTCCAAAAATCTGATTTGGTCTGCAAAGTAAGCATTTTTTTTGGATAATTCAAACTTAATTTTTTAATAATTTCAAGCGCCTTGTCATATCGGTGCTGTTTTATATAGATTTTGGCTAAAGTTTCCGTAAAACAGCTATCGTCCAACTCTTCCGTTACCGGCGATACTGAGGGTTCTTCCTCTTCTTCAGTCTCTTCCTCCTTCTCTACAAGAAACTCCCTTCTCGTATCCGAGGCATCCGAAGACTCACTCTTTTGGATAAAGATCATCTATCAATTCATGCCCACGCAGTTTAGGCACTTCCGACTCATCTTCTGCATCCACACCGGGTTCTTCCTGCATTAAATAGGCCGTATAATCCACCGCATAATCCAGCTCCGTATGCTGTGAATGCTCTTCGGGAACAGTAGCCAGAAATGCGTCAATCAAGGAAAGGGTACGGTCCACACTCGGCTCTTTCTCCAAATCGCCGGAAAACAGCGACGAGACCTTCCGGGATTTCAAAGTATAGCGGTCACCCTCTATAAAGTAAAACAGCACACGACGGTCTGCCACATACAACACAGCCTTGCGCAACTCCGCGCCAAAGTTGATGTCGTGCAGTAGATAGAGGTTTTCAGATAGAGCAAACGGAGCGACTGGAAATAAGGATAGCGTGCCACCAATGTGCGAAGCTCGTACAAAGTATCCCTATTCAGCGTCTCGGGATGCTGAATCCATTGTTGCAAATGGGTAGGCGTCATGAGTTTACCAGTTAGCTACAGTTGCATTGAAAATCTGTTCGGCAATGTCTTTCACCATCAAGGTTATCAGCTGGTCCTGCACTTCGGTCAGCAATTTTGAGGAATCATAGGTCTGGAAAGCCGAGAACTGCTGTTCAAAGTCCTCCTCATGGTTCGTGTTATTGGTGTAGCGCACGTTGACAGTCAGCGTCACCTTCACCTTCGAAGAGTAGCCGCTGGCATCCACCGATTCATTATATTGATTGTAGCCGGTTATTTCTCCGTCTATTTCCAGGTCTCCTCCGGAATTCACCAGTTGCAGGCGAGTCTGCTGAATGAACATATCCTTCATTTTCTGGTTAAATTCTGTTGCCAGCGGTGCATATACATACTCTGCCCGGTTCTGGAAATCGGCAATGGAAATCGTTTTTACCTTTGTATAGTCGATAGAGCTTATCGGAGCAAGTCCCAACTTCATACTACATGAATTCACCAGAAATAACAAGCTTACCAACAAGGAAGCAAATGCCGCTTTTTTAAATCCAATCCATATTCTTTTATCTTTCTGTATAACGTACGCTCAGAGATATTCAAATCCTGAGCCGCACTCTTACGCTTGCCGTGATGTTTTTCAAGCGCCTTACGTATCATTTCTTTCTCCACTTCATCCAGGGAGAGTGACTCCTCCACATATTCTTCCGTATCCTGGAAATCATCGTCCACCGGAGTAACCGGCTTTACCGAAGGATGTATAATGGTGGGAACACTGGATGTTACCGGAGGTACCACCGCCGGAGTAGCCGGCGTATAGTAGGCCGATGTGGCAACCGCCGGATTGGCTACCGTTCCCCTTTCAGCCATAATCTCATGCACCAACTTTTTCAAGTCCGTTACATCCTGGCGCATATCAAACAGAACCTGGTAGAGAATTTCCCGTTCACTCCCAAAGCTCTTGTCCTCCTTCACTCCAAACAAGGCAGGCAGGCGCTGCATATTGTTCTGCTCAGGCAGATAGCCCTTCAGTATGGATGCATTGATTTCACGATTGGTCTCAATGATGGATATCTGCTCGGTGATATTCTTCAACTGGCGCACATTACCCGGCCATGAGTAGCCAGCAACACTTGCTTGCCGTCTTCCGTCAGCTGAATGGCAGGCATACGGTACTTTTCTGCAAAGTCCGAAGCAAACTTTCGGAACAGCAGCACCACGTCTTCACCGCGTTCGCGCAATGGAGGGACCTGAATAGGAACTGTGTTCAAACGGTAATACAAGTCTTCACGAAAACGTCCGTCAGCAATGGCTTGTGTCAAGTTTACATTGGTAGCGGCAACAATACGCACATCGGTCTTTTCCACCTTAGAAGAACCTACTTTGATGAATTCACCGCTCTCGAGCACACGCAACAAGCGTGCCTGGGTAGGCAAAGGCAATTCGCCGACTTCATCAAGGAAGATTGTTCCGCCGTTGGCCTCACCGAAATACCCCTTCCGTTCGCCGATAGCCCCGGTAAATGCGCCCTTCTCATGACCGAACAGTTCCGAGTCAATCGTCCCTTCGGGAATGGCTCCACAGTTCACGGCAATGTACTGTCCATGCTTGCGCCGGCTGTACTGGTGTATTATCTGCGGAAAGCTCTCCTTTCCCACACCACTCTCTCCGGTAATCAGTACAGACAAGTCGGTGGGCGCTACCTGGATAGCGATATCAATGGCACGCATCAGCGCTTCATTGTTGCCGATAATGCCGAAACGTAATTTTACTTGTTGTATTTCCGCTTTTGTCATTCTACAAATCTTCTTCTACACTATCGAGTTTCAGTTTGTCGCTATCGTCACGTTTCTCGTAATATTGCTTGCGCAGCGGATTTGCATGTGCCTCTTTCTCACGCTGGCGGTTACGGAACACATCTATTGCCACATAGATAGCCTGCCGGAATGAATCTTCAGAGGCGATTCCTTTCCCGGCAATATCGTAGGCCGTGCCATGAGCAGGCGAAGTGCGTATCACCGGCAAGCCGGCAGTATAGTTCACGCCCTCGTCCATAGCCAATGCCTTGAACGGTGCCAGCCCCTGGTCGTGATACATGGCCAGGATACCATCAAAATGGGTAAAGTTATCTGAGCCCATAAACCCGTCTGCCGGATAAGGACCATAGCAAAGCATACCCTTAGCAGCCATTTCGTTGATGGCCGGAATGATAATCTCCTGCTCTTCAGTTCCCAGCAATCCGCCGTCTCCTGCATGCGGATTCAGCGAAAGCACTGCAATACGCGGTGCGCTGATAGCAAAATCCTGCTTCAAGGAGCGGTTGAATATCTTCAGTTTTTCTTGTATCAGTCTTTGGTGATGCTTCCGGCTATCTCTTTAACGGGAATATGTCCGGTCACCAATGCTACCCGGAAGTCATCTTTCATCAGAATCATAAGGGCCTTCTCGCCATCTCCCAATTTTTGCTCTATATACTCCGTATGTCCGGGGAAGGCAAACTCCTCCGACTGGATGGTATGCTTGTTGATGGGAGCTGTGACAATCACGTCTATCATTCCCTCCTTATATTCCTCAATGGCTTTTTCCAGTGCACCAAGTGCAGCTTTACCAGCTTCAACGTCAGGTTTAGAGAACTCAACCTTTACTTCATCATCCGTACAGTTCACTACACTCAAGCGATTGGGAACCGCTTCGGAGGCGGAGTTGACGATACTGAAGTTGGTAGCAAGTCCAATGATTTACGATGATAAGCTGCCACTTTAGGCGAACCGTAGATAATCGGCGTGCACAATTCCAGCATCACCGGGTCTGCAAACGTCTTTAAAATCACTTCATACCCTACACCATTAATGTCGCCTTGTGTAATGCCGACTCTTATTTTGTTGTCTTCCATTTTTATTACTTATTATTAGTAGTATCTTTTGAGGTTACGCCTACCGGAATTTCCGCACCTTCCTGCTTGCTGCCGGGCAGTTTCAAGGTATAGAGCGAAGCCTCCATCTGACGTACCAGATTACGTTTCATTTTATCAGGTGAATAAATAAATATTTCAGATACGATAATACGCTGATTGGCCTTGTCCAAACGTACATGCGATACGAACGGACCGCCCATGAAGTCACCCTTTATGCGCCACAAGCCGCGGGCCCTCCAGTGCATAGTCTCCCTGCACACTGATGGGCGTACATCGGTCATCAGAGAATCCGTCGACATATACATGCCTTCACGGGCACCAGGGATATTAACCTTCATCACGGAATCGCGTTTATGAACAAAATATTCTTTAGTAAACGTATCCTTATCCGTATAAGGATAAGAGTAGATTACAAAGTTCTGGTCGCCGGTAGCTGCATTCGTACCTGCAGAAGAAGTTCTCACCCTCCTTGGTAGATGTCAGTTCGCCCGGCACCCATACATCGCAATCGAACTGGCTTTTCACCTTCGTTGCTATATAGTCGCTATGCTTGTCCTTCAATACTGAAATCTGACGATTCATTTCCGCATGGGTAAAGAAATCGATGATTACCTGCCTATTCTCCTCCACAAATTTCTCGAACGAAGCCTCGTCCGGTGCCTGAATAGTGAGAATAGACTGAGGAGCAGCATATACATTCCTTGCATACTTGAATTTAGGCTGGGTATAGAGGTCCTTGTTCACATCGACAATAATGATATTGCGAATCAGTTTTAAAGTGGCATCATAATTGGAAGGGGCAGTATACATGATTCGAATGAACGTTCTGACTGGGGAAGCCCCGGAACATCAGAATCAAGCACATCGAAAAGCGCCCTACCGGCAGGACGTTCCCACAAGCCGGGCTCCACCACTACCAGAACTTCATACGCACGACCACTGGAGGTCGGAGTAAACACACCCTTTTTACCACCACCGCAAGCGGAAAAAAGTGTCAGTACGAGAACCATACTTAAATAAAACAAGTGCTTTCTCATATCTCTATCATTTTAGTTTTTCACAAAGCTACGAAGAATGCGTAATATCCTCCCTACCTAAGTTAATAATTTATATTAATTCTTCTTTATTCTCCTCCTGCTTGGCAGTGGACAACATGCCACAAGCGGCAAATATATCCTCTCCACGCGATGACCGTATAGTGGTAAACAGACCGTGCGAAGTCAGATAATCACGGAACGCAGTCATGGTTTCCATATCAGCCCCTTCAAGATTCACTCCAGGTATGGCATGAAAACGAATCAGGTTAATCCGCAGTCCAGCCCGCGTAGCAGCTTCAGAAGTTCCTTTGCATACGGTAACGAGTCATTCACTCCTTTGAAAACAATATATTCAAAAGATAGTCTGCGCTGTTTGCTAAAATCATAGTTTCTTAACAATTCCACAATCTCCGTGATGGAGAACGCCTTCTCTGCCGGCATCAGTTCGCGGCGTTGCAAAGGTATCGGCGAATGAAGGCTGATAGCCAGATGGCAGTCCGATTCCTCAATAAAACGCTGCAAGCCCTTCTTCAATCCCACAGAAGAAAGTGTAACACGCTTGGGACTCCACGCATACCCATAAGAGGCGGTCATTATTTCCAGCGCTTTCAATACCTCGTCCAGATTATCAAGTGGTTCACCCATGCCCATCATTACCACATTGGTAAGCTTGTCCCTTTCGGGCAACGAATTGATTTGATTAATAATCTGGTTGGATGTCAGATTGGCAGTAAAACCTTGTTTGCCGGTCATACAGAACTTGCAATTCATCTTACAGCCCACCTGCGAGGAGACACAAAGCGTAGCCCTGTCTTCGTCGGTATATAGACAGCTTCCACGAAATGCCCCTCGCCTGCCCGGTACAAGTATTTCACCGTACCGTCTACAGAGCGCATGGCATCTACCGGCGCTTCGGCACCTACCTCATAGATTTCTTTCAGCAATTCCCGATGCTTCAACGAAAGATTGCTCATTTCGTCTATAGAAGTCACCTTCTTGTCATACAGCCAGGAAGCTATCTGCTTGGCAGAGAAACCGGGCATTCCCAGATTCTTCACCACATTCTGCAATTCAGAGAGCGTCAAGCCCAATAGAGGTCGTTTCTGCATATCGTTTTTCATTAAAAACAAAACTCTTTCAAGAATGCAAAGGTAGGAATAAAGTTGCACAAAGACAACGGAGAGTATAGAAAATGAAATGTACAGAGAATGAAAAAGCCGCCCGGGAGTACCGAACGGCTTTTCAATATGGGTTTTCTATTCTTAGAAGAATAAATAACGTTGGTCTTTTACGTTGGCTTTCAGATACAAGTCACTGATGAACTGGCTTGCCATGCGTGCATGCATGTTAGCCAAGTTAGCCTCTTCAGTTTCCTTGTTGAATGTTTCGTTCAGCTTCTCTTTTGCATAAGGTTGCAGAACGAATACACCACCGTTACCCTTGATAGGAGCACTCAGCTTGTTCACTTCAGCAATAGAAGCGTACGCGCCTACCAGAGGTTCGCTACTACGCAATGCCGGGATATAGGCAGGAGCAGAGAAAGTAACGTGCTTTACAGAATCACTAACAGCATTTGCCATATTCTTGTACTGCTCGAACGAAGTTGCATTGGCAGCCTTCATATCAGCATAATCTTCTCTGCTTTCTTGTCACGGAGAATTTCAGCTCTCAACTGGTCCTTTACCAAAGCCAGTGGGCGATAACCTTCAGGAACAATACTTGCAACACCTACTACCAGCATACGGTCGCTCTCGCCACATTCGTACAAACCAGAAACTTCACCGGCTTTTGCTCAAACGCCCATTTCAAAGCATCTTTGGTTCCTCTGATACCACCGATACCATGTTCAGAGCTGTACAAATCGGCTCTATCCAGCAACTTGTAACCAGCATCTTCCGCATTGGCAATCATTTTCTCTAAAGTATTGTTTGCAGCGATGAACTGGCTGAACTCATTGTATGCCTTGCTGTAAGTTTCCTTGCTGAATTCTACCGGACGCTTGATAACGGCTACCTTATATTTATCCTTGACAGCCTTCTTGTTGGTTACTTGCAAAATGACATTTGCTTGTCCCAACGCCAGATTGGTCAGTTCGTTCTGTCCCAAAGTTGTGACAGCGGTAATGTATTTCAAGTTGTCACCGTCAATCTGTGCGCCTTCGTAGTTAGCAGAAGAAATCCAGGTAGGCTCACCGGTCTGACCGTACTTCTTCGCAATTTCAGCAAAGCTGGCACCACCCTTAATAGCATTGTAGATGCTGTCGGCTAAAGTCTTCGTCTTTTCAGCATCTTCGGCAACTACCTGAATCTGACGGAACTCGATAGAGTCCGGCATAGCAGCAGTAGCCAATTTCTTGAAAGAGTTAAGAGTATTGTCCGATACGTTATAATAAGGTCCGAATACACCACCCACCGCAACAGAATCCAAACGGGCTGTCACATCAGCAGGCAGAGACTTAGTAGTGTAGAACAAGTCTGTATAAGGAGCTTCGGAACCGGTAGAACGGATGAAGGTAGTATAGTCAGAAGGATTGGCAGTAAGTTGTTCGGTGTATTCTTCCATTTCCTTCTGGAGAGCAGCTCTGTCTTCTGCACTTGCAGTAACTTGCACATCAATGAACTTGATATTGCGAGTTTCCACATATTGCTTGAACTGTTCTTTCTTCTTGTCGTATGCAGCCTTCAAATCAGAATCCTTGATAACGATGGTAGAGTCAACGATAGAAGAATAGGGAACTGCAGCAAGCAGCAGGTCTGACTGCTCTACTCTTGCATCAAAAGCGTCCTGAGCTTCTACCGGGTTGGAGAAAAGAGATTTTGTAATCAAAGCCTGATACTTCTCCTGAAGACGTGCCTGGATAAGGGACTTTTCGAGGAAAGACCAGAACTTGTACATGGATTCATAGTATTCTGCATATTGTGAAGGCATCTGCGCCTTATTCATTTTTGAATAGTCCACCAAGAACTTCTTCAACATATCCTTATCAAACGCACCGGTCTGAGGATTACGGAACGGAGTCTGTTGCAGCATCGGATGCACACCGGCATTAATGATAGCCTGAATCTCAGCCTTCGATACAACCAGACCGAGTTTCTTTGCTTCCTTTTCAATCAGCTTATTATTGACGTATGTTCTCCATACTTCATCTTTGATTTGGTTTGTCTGCTCATCGCTCAATGCACTGTTGCCACTGGAGAACTTGATGACTTCTGTATATTCTTCTACCAATGCTTGAAAATCCTGAGCGGAAATTGATTCCCCGTTCACTTCACCTACGTCTTGTGACTGGTGTGGCTGAAGCACTTTCCACGCGTCACCTGCGATGAAAGCAAACAGCGCCAAACCAATAACAATCACCAATAAAGGTCCTTTAGACCGAATGTTTTGTAATGTTGCCATTTTAGTTAATATGATTTATTTGTTTATTATTATTTCCTAACACGTTCATTTTAGCGCACGAAGATACAAAAAATGCTAATACGCATCCATTTATTCTTTAAAAAATTATGCCTAAATGAAATTATTCAATGACTTTCAGTCTTACCAACTCAATTTTAGTGGCTGTTACCTTGATTATTTTAACTGATAATTATCCACTTCAATCACTTCATGCAGCTTCGGGAAACTTTGATAACGGTTCAGAATCAGACCGCCCACTGTCAGATAATCATCCGATTCCGGCAGGTCGAGCCCGAAAGTCTCATTTACCTTTTCTATTTCCAGACGGGCCGAAAGCACATATTCACGTTCACCCAGCTGCTTACATACATAGGACGTATTATCATGCTCATCCTCAATATCGCCGAAAATTTCTTCCACCAAATCCTCCAAAGAGACGATACCCGCCGTACCACCGAATTCGTCCACCACTACAGCAATCGTTTTTTTCTGCTGCATGAACAGTTTCATCAGTTTGTGGGCCGACATCGTTTCGGGTACAATAGGCACTTCCTTCACGTTATTCCTCCAGTCCACCGGATTCCTGAACATCTCCGACGAGTGAATATATCCCACCACATTATCTATATTTCCATCATATACTATGATTTTGGAAATACCCGACTCCACAAAAAGACATTTCAATTCTTCCAATGTAGTGGTCAGATCTACAGCTACCACCTCTGTACGCGGTACAATACAGTCGCGTATCTTTATATTCGAAAAGTCAAGCGCATTTTGGAATATCTTTACCTCTGCATCCAGTTCTTCTTCACTTTCCGCATTCTCTATGCTCGACTGGATGAAGTAATCCAAATCCACTTTGCCAAAAGCCTTGGCCGACGCCTCCTTGTTTACTTTCATCCCAAATATCCGAAGGAACAGATACGACAATCCCGATGCAAACTTTGAAACAGGAAACAGAATGACATAACATATGAATAAAGGAATGGCACATACCCTCAGCATCAGATTGGGATTGATTTTAAACAAAGTCTTCGGCAAGAACTCACCGGTTACCAAAATAATAAGAGTGGAAATTACAGTCTGCACCAACACCATTACAAAATGATTGGAAATAATTCCGGCAAGAAGATTCACCTCTATGATTTGTGCCATCAAGATACCATAAATGACAAGCGCGATGTTATTACCCACCAGCATGGTCGAGATGAAGTTATTCGGGTTGCGAAGGAAATAGGAAATGATACCGGAAGTGACGCCTGACTTCCTTTCCATCTCAAAGCGCAGTTTATCTACGGAAACAAAGGCAATCTCCATTCCTGAAAAGAAGCGGAGAAAGCATGGTTATCAATAAAAAATAACGGTATCCATTTATCAATTTATGGTATCAGTCTGCAAACTATCTGTTGCGGCAGTCTCCTCGTCAACATAGAAGATACCTTCCGGCTTGCGAATCGTGTAAACAGTCATCTGCTGATTGGATTCAAAGCCATGTCCCGTAATGATACGGTCAGGCTGCTCGATACGGATAAACTCATCCGAATAAATTCTTTGTGCCCGCTGGTCCCAATACAGCAGCTCTGTATCAAACTGCTCACCTTTCAAATTCTGTATATGCACATTCCCCATCAGTTCCACAACTCCTCCTTATTAAAGAAGTAGCTGTATCAGCCTTGATACTTGCCTCCACTTGGAAGATAGAGTCGAACTTCTCCAAATAGACCCCCTTTTCAAAAGCCCAGTAAGGAGGATTCTTCCGGTCAAAGACCAGCCACTCTTCCGTATTGATGCGGTAACGCGTTACACCGGAATCAGAAACCAGTGTAGTCACCCCACGGGTATCCATCACTGCCATAGAGTCACGCTCGGTAATGGCATCTCCCAGCTCCTTCTTCTTCCCGGAACACGAAGAAAATAAAAGAAGCATAACCATTGCCCCAAGGACAATGGTTATGCTCGCATTTTTATGATAAACAATGTTGATGGGTTGTAGCAACATGATTTTATCTGATAGTTGTAGATTCACCTATCCATCCACCGATAGTGATACGGTCACCAGCTTTGTAACCCAACATAAAGAGGTCTTTAGCCTGGGGAGTGTGGCGGGAATAAGTACTAATCAATTCGTTAGCACGTTCTGTAACTGAAGGATCTACAGCTTTAGCTCTCTGCAGCTTGTCAATTACTACAAAGTAAGTACACTTATTCAGAGCAGGCTCATCGGTCCAGTTAGGATTGGAGCCGTAAAGCTGTGCCAGTAAAATATAAGGCTCTCCATAGTTCTCCTTAAAGCTCATAGCCTTTTGGCAGTAGCTTCTTGCCTGAGAGAGTTTCTTGGCCTGCATCAAGGCTGCGGCAGTAGCGTATGCCATTTCAGCCTTCTTGTCATTATCAGTTTCTTTAGCCAATGCTTCATCAAAATACTTCACGGCATTGTCATAGTCACCTTTCTTATAGTACATGTATGCTACACCTACAGCTGCATCGGCAGTCGGGTCAATCTGATACATGTACTCAGATGCCTTGAAGTAAACTTCGCTTTCGTTGCACTTCATCAATTTCAGGATGTTCAATGCCTTCTTCAAGAAAGCGGAGTCAGTCTTGCTTGCTTCCACCTTAGGACCATAGATATTCTGCAAAGATTCACAATCAGCTACACCACTCTGAATGAACATGGCCACGAGGTTATCCTTGATAGCTTGCAAGTTAGCCTTCTTAGCTTCCTTGGTTTCAGCAGCAAGTGCGTCATCTGCATACTTGGAAGCATCAATATAATCCTGGAAGAACTGGTCGGTATGATTATCATCAGCTTTACCTTCTGCATGGAAGTATCCAGGAAATAGTGCAACACCGCACCTTTGGAACCACCCTTTTCAGCATGAACAGATTCTTTCAGCCAATTATAAGCCGTATTAAGGTCCGGAGCAGGAGCGAACTGAAGATAATCCACAGCTTTGGCACCCAAGGCATCAGCCACACTCGGCACGCCCTTCATTCCCTTACCAATGAATTCAGGAATATACTTCATTCTCAAATCATATACATCCATCAACTCATCAAAATACTTCTTGTAATCAGCAGAATTTCTATCCTTAATCTGACTCAAGAAACCCACTAAAATCTTCTGAGCATCTGTAAATGTGTAATACCGCAGTGTAGGACAATCCTTCAATACAGCCATACAAGGAGCGTATGCATCCTTAAAGTTACCAGCTCTCACTGCTTCATGAGAGATACTACTGTTCGAATTACAATTTTCAGTCTGTGCGAAAGTGCTGGTCACTCCACCCGAAAGGAGCAAGACAGCCACAAGCGTCTTAATTTTCATTGTATTTAAATTTTAGTTGTTATATTTTTGTCTATTCAATTTCCATTAATCCACTTTACGCTTGAAGAACCAACGTTCGTTAAAGGTTACTCCGATACAAATGCGCAATGTATTTTCGTTCAAGAACGCTGCTTGGGTTCCTTTGGTTCGCACGTATTGTGCAGAAAGACTCAATACGGAACGGGTTCTCGGTATGGGCAATCCAAAACCGGCAGTAACGCCATATTCATCAGCGGCACGTACACCGTCTATCTTATAATAAGGTTTGGAATAATAAGCTCCCAAACGATACTTCACATGAGACAAATAACTTCTTCCCATAGGATTCGGCAGATACTCTGCACCAACGGATATTCTTCCACGGTCGCAAAACGCCTCGTCATTGTTCATATAGCTCACTTTGCTCCAATTCTGGAACATCACATCCGCTCCTACCGTCAGACGATTGTCGTACACGTACGTCACACCTGCGCCAAATGTTGTCGGAATGCCGCAAGTAACAATAGTATCCCTCGTTGCCGAAGTAGCTCCCGTATTGCTATCACCAGTCTGCGTAACTTCGTACGCATCGTTACTCAAATCATGCCCCGGAGAAAAGACGACTCCCAACGTTGCAACATGCTTTTTCCCAACTGATGGGTGTACTGCGCTCCAAAATCCAACTTATAACTCTTTACAGCCACATTAGACTGTATTGTAATAGGAAATACACTTGAACTGGACGGAAAGGTTTCCGCAGCGGTTCTTGTTATATCTCCCCAAAGATACGAAAAATTCGCACCGACAGAAAGATTTTTAATTATTTTAAAGCCCGCACCTAAATAAAGCTGATGCAGACCTCCTTCTCCCGAATAGCTTACCGTCGTAGATTTGTCTGGGAATTCCGTATCTTCCCGGTACTCTCCCATGCTGTATCCCACATTCGAATAAGGCAACAATCCCAAGCTTATGGCAGCCATTTACTTGCACGAAACTGCATCGTGATGTAATCAAAACTGGAATTCTTGGCATTTCGTTTCAGAGTACCGTTACTGAGGTTTGTATTCTGTAAAGAGACTGCTCCATCAAAGATAAAAGTCAGCGAATCTACCGCCGTATAGGATGCTGGATTAGCGAAGTTTGTCTGATACTTGTCTCGTAAACCATAGGCAATACCACCCATCGCCCTGCTGTTACTTGAGCCTTGTTCAGATAACTGTCCATATCCATATCGTGTATAGGGAGAATTTGTATTATTTTGAGCGACTGCCGCTCCTGATAATATCGTGAGCAAGAGCACTAACAGTGTTTGTCTATAGCCTGTCATTATTATAGTTTAAAATTCTATTTAATCCTTTCAACACTAAAATCTGTCTGCAAAGATGATACTTTTTAAGTTTGTATCAAAAGAAAAATCATCCCCGCCCGTTAAAAAAACCAAAAGTTCAGGATATTTATGCTTCATAGCCGTAACGTAACCTGAAA